>Ga0181604_10004737_pt1 | contig 11008 bp, 12 predicted proteins | sample 041ome_12_FD_148663 | JGI IMG/M metagenome (GOLD analysis project Ga0181604, IMG submission 148663) | Coastal salt marsh microbial communities from the Groves Creek Marsh, Skidaway Island, Georgia - 041410US metaG (spades assembly) | ecosystem: Environmental > Aquatic > Marine > Intertidal zone...
GTGGACACATGGCGGGCTTACTTTATTTTATTTCGACCCTGGGAAGCGCTGCGGGCACTCTCGGTACCAGCTTCTACTTTGTGCTGTGGTTTGAAGTGAATCAGATTCTGTGGGGGGCCATTGCGACCCTGACCCTCGCGGGATGCGTCATTTTGGCCTCTCACTACTATCTGAATGGCCAACCCGGGAAACAAGCCAGGGCAGTGAACCGTGTTTAGACTCAACGCAATTCGACTTTCGCTGGCGCTTTTTGTCGCGCTGCTTTCGCTGTCAGGTTTTGTCCAGGCCGAGACGATTCATGAAGAGCGATCCAAGTATCGCGATATCACTGTTACTCAGGTCGGCGATCGACGCTGCCTGCTTTTCAATGTGCATCGCGGTGATCGTAACCAAACCTGTGTGCTGGTCAACGACAAACAGCGCTTGGTGTTCGATTACACGCGCATGAGTTTTTCAGGGCTGTTGCTCAATGACCAACCTGAGCGCATTCTGGTGATCGGATTGGGAGGCGGTTCAATTCCTCTCACCTTCTCGGACCTGTTTCCAAATGCCCAGATTGACGTTGTCGAGATAGACGAGGCGGTGGTGAGTGTTGCGGAGGAATTTTTCTTTTTTGAAGCAACCGACAACATGCGCGTCTATGTGGATGACGGGCGTCCTTTCATCAAGCGGGCAGGGATTCGAGACCAGATCTATGATTACATTGTGCTTGATGCCTTCAGCGGAGACTATATCCCGGAACATATGCTGACCCGGGAGTTTCTGGACGAGGTCAGGGCGATCATGAATGAGGATTCGGTGCTGGTTGCCAATACTTTCTCAACCAGTCGGCTCTATGACCATGAATCAGTGACTTATCAGCGCGCGTTTGGAGAGTTTTTTAATTTCAAGCTTCCCTCCACGGGTAACCGTATCATCGTCGCTCAACTCGAGCCCCTGCCGCCTCGCGCTGAACTCGTTAATCGTGCCCAGCAGTTTTCAGACTCCCTCAGTAAATACGGTATCCCGATCCTTGAATATCCTTCTCGCTTGTCTACCCGAGTGGACTGGGATATGAGTCGACGTCAGCTCACTGATCAGTATTCACCCGGAAACCTTCTGCGCGAAAACTAATTGTGAACTTAGTCGCTGTTAGAGCGACGCAATCCAGCAAATGCGGGTGTATGGCAGGAATCTAGCTTGCGATTTCCCATAGCGCTCGATTGAGAGGGATTAGTAGTGAGCAGTGCCGGATCACCGCTTAGGATGCGATGCCTAATCGGTTAAATAATGGATTCCAGCGGAGAGGGTCGAGCGTATAAGCTTAAGCTGCGTTAGAACCAATCAGAGCCCTTAGACCCTTGAGGTCCTTGATTTCGGTTTCTCGGTTATTCACAGCTATTAGATCTTTCTTCTGCAGGGCGGTAAAAATGCGACTCACCGTCTCTACCGTTAGTCCCAGATATTCGCCGATATCGCTGCGCGTCATAGGCAACAGGAATCGGGTTGGAGACAATGAGACACGCGCATAGCGGCTCGATAATCCAAGCAGGAAAGATGCGGTTCTTTCCTCCGCCGTATAGCTGCTCAACAGCGTGTGGATCTGCTGATCCTTGGCAATTTCGTTGCCCATGATGGCAAAGAAGTGATGCTGCAGATTCGGTAATTGATGGCTCAACTTTTCCAGTTGTGCAAAAGGAATTTCACAGATAGAAGAATGCTCAAGTGCCTGGGTTGAATTGGCGTAGTGGTGGCTGGCAATGCCATCCATACCAATGATTTCACCCGGCAGGTAGAAACCAGTAACCCGGCCCAAGCCGTTGTCACTCAACACGTAAGCTTTGAAACTGCCAGAGCGAACCGCGTATACGGATTTAAACTCATCGTTCTGGCGATACAGGTGGTCACCTTTTTTGAGAGGACGATTGCGTTCAACAATTTCGTCAAGCTGATGAATTTCTGATTTGTTCAGGGCGATCGGTAGGCACAACTCGTTTAGGCGGCAACTGGCGCATGAAACTTTTGGATTGTGAGGACAGGTCTTTTCGATACAATCGCCGGATCGAAAGGCAATGTTCGTCGCACTCACCGCAGCATGGCCGCCGTTAATTTCAGTTCCGCTCATTTGAGCCTCCTCAAGCAATAGAACAAGTGTGCCACTATTTGGTGCTTGGCACAAATTCGATCTGTGGCTAATTGTAAGTTTTTGTAAGGTATTCAATGCCTTGAAGTTTCTGGCTTGGGGCAGCAGAAAACTGGGGAAATCCCGCAACCGGGTCATTGATATAGAATAACTCTAACGGTCTATGGCGCGCATAAACTGGATCCAGAGTCACTGCATCCAGGCTGGAGCAGACGCTTGAATTCAGGTTAGAGTAAGCGCTTGAAAAGGAGTGAGTGAAAATGTTGGAACTAAACAAGGTGATGGTAGTTATTGAGCCCGATGCAGATGAGCAGCCGGCACTCGATAAGGCCAAGCAGGTGGCGAAACTGGCTGACTGCGAGCTGGAATTATTGCTGGCCGAATACAGTAGCTATCTTGAAGATGGCTACTATTTCGATCCAGTACAAGCCCAGAAGCTTCGTTATGAACATGGTGACCGACGTATGGAAGAGTTGGAGGCTCTGGCAGGTCCATTGCGAGAGCAGGGGCTTGAGGTCAGCTGCACTACAGCCTGGGGGAACCCACCACATCTTGAAATTGTTTCCCGCATCAAGGAATCAAAACCTGGCTTGGTAATCAAGAGTACGCGTCACCATTCCAAGGTCTCGCGACTGCTGCTCTCTAACGAAGACTGGGAACTGGTTCGATATTGCCCGGTGCCTCTGCTGCTGGTGAAGTCACAGGACTGGAGCCAGGAGCCAGTATTCGTTGCTGCGGTCGATCCTGACCACCAGCATGACAAGCCGGCAGCATTGGACAATAAACTCATTGCCACTGCCCAAACCATGGCCAGGCTTGCCAAGGGTTCGGTCCAACTGTACCACTCCAGCTGGGTGCCGCCGCTATCGGGCGTGTATCCACTGGTAACGGATGCGGACGCTGAAAACCAGAAGCTGAATGAACTGGCGGAGAGCTTTGAGATCAGCCCTGACAATTGTCACTGGTCGAATGAGGAAATTTCTCACGGACTGCCAGCGAGTGTTCAAGAGTTGGGGGCCAGTGTTGTGGTAATGGGGGCAGTTTCAAGATCCCGACTTGACCGCCTGCTGGTGGGCAACACGGCCGAGAGAGTCATGGATAACCTGGAGTGTGATGTGCTGGTGGTGAAGCCTGACGAAATGCCAGCCATGAATCAGATTCTGGTCTAGGCTTTCGCCTTGACCAGAATCATCCCTGACGCGGCGATGGAGGCCATTTTAGAGGCCTCGCCAGTTGGTCAGGCGCTACTGATCAGGCTTCCTCGTCACCCACATGGACAGTCAGGACGTCACAGGTGGCGCCATGCAAGAGTTTGATTGCCGTGGACCCCAGCAGAATTTTCCATCCCGAGTGGCCGTGAGAGCCGATCACAATCGCATCCGCGCCAATTTCATTGGCCAGGTTGCGAATTTCCGGGCCTGGAGCGCCGAGTAAGGTGTGCACTCGGTCCTTGCCGATGCCAAGCTCACCACCTACTTTTTCCAGTTTCTGTTCGGCGAAATTGATCGCTTCTTGCTGAAGTTCGCTGATATTCACCGCATAGATGTCCATGCTATAGGCAGCCGCCACGGGTTCGACCACGTGCACTAGATGCAGTTTACTGGCATCGCCAGCAAGTTCAGCAGCCTTGTTAATGACATTATGAGAGTCCTTGGACAAGTCTACGGCGACGATTATTGTGTTATACATTGGCGCTACCTCCGTTGCTCGTTGTACTTCTTGATCACCAGGCCCATTCAAGCGCTATTTGGCCGTGGTGAGCTTGACTTAAGTCAAGCGGTACAAGGTTACCAGAACCTGGTTTGTTAGGCAGTTTATAGAAAAGCTTCGAAAGTTACACGCTTCACAGGTAGGGAGAAAATAGCCACGCCACGGCATTACGGATTCGCTTGAGCAGGGGCAAAGCCACGCTGTTCTCGCTCGTAACCCGCCGTGCAGACGCCTGGCAGACATTAAAATAGTCGGCAATCTTGCTAGCGAATTCACGGCTGAATACCTCGACACCCAGTTCAAAATTGAGCCTCAGACTTCTTGGATCGAGATTGGCAGATCCAATCAGGGCATAGCAGTCGTCAATCAGAATAGCCTTGGTGTGGATAAAGGGCGGGGGCTGTAAGTAGATCGCTAAACCTTTGTCCAATAGATAAGGCAGCGTGTGTTGCGCGGCGTAATGGGCGAGGTGAATATTTGTGCGTTCAGGGAGAAAGATGCGCACATCCACTCCTCTTAAGCTGGCGGCTTGCAGGGCGCCTATCAGTACTGGCCCCGGCAAGAAATAGGGCGTCATGATCCAGATCCGCTTCTGCGCCGCAGAAAACACCCCAAGCAGGACCTCATTGAGTTTATCCAGGTGCTCGTTCGGCCCATCCAGAATCAATCGTGTCCAGATCGCTGACTCGCTGCGACTTTCATTGCTCGGTGAAAACTCAGCCTCATCCTGATCATCGACCCGGTGATACCAGTCACGCAGGAAAGCCCTTTCCAGGTCATCAACTATTTTTCCGGTCAGACGGAAGTGCAGGTCTCGTGCGCATTTCGGATTGTTGGGTTTGCTGATGTTATGGCGGTCGGTGATATTCTGCCCCCCGGTGTAGGCAATCTTGCCGTCGACCACCAAAATTTTTCTGTGATTACGCAAATTGATATGGAGAGAAGGTGGCAGCAAGGTGATGGGATTGAAATACCGCATGTTCAACTCACTGCGCCGCAGCTTTCGCCACAGAGTCGGTGGATAGGCAATCCCGCCAAGACCGTCCAACAGCAACCTGACATCTACGCCGCGCGCTTGCGCGGCGCAAAGTGACTCGTAAAAATGCTGTCCGATCTCATCATTTTGGAAGATGTAGGTGGTCAGATAGATTTTCTTTTTTGCCGAAGCGATGTCGGCCAGCATCGCCGGGAAACTGCATTCCCCATTTTCGAGCACCTGCAGGTCATCGCAGGAATGCAGGCCGGAGGCAGTGACCATCTGGCCCACGGCCGCATAAGCCCTGAAATCGGTTTGCGCCGGATCGCCAAATAGCTTGTCACTGTCAGTTACGAGCGCTGGATGGTAGCTCTCCTTGGCTGCAGCCATGATTCGATTGATGCCGAAAACAAGATAAAAGACTGGTCCAATTAGTGGCAGGACAAGGCAAAACGTCACCCAACCCAGGGCGGAAACAGAGTCCTTTTTGTTAAGCAGGGCATGCAGGGCGCTGGCCAACGCTATCGCGATGAGTGCTAATCCAAGCAGTATTGCCGTAAGTGATGACGGGTCGTCGAAAAATGCGCTAATCATGGCTGCATGGCTCCAGGCTAATCTCAGCCATGAGCGGGCAGTGGTCGGACAGCGCCTTCCACTGCCCCGTATTTTTCACTTCCACCTGGTTAACTCGAAACCCACGCAGATAGATTCGGTCCATTGGCAGGAAAGGCATGAACGCCGGAAAGGTGGCCCCGACCCGGTTGCTCAGGGTTTCATGGGCCTCGATCATGCTGCAGCCCGCCTTGATCTGGCGGTGGGCCGACTTGCGCCAGTCGTTGAAATCGCCGGCGAGAATAATTGGGCTGTGGGGCGGAATAGTTTCATTGATGTGCTGAATCAGCTTCTGCATTTGCGTCTTTCTTTCTCGCTCCAGCAAACCAAAGTGCACGCATAACACGTGTACTTGGTTCTGAAGAATGCCGTGCAGTATGCCCCGCTGAGAGAAACTTAGCATGGAAACATCAATGTTTTTAGACTGTTCAAATGGCAACTCGCTGAGAATTGCATTGCCGTGATGACCATGCTGATAGATCGCATTTTTGCCATAGGCGTAATGGTCCCAAACCGAGTCCGCAAGGAATTCAAATTGGTTGGATTCGGGCCAACCCTCAATGGATTCCCTGTGTTTCTCGTGCTCACCGATCACCTCCTGCAGAAATACGATGTTGCTGCCGGTTGACCTTAATTCGCTGCGAATTCTGTCCAGTATGAAGCGCCTGTTGTTCAGCGAGAATCCCTTGTGAATATTGAGCGAAAGAACTTTAAAGGTGTCCATGCCGGGTGGCAGCTCAGAGGCCGCATATCAGTTGATTTGGGTCAACTTGCATTATTCCAACAGCCAGTACATTTATCCAAGTCAATTTGTTAGTGATTACTGAGGTATTAATGGATATTCAGCGTATCAAGTCAGATTTGAGCGAAAAGCGGGCGGAATTGGAATCCAGGACGGAGCGGACCCACAAGCATATTTACCAGAAGGATGAGCCAGTCAGTGCCAATTTTAATGAGCAGATCAAGCAGACAGAGAATGATGGCCTGGTAATGGCCCTTGAAGCGGAGGGTTTAGAGGAAATCACCCAGATCGATAAGGCGCTGCAGCGCATAGACAGCGGCACTTATACCCAGTGTCAGCACTGTGGCGGCGAGATTGGGGAGAGCAGATTGCTCGCCATACCCTATACTGATAGCTGTATAGACTGCGCCAGCTAGGCTTGCCATAATGCGGAATTAGGCCTGAAGGGGCCAGGCCAGTTGATGGAGCCAAATTCCAAGTTGAAGGAGCAATTATTATGAAGACCATCGAACGAATCATGGTGGTTATCGATGCCAATGAAGACTTTTCTGCTGCGCCGGATGGTCTGCCGATCGAGCTTAGGAAAGCTTTGCGCCTGGTGAAAGATAAGGCTAGCACGCAAATCAAGCTCATAAGCGTTGGTTATGAGCGCTATCTTTCTAATCATTTTCGCAGCATTGGCTACGACTATACGAAGCTGCGGCAAGACTACTGTGACCGGCTGTCGGAGACGATGGAAGAGCTGGTCGCTGACTTGAAAAAAGATGACTATAACATCGTTTGCGAGGTGGGCTGGGCTCACCCCCGCTACGAGTTGATCGTCAAGCTTGCCCAGGAATTTAAGGCAGATGTTCTGATCCAGCATTGTCGAGCCTATGCCAAGCTGGAACATCATCATTTGACTCATGATAGCTGGGAGCTGGTGCGCAATTGCCCACTGCCGCTGCTGTTGGTGAAAGACAGGGACTGGAATGATCCGGTTGCTCTTTTGGCTGCGGTGGATCCCCTACATGACCACAACAAGCCGGTGGAGCTGGACAGTCTGATTATTGACGCCGGTGTAGGCATGGCCAGCCAGATCGGCGGAGATTGTCATTTTGTGCACGCCTACGCTGAATCATCCCGACCCTTTGCGCCTGCAGGTAAGGTCAAGGAAGAACATGAAGCAGCGTTTAAATCACTGATGGATGCGAATAGCGTTGATGAAGCGCACCGCCACCTGATTGATGAGTCTCCTGTTTATGCACTGAAAGAATATGGCGAGGAAATAAACTCAGACATCGTCGTGATGGGCGCGATTTCACGATCCCGTATTCGTGAGGCGCTGGTGGGCAGTACGGCTGAAATGGTGTTGGATTACGTTAAGACAGATATCCTGATCATCAAGCCCAAGGTTGCAGGCTAGATTTCTTTTTTCAGCCTGGGGCTGATGGCCCAAGGCAACCGAGTAAGAGAGCGCCACACCTCAACAAGACAAACCCAAAAAGCTGCATCTCAGTCGAGATGCAGCTTTTTTTGTGTCCGGGGGTTTTCGATCAAGTCGCCTGGATGATGTTGCCGCAATACTTGCAGAAGCGCGCATCCATGTCGTGGCCATGCGCTTTACAACTGGAGCACTTGCGACTGTCATTTTGCTGCTCGCTAGAGCGGGTTTGGAACTCGTTCATGAGTTCCGCGCCGATAATACCGGTAGGCACGGCGATAATTGCGTAGCCGCTTATCATAGCGATTCCAGCTACGAATTGACCCAATGGGGTCTGGGGGGCAATGTCTCCATAGCCCACCGTAGTGATCGTTACTATCGCCCAGTAAATGGACTGGGGAATTGAGTTAAAGCCGTGTTCGGGCCCCTCAATGACGAACATCAGGGCACCGAAAATAACGATGAGAGTGAGCACGGAAAACAGGAACACCAGGATTTTGCGTCTGGCGCCAAGCAGGGCGGAATAGAGCAGGTTTGCCTCGCCTATGTAGCGAAACAGTTTGAGAATGCGGAAAATGCGCAATACCCGCATGATGCGAATTACCAGCAGGTATTGGGCGGATGGCAGTAAGAAGGCAATGTAAGTCGGCAAGATTGAGAACAAATCAATCAAGCCATAAAAGCTCAGCGCGTATTCTTTCTTGTTGGGTGTGCTGTACAGCCTTAGCACATACTCGACAGTGAAGATGGCGGTGAACGCCCATTCCAGACCATAAAAAATACGGCCATAGCCAAGGTGTAATGATTCGACAGAATCAAGCAGGACCGAGGTGACTGAAGCCACGATTAGCACAATCAGTACGACATCAAACAACCTCCCTGCCTTTGACTCATAGCCAAAAATCACATCGTAGATTGCAGTCTTGAGGCTCGACGATTCTTGGATTTCCATTTAATTATTCCGGTCTGGATAGCGCCTGGATCAGGACTTCAGTACCAGAATGTCGCAAGGGCAGTCTTCCAGGATTTTTTCGGCGGTATTGCCGACAATTGCCCTTTCCAGGAAATTTCTGGACAGTGCTCCCATCACCAGCAGGTTGGTATTGGAGTCTTCGACGTAAGTAACGAGGTTATGGACGAGGTCACCTTCGCTGAGATGAATCGCATCTTCCGGAATATCAAATTCCGCCGTAAGTGCTCGCATCTTGTCCATGTGGTGGTCACGGATTCGGTCCAGGTGTTCCACGGTTTCGCCACCCATGGGAAACAGGGTGCTGACAAATGGGAAGAAGGAGTGAAATACTTTCAATGGTGCCCCTAACGCGCCGCTCAGGTACTTGGCGCTGGCTAGCAGCACTTGATCCAGTTTAGCCTGGTCGGCTTTTGCGTGTAGAGGATCTACTGCCGTCACCACGCTGCCATTTTCATCCCATTCGGTTGGCTTGACCAACATTAGTGGGCACGTACATTTTCGAATCAAGCGCCAATCAGTATTGGTGATTATGGAACGTTCAATTGCACTGTGATGGTGTGTGCTCTTCAGCAAAAGATCCGGTTTGATGGATTCGCAATGGTCCAGAATAGACTCCGCGAGATGATGGTGCTCGGAAAAATGAAGCTCCACATTGATATTGGCGGATTCAACTTCCTCACCGACCTGGGCAAGGATCTTTTTATGATGTTCTTCGAACAGCTTTCTCTGGGTTTCAAAGAATTTTCCGTCCACGCCTTCGTAGATGTAAGAATGTTCACTGAGGGTATTGAGGTTGCTGATCAGTAGATGGATTTTGGCATCAGCGGCTCTGGCGAGCAAAATGGCGCGATCCACTACAGTGTCTCTTTCCACCGTTGGGTCAATGACGACGAGCAGGGATTTTAATGAGTTCATGTTGTTGCTCCAGAGTGCTGGCTTAAAGTGACCGCTGGCGAACTTGCCGGAGAGCTGACAAGTTCACCTAAGCGTTTTACAGGTTATTCTTGTTATAGCAAAAGCAGCGCCTACTTGACAGGAATCCGTTGGCTGGAAGCCTCCTGTTTGGGGCCGACTTTCGGTACTGACAGCGTCAACACGCCATCTTTAAAGTTAGCGTCGATATCGTCCTGGGTAGTACCGGGGGAGACGCTAAAGCTGCGAGATATGGAGCCACTGCTGCGCTCTCGATAAATTACCTTACCCTTTTTCTTTTTCTCAGATTCGGTATTCTTTTTGGCAGATACAGTGAGCACATCATTATGCAGCGTAATCTCAATGTCATCTTTTTCCACGCCCGGCAGATCAGCATGGATGTCGTAGGAATCCTCAGTTTCGTGCACATCTACCCGCATCCCGGCTATGGTGCTTTCAGAATCTTCGCGCAAAGCGGGGCGACCGAAGCCATGAAAGACATCATTGAAGAGTGAGTCGAAGTCAAAAATCTGATTTCTGGGAATAAGATTCATAGCGTACCTCATACGTATCAAGTTAACGGTTTTATCGTGGCCCGGAAGCCTGCCTCGGTGATCGGATAAAGCAATTTTCCTGGCCTATTGTGAAGAAAATGTGGGCCTGATTCTGTTAATTCAAGCCCCATACCTTTATTGTTGGGAATTGAGTCCGTGCCTTGTTGATTTAGGTCAACAAGATGATTTGAGTGCTCACCTATGTTGATTTAGGGGTTGAATTCGGCCTGCGGTGGGTCAAATCAGAATACGGAAGTTGGGATTAAAGCCGATAAGGTAGTGGAAGGCTTGAAGGTTGAATTGGGCGCCGATACTCGCGCCACAGCAGGAGTAAAGATGGGCTTCAGTAAGAAAGCAACCAGTCGCGTGTACCTGTTAGCAGGCACTTTAGTGAGTTTCATTGCTTGCAGCAGTGACCCCGGTGCCGCCAACCCGCGCCTCGCCGTTCCTTTTACTTCCGATATCAGTATCAACGAGATTATGGTGGCCCAGATTGACCATGCCGCCCACTTCATCTGGGACGCGGCTAATCCTGACCTGGCGGCAGGCGAAGTAGACTGGGAGGAAGTAGAGCACCATGCAATTCAGATCATTTCCAGTCGGGCTGCCATGACCATGGGTGGCACCGGAGTGAATGATGCCATGTGGGTCGTGCAGCGATCCTGGCGTGACTATGTCGAACAGATGAATGCGGCTGGACTGTTGGCCTTGAGCAGTTCTCGCGCTGCCGACCAGGCGCAACTGGCTAGAGCCGGCGATGCTCTGATTGCCACCTGCGAAGGCTGCCATCAGCAGTTCAAGCCTTCTATTCCTACCGAAGGTTATCGCAAGCGCCACTGAGGCAACGCTGGAGTTACTGCGGGTGTATGCACCCGAGAGGGGGCCTGCTAGGAAAACTCTCGCATCATATTGCGCGCGATGATCACCTGCTGAATCTGGCTGGTTCCCTCGTAAAGCCTGAACAGGCGCACGTCACGGTAGAAG
>Ga0181604_10004741_pt1 | contig 11002 bp, 12 predicted proteins | sample 041ome_12_FD_148663 | JGI IMG/M metagenome (GOLD analysis project Ga0181604, IMG submission 148663) | Coastal salt marsh microbial communities from the Groves Creek Marsh, Skidaway Island, Georgia - 041410US metaG (spades assembly) | ecosystem: Environmental > Aquatic > Marine > Intertidal zone...
CGAGCCATCTGTGATCGGTGGCGGGGTGTCGGGGGTCTCGCTATCGATTGGGTCACTACTGCGGTGAATGGCGGATACGGAGCGGGCCATAATACCGCATTGTCGCGGCTCAACAGCCGATACCACCTGCTCTTGAATCCCGACGTCGAACTCGACAAAAGTGCGATTAGCGAGGCGTTGCGGCTCATGGATAGCGATCCCCGAGTTGCATTGCTAGCACCCGTTGGATTTGACTCTCATGGGGAGCCAGAATATTTAGCAAAGGACTATCCTTCTGTTTGGGTGCTGGCTTTGAGGGCTTTTGCGCCTCGTTGGTTTAAACGCCTCAATACGAAGCGTCTGGATCGTTACGAGATGAGGCGGCGCGCTGACGCTAATAACGTGCGGGGCATTGTGCTGGCGTCTGGCTGCTGTATGTGGGTCAGGCGTGGCGCACTGGATCAGGTCGGGGGCTTTGATGAGTCGTATTTTCTGTACTTTGAGGACTACGATTTGTCGATGAAACTGGCGCAACAAGGAAATCTCTTGGAGAGTCAGGCGGTCAGAATCGTCCACCACGGTGGAGATGCAGCGCGCAAGGGTTGGCAACACATTGGCTGGTTTATGGCCGGCGCCATTCGCTTTTTTCGGCGCTGGGGATGGCGTTGGTTCGGTTAAATAGACCGGCGTGAGATACTGAGGCAATGAGTACAGACGATGACAACGTGACGGGTACCCTCGAGACGGCTTCAGAAATGCTGTATCAGCAGGAGGTGGCGCGCCAAGAGTTGCTGACCCATCTTGGCTTGACCCCGCTGGTTAGTCGCTTTGACCCTGTCGGCGCGATGCCCGCCAGCCGCTATTCGTCACCCATATTGCATATGCGTAGCGGGGCTTCGGCAATTGGTGAGGGGATAGTCGCGGAGCGCAGCGGGCGAGCATCAGACGCCAATGAGTCTTCCGCGGGTGCCAAAGCGCTCAAACGAGAGAACGATCACTGGGCGGCCCAGCAGAGCAACGCGCGCATTACCGCCGAAGGCGAGATGCACGGTGATCAATTGCGTGCACTGCTTCGCGAGGGCAGCGGCGAGAATTCCACCCGGGAGAGGGGCACGATTGATTCAGAGCGCAACCTTCCCCTTGATGTGCCTCACAAAAGCATCGACGACCGCCTGTGTTTGCTATTTGTTATCACTGACGACGTACTGTGGGTAGAGCAGCTTGATGATTATCTACTGCGAACAGAACAGCTTCAGTTGATTGTCGCTATGGCGCGGGCAATTCGTGGGTCCACGGTAAATTGCGAGCACCAGCAGTTCGATTGGCCTCCGACGGGAGGCCTCAAGCTGTCCCAAGAGGATGACTTGGGGCATATGCTCTTGGGATTTCTTCAGCGTCTCGTTACGGACCATCAATCCCAGGCGCTGATTCAGTTGGGCTCGGTCGACGTACTACCCTCTTTGCCCATGACAGTGCATCGCATTCCCTCGAGCCTGACCATGCTGCAGGAGCCATCAACCAAGCGCGAGGCGTGGTCGGTGTTGAAGTCTTTGGTGGAGACCCGTTAACCGTTTATGACCCTCACCGAGCTGACGCCTGCTCTGGCAGCGAATACGTTGGGATCGCTTTATGAGGAAGATACCGGGCCCGCTCTGAACTTCCTTGTGGAGCTGCTCGCAAAGCCGTTTTGTCAGGCTTGGAGCATGGTGGATCAGGAGCAGGTCGTTGCCGCTATCTGGTACCAGTGCTTGGATCAGCACGGAGAGCTTCTTGATTTGCGCGTTGGTCGATCGGTAAGGCGATCAGGTTACGGTGGCACGTTACTCAGAGATACATTGTATGAGATCAGTCAGAGTGGTGTGCGCGCGGTAGATCTGGAGGTGAGAGAGTCCAACGCGCCTGCCAGATCGCTTTATGCAAAAACGGGTTTTGAGATTACTGGTCGGCGTCGGGACTATTACTCGCTTCCCACGGGTGAGCGAGAGGATGCACTGCTGATGTCCCTGACATTGCAGGCCGCGGAGAAGAAGCTGGGATGAATATTGTCGAAACGGATTACTGGTGTCTGATGTTACCCCCTGAGTGGTCGGGCGAGCAGGAGGACGGAGTGATCAGAATTACCGACCAGGACGGTATTGGCGAACTTGCGCTGACGACGCTAGTGAGAGACGCGGATGAGGAAGGCACCAACACCGAGACTGCCTTGAGGGAGTTGGCGGCAAGTGAATCTCCCGAGGTAACGGATTGGACCTCTGCTCACTACGGTGCGTTTGTGGGGCTCGAGGGTTGTTTCGAGGAGGACGAAACCCAAGTCAGGGAATTCTATCTCGCTTATGGTGAGGCGCTCCTCTACATCACCTACATCTGTGATGTCGACGACGCAGGGATGGACGACGCGGCAATTGAGGAGATTCTGGGGACGCTGGTAGTGGGAGATGCGCTCTCCCTTCACTGACGCGTGGCGTTACCTCGGCGTCAGCCAGACGACGCCTCCGACACCGACCCCGTGACCCTGACGCGCTTACTGCCGACGCTTTCTAGCCCGGTACCTGCTCGAGTCCTGCGCTGCAGAGAGAGGTCGATCTGGTTCTTGAGGGCGATCAAGCAGCCGGTCACCAAAAATGCACCGGGGGGCAAAATGGCGACCAGGAATGGATAGTCAACAGAAAATATCTCCCATCGCCACTGGGCGGCGTCGGAACCAAAGAGCAGTTGCATGTCGGCAAACAGGGCGCCCGTGCCTAATAGCTCCCTGATCCCACCCAGCAATACGAGCACCAGGCCAAACCCCATTCCCATGATGAATCCATCATAGATCGCAGCAGGTAGCGGGTTCTTTCGAGCAAAGGCGTCGGCTCGACCCAGAATAATGCAGTTGGTGGTGATCAATGGCAGGAAGATTCCGAGGATCTGATAGAGCTCGTAGCTGTAGGCCTGCATGAGTAGCTCGGTGATGGTGACGGCGGCGGCAATAATCATGACAAACACGGGGAGGCGGATGGTGTCCGAGACCACATTGCGGATCAGCGACACCGCCGTATTCGACACCATCAGCACGAACAAGGTCGCGGCGGCGAGGCCCAAGGCGTTCACGGTAGATGCGGTCACGGCAAGTAGGGGGCACAGACCGAGCAGTTGCACCAGAGCGGGGTTGTTCTTCCACAATCCGTTCACAGTAAGCTGGCTATACGAGGGTTGATTCATGGGTGATCAGCCGGCGTTTCAAACAGGGTTGCCCGATTCAACTCAGCGTACTCCAAAGCGCGTCGCGTTGCGAGAATGACAGCGCGTGGGGTTACGGTAGCCCCTGTGAATTGGTCAAAGGCGCCACCATCTTTGGAGACGCTCCACTGACTGAGGGCGGGGTTATCGAGACTGCGGTCATTGAAACCTAAAATCCAGGGTGACTTGCGCAGGTCTACCTTGTCTCCCAGCCCCGGCGTCTCCTTGTGTGCCACCACGCGCACACCCGCAACCGAGCCATCGCTGCGAACACCCACCAGCGTTCGGATATCCCCGCTGTAACCATCTCGTGCAGTGGCGGGCAAAATAACGCCCACAACGCGCTCTGCTTGGCGAACGCGATACCCTTGCCGCTCCTGCCGCAAGCCCAGCAGTGACGTTTCAGCTTCAAGTATAAAGGTATCGTCCACTAGCTCATTGTCGTGGGTATCCTCCGGGAAAATTTCCATCAGTTGCCGTGCCTCAGCACGACGCTCAGCCAACTCGATTTGCGATTGTGTGCTGAGGTAGGTCCAGCCGATCGCTAGCGAAGTGATTGCGGCAAAAAAGGCCAACACCAACCCGCCGAGACCTATGGAAGCAAGCCATTTCATGGCGTCTGTTTCCGCGTGCCGTACACCGGGGGCTGGGTGTAATGATCGATAAAAGGCGCACAAAAATTCAAAAGCAGTACGGCAAAAGCTACGGCGTCAGGGTAATTCCCCAGCACGCGGATGAGATACACCAGCAGGCCGATGAGCGCGCCAAAAATCAGTCGTCCTCGGTTCGAAACCGCTGAGCTCACCGGGTCGGTGATGATAAAAAAGGCGGCAAACATGGAAGCACCGCTGAATAAATGGAACAGGGCGCTACCACCGCTCTGTGAGCTACCACCGTCAAAGCCCATCAGTGCACAAAGTGCCAAAGTTGCCAACATGGCAATGGGCGCGTGCCAGGTGAATACCCGTCGGTACAAGAGCCACAGCCCCCCCGCGAGGAACGCCAGATTGACTTCAAACCAGCCCACCCCCGCCCAGCCGGAGAGTTCCGGCCGCGTCGTCATCAGGTCATCAAACAGCAGGCCGGTATTTTGGCGCAACAGATCCAGAGGCGTGGCCCCGGTCAGCGCATCGATACTGCCGGGTAGAAAGACCCGTTGCAGGGCTTCAGTGATGCCCGGCACCGCGCCCAATTCGCGGGGTACTGCCCAGCTACTCATTTGCACGGGAAACGAAATCAGTAGTACCACGTAGCCGACCATGGCTGGGTTAAAGGGGTTGTAGCCCAGACCACCAAACACTTGTTTACCCAGTAGCACCGCCGTAAGCACCCCGATCACAATCAGCCACCATGGGGCATAGGGGGGGAGGGCAATGCACAGGAGTGTGGCGGTGACCAGCACGCTGAGGTCGGATATCGCTACTCGGGGGTCACGCCCACGCAGGGCCACCACACCGTACTCCACAGCCAGTGCCACAGCGCCGCCCAAAATGAGATTGATCAGGGTCCCTGGGCCGAAGAACCAGGTCATGACCAGAATGCCGGGTACCGTTGCCAGCAACACGTCCCGCATCACTTCGGAGACCTTTTTCAAGCCGGACGCGTGGGGTGATGTGACCCGTAGCAAGCTCACTGTGGGGCGTCCTGCTGTGCTTTTTTGGCTTTCGCGCGCGCGATGGCCGCCTGTACAGGGTCTACCCCGCCGTTATCAGCTTGCTGTTGCGCTGCGGCTTTGCGCGCGGCGCGCTTTTCTTCGCGGGCGGCGGCCTCTTCTGCGACGCGCTTCTCTCGTGCCTCGAAGCGGGCTCTCGAATTGTCAGACCGCGCTCGCTCCTGCTCACTGTCGCGAATTTGACCTTTGGCGGCGCGATAGTACTGCACCAGTGGAATCTGGCTCGGACACACATAAGCGCAGGCACCGCATTCAATGCAGTCGAACAGACGATGCTCAGCCAATTGCTCTTGATCTTTGGCGCGGGCATACCAATAGAGTTGTTGTGGCAGGAGCGATGCCGGACATGCCTCTGCACAGTGGCCGCATCGAATACAGGGCTTCGGTTCTTCTGGCAGCGGCAGTTCTGCCTCAGTGGGCGCCAGCAGGCAATTGGTGATTTTGGTTATCGGGGCGGCCAGATTGGATACCGCGAAGCCCATCATCGGGCCGCCATGGATGACGCGTTGCTGCGCCTCTGAGGTCCATCCTGTGGACTGTAGCAAGTATCCGATGGGCGTCCCCAGGCAGGCGAGCGTGTTGCAGGGTTGAGATAACGCCTCTCCTGTCAGCGTGACGATACGATGGGTCAGTGGCTTACCGTCGACAATGGCCTCTCGAACCGCCACCGCAGTCCCTGGGTTCAAACACACGATACCGATATCGGCCGGGATACCCCCTGAGGGCACCTGCTGGCCTGTGAGAATTTCAATAACCTGTTTTTCACCGCCAGAGGGATATTTGGTCGGGAAGCTGGCTACTTCGATCGATGCGCCCGCTTTGATCACCGCGGCTTGCACGCGAGCGATCGCCTCCGGTTTATTGTCTTCAATGCCGATCAAAATAGTGCCGGCGCCAAGAATGTGGGCCAGAATTGCGGCGCCTTCAATGAGCTGATCGGCGAAACCTTGCATCAAGGTATCGTCGGCAGTGATGTAAGGCTCGCATTCAGTGCCATTGATCAAGAGCAACTCAATCGGGCGCTTGGGCCCGGGTGTGAGTTTTACGGCGGTAGGAAAGCCCGCGCCGCCCATGCCGGCGATGCCAGCGTCGCGCACCCGTTCAGCCAGCGCGGTGGGTTCACATTCGTGCCATTGCGGCGTACCCGTGAGTGCGACCCATTGATCCAAACCGTCGGTTTCGATCTCAATGCAGATATCCTCGAGGCCAGAGGCGTGCGCGATCGGTCTAGACTCGATCGCGCGCACCGTCCCCGAGGTCGGCGCATGCACTGGAACGCTCATTACGCCGTTGGCCTCGGCCAGCAACTGGCCTCCAAGGACGGTATCGCCAGGCGCCACAACGGGCACTGCCGGGACGCCCAGGTGCTGCCTCAGTGGGATTACCAATGTTGGCGGTAGCCCAAGGGAAGCCAGCTTTCCGGGCTGCGATAGCGCTTTGCGCTCGGGGGGGTGGATTCCCCCGTGAATATCGTGGATCACTCTCATGCGGCTGTCCGCGCCACAGCGTCGGTCGCAATGACCTCTATCGGGCGGAACCGATCCACAGGGAGAGGCCAATGCCAATAGCCGATGCCCTGTTTTCGTGGGATCAGGTCAATACAGTCGACGGGGCAGGGCTCCAGACACAGGTCGCAGCCGGTGCACTCGTCCGCAATCACGGTATGCATGACCTTTGCCGCGCCCAAAATGGCGTCGACCGGGCACGCCTGGATGCACTTGGTGCAGCCGATGCATTCGGCTTCACGAATCCAGGCGACCACCGGTTCTTTTTCCACTCCGTGCTCGGCATCAAGGGGCTGGGGCTCAACGTCGAGAAGGTCCGCCAATGCCTGAATCGTTTCTTCGCCACCTGGAGGACATTTGTTAATGGCGTCGCCCTCTGCGATCGCTTCCGAGTAGGGGCGACAGCCAGGATAGCCACACTGGCCACACTGCGTTTGAGGCAGTAGCGAATTGATTTGTTCGCTGATGGGGTTACCTTCCACTTTGAAGCGGATCGCCGCGTAGCCCAGGAGTGCGCCAAAAACGCCACCCAAGAGCAGTAATGCCGCCAGTGCGGCTAGAAGCGGTTCATGGGTTAGCCACTGCACCATTAGATGAGACCCGCGAAGCCCATAAAAGCGAGGGATGCCAGGCCGGCGGTGATCATGCCAATGGCAGCGCCCTGAAAAGGCTCAGGGATGTCTGCGACGGCCAGTCGCTCACGCATGGCCGCAAACAATACCAATACCAAGGAAAATCCCAGCGCCGCCCCAAGCCCGTAAAACAGCGACTCGATGAAGGTATGGGCTTGATTGATATTAAGGAGTGCCACCCCGAGCACTGCGCAATTAGTCGTGATCAGTGGCAAAAACACGCCGAGCACACGGTGCAACAGCGGACTGGTTTTGCGCACGACCATTTCTGTGAACTGCACCACCACCGCAATAACTAGGATGAAGCTGATGGTGCGAAGATAAGCCAGGTCCAGCGGCAGCAGCAGGTAGTTGTAGGTGAGATAACTGCAGACCGAGGCCAGAGTCAGCACGAAGGTGGTCGCCATGGACATGCCCATGGCCGTTTCGAGTTTGTTGGAGACGCCCATGAAGGGGCACAGGCCGAGAAACTGCACCAATACAAAATTATTGACCAAGACCGCACCCACCAGAAGCAGTGCGATATCACTCAGCATGTCATCCCCCGCGGTGAAACAGTCAACTCACACCCGCAATAATAGGCAATATATCAGGTGTCTGACAGGAAGTATGTGTTGGTTCAGGCGCTCGTCTTGCTGGCCTCGACCATGGCCGCAACGACCTCTGCATCGACCCGCTGCAGCAGTGGCTCAAAGGGCGCCAGCGTGTGATTGACCAGCGGCGTCTGAAGGGCGGTCCAATCCAGAGAGGTTTGCAGAAATGCCTCGGACTTTTCTGCCATCAGCGGTAACACCGGTTTAAGATAAGTGGCCAGTGCACGGAATAAATTGATGCCCACCGAGCAGACGGCTTGCACTTGCGCTGCCTGCTCCTCGTCTTTGGCCATCACCCAGGGTTTTTTCTCGTCGATATACTGGTTGGCTCTATCTGCCAGCGCAATGATGTCGCGCATTGCTCGATTGAACTCGCGCGCTTCATACAGCGCAGCGATGTCGCTCCCAGCCTCAATGAAGGATTGCACCAGCTCGGGTTCGGCGCACTCTACGCTCATCCTGTTGTCAAATTTCTTGCGCAAAAACCCGGCGCATCGACTGGCGATATTCACCACCTTGCCAACAAGGTCTGAATTGACGCGCTGCACGAAGTCATCAAGATTAAGATCGATATCATCCACACCGCTGGAGAGCTTGCCGGCAAAGTAGTACCGGATATATTCGGGATCAAGATGCGCGAGGTAGGTCTCGGCCAGAATAAAGGTTCCGCGGCTCTTGGACATCTTGACGCCGTTGACGGTGAGAAAACCGTGCGCGTAGACCGCGGAAGGTTGCCGGAGACCGGCGCTGTCAAGCATGGCGGGCCAGAATAGCCCGTGGAAATTGACGATATCCTTGCCGATAAAGTGATACAGCTCGGTGTCGCCACCCGGTAGCCAATAGCTGTCGAAATCATCTCCAGTTCGCTCACACAGCACCTGATGACTCGCGATATAGCCAATGGGAGCATCGAGCCAGACATAAAAATATTTGCCGGGGTGGTCGGGGATCTCAAAACCAAAGTAGGGGGCATCTCGACTGATGTCCCAGTCCTGCAGGCCGGCTTCCAGCCACTCCTTGAGTTTGTTGGCAATGGGGCGTTGCAACTGATCGCTATCTACCCAATTCGCAAGCAGGGTCTCAAAGTGGGTCAGCGTGAAGAACAGGTGATCAGACGCCTTGTCTACCGGTGTTGCCCCGGAGAGCGCCGATACTGGATCAATCAAGTCGGCGGGGGTGTATGTGGCACCGCAGGCTTCGCAGTTATCCCCATATTGATCGGCTGCGTCGCACTTGGGGCAGGTCCCTTTGATAAACCGATCGGCGAGAAAGAGCCCTTTCTCTGGATCAAACGCCTGAATGATCTCGCGTATGGCGATATGTCCACCCGCCTGGAGTCGCTTGAAAATCGTCTCCGACCACTGTTGATTTTCCGGCGAGTGCGTCGAGTGATACTGGTCAAACTGAATAAGAAACCCTTGTGAGTCCTGCTCATGCTTCGCTTTGATAGCAGCAATATGTTCTTCGGGTGTGCGTCCTGCGGCCTCGGCCGATAGCATAATCGCTGTGCCATGAGCGTCGTCGGCGCATACGTAGCGACAGTGGTTGCCCATTGAGCGCTGAAACCGAACCCAAATGTCGGTTTGTGTTTGCTCGAGCATATGCCCCAAGTGCAGCGGCGCGTTGGCGTAGGGCAAGGCCGATGTCACCAGTATTTGTCTTGGGGAGCCGCTCATGGTGATAGGGGTCGTCAGGGAAAGCCGCGCAGTCTACCGGATTTTTGGCGATTTCGCTGTGCGCAGGTGATCGGATGCCCCGCCTCCCGCGGTATACTCACGTATTCACAAATTTCGAGGAAAACTTTGGTGTCAGCTTCTCACCACGTGGTCGCTGTGGCTTCCGGAAAGGGCGGAGTGGGTAAGTCAACCGTGACTACCAATCTGGCGGCAGCGCTCATGAAGCAGGGTTTGGCGGTCGGCTTGCTCGATGCTGATATTTACGGCCCGAGCCAACAACATATGTTGGGCGTGCCGGAAAGCACCATCCCTGATCAGCAGGGGGGCGAGTTTTTACTGCCCGTGGAGGCACACGGGCTCAAAACCATGTCGATGGGTTATCTGAGCTCAGCGAAAACACCAATGGTTTGGCGCGGGCCGATGGCCAGTTCGGCCATGAGCCAGCTTCTGGAGAAGACCCTCTGGGGAGATATTGATGTGCTGCTGGTTGATATGCCCCCGGGTACCGGCGACATTCAGCTGACGCTAGCGCAGCGGGCAATATTATCGGGCGCCGTGATTGTCACCACGCCGCAGGACATTGCTTTGCTCGATGCCCGCAAAGGCATCGAAATGTTCCAGAAAGTTGAAGTGCCGGTATTGGGATTGATCGAGAATATGGCCGCCTACGTCTGCACCGGCTGCGGTCAGGTCGAGCCGCTATTCGGAGAAGCCGGTGGTAAGCAGTTGGCCGAGCAATATGGTGTGCCGGTGCTCGGTCAAATACCGCTTGATCGAGCCATCCGGGAGCACTCGGATCAAGGCCATCCCATAGTACTGGCAGACCCCGAGGGCGCCATCGCGGCGGTATACCAGGAGGCGGCGCTAAAACTGACGGCTGCTCTAGGGCAACAGCAGCTGGCCCCCGCACCCATTATCAGCATGGGCGAATGAGAGCCCTGCAGACGCGCTGAGCAGACAGGAGAATTGACGTGAGTATCAAATCAGATCGATGGATCCGGCGGATGGCAGAACAGGAGGGCATGATCGAGCCCTTCGCGCCAGATCAGGTCCGGATGGATGGCGATCAGCGTCTGATCTCTTATGGCACATCGAGCTACGGCTACGACGTGCGCTGTTCGCGAGAGTTCAAGGTTTTCACCAATATTCACTCAGCGACGGTCGACCCCAAGCATTTTGACGAGGACAGTTTTGTCCACGTAGAGGGCGATGTCTGCGTGATTCCACCTAACTCCTTTGCTTTGGCCTGCACCATTGAGTATTTCCGTATTCCGCGCAATGTGCTGACTATTTGTCTGGGAAAGTCCACCTATGCGCGCTGTGGCATCATCGTCAATGTCACCCCGCTGGAACCGGAGTGGGAGGGGCATGTCACGCTGGAGTTTTCCAACACGACCACCTTACCGGCAAAAATCTATGCCAACGAAGGCGTTGCCCAAATGCTGTTTTTTGAATCCGATGAGGTGTGCGAGACGAGCTATGCCGACCGGGGAGGCAAGTATCAGGGGCAGCGTGGGGTAACCTTGCCGCGGGCATGAAGAAACCCCTGCGCGACACTTGATATCGACCTTTAGTGGAGTAGCGTCGCCTGCCGCTCCATGTCGATTGGTGTTTTGCAGTGAGAAAGCTAGGTATCAATACCACCCATGCAGAGGTACTTAATTTCTAAGTAGTCATCCAGGCCATATTTGGACCCCTCTTTACCCTGGCCTGACTCTTTTAT
>Ga0181604_10004754_pt1 | contig 10985 bp, 7 predicted proteins | sample 041ome_12_FD_148663 | JGI IMG/M metagenome (GOLD analysis project Ga0181604, IMG submission 148663) | Coastal salt marsh microbial communities from the Groves Creek Marsh, Skidaway Island, Georgia - 041410US metaG (spades assembly) | ecosystem: Environmental > Aquatic > Marine > Intertidal zone...
CACTTATATTGACCGGGACGGTAAACGGCGCGCATTTTACCTGATCTGAGGGGAATTGCTACTATTTCGTCATATGGAAATGACCCCTGTTAACATGGGGATTTATCGGTGCAGCCAATAACCCTATGAAGCCCCGCATTACGGGGGCTTGAGGGAGCTTTCAAAATTTACGCGAAGTTTGCAGAAAACGGCTCTGCGAGGGGCCATTAACCCAAGAAACGGAAATCCAATTTGGCGATGCGGGTTCGATCTATCACCGGCATGAGCAAAAGCCGGCAAACCCAAACTAATTGTTGGAGATATCGGGCGCCTGCAGAGCCCAATATGCTGAGAATTGCACACAACAGAAACTGTGATGATTCGAGCCGAGAGCCTTTCTCTGCAAGCGAAGAGCAGTGGGCTTACGCGTGCTAAAACACCAGAGGATTTCGCTCCTCACGAATAACCCCCAGTCAATGCCAGGCACACCTACTCAAGCGTATTACCCTGGGATTCTGCAGCTGGCGCCGCAAAGGATATCGCAGCAATTGCCTCGTGCGGATGCACAAAAACCATTTGTGTATCCGGATTGAAAAAGATAACAAAACGCGCCGTGGTTTCGAGTATCGCAAGCTTGCGCGTAATTTCAGATTCAGCAAACTTTACGTTGAATCTTTCTATGGCACCGGCACGAATTTCTTTTGCCTCCTCGCCGGCATAAAAGTTCAACAGCAACAGCAGAGTGAGCAGCGCGCCAGGATAACTCCAGCGCCGATAGGCAGGGCTGCCGTACCAGCGAAGGCCCTTGCGACGCTCGCGAGAACCCCAACTCCTGCTGGCGCGCAGGTCGAAGTACCAGGCCACCGTGAGTCCAGCTACCATTAACCAAACCACAGCATCTTTGAATGAGGCTAGCAGAAAGTCGCTAAGTTCTGCATACAGGAAGACATTCACTCCGAAGTGCTGCAAATATCTCCACGAATAAAACATGCCGATAGCAGTCGCGAGTGCATAAAACCCCGAAGCGATTAAAGCAGGATGCTCCCGCAATAAGTGCGCCCCAAGATTTCCACTTTCCTCTTTGTTTTTGCCTTTGTTTTCGCTATCTGTCATCACGCGCATGCACCACTCACAGTTACTGTCCCGCCAACGGGCGAGTTGTGCAACACAGTATAAATGGATAATCGAATCCAAGTCGCTGTCTGCAAACAGATATTGGCTCTGAACATTCCGCAAGCTTAACTACTTTGCATGGTTATGTTACTCACAAGCTATGAAGCCTCTGCCTGAAGCCTGTAAGATGAGGCGCAGCAAGATTGATTGTGACGGAGCCTGCCGTGCTTCGCATTGCTTGGAAGGAGACCTAGCTGTGATTACCCGCACCCACTTGGGCACCTTGCTTCTACTCTTTATCGCGAGCGTTTCCTTGCCCTCATCGGCACAGCGCGCGCTGGAGGACGCTCTGAGTGACCCTACAATCCGGCAAGGTTTAGCTGCGATTGACGCTGCGCGCGATGACTCTGCTCAGCAGCTCGTGCAGATCGGCGGGATTATTTCTCCATCTGGCCAGGAGCTGGAGCGAGCCCAGGCAGTGGCAACATTGATGCGGGCGGCGGGATTGCAGGATGTCGAGGTGACAGACAGTCCTAATGCCATCGGCCGCATCCCTGGCACCTCTGGGAAAGCGCTGGTATTTATTGCCACGCTGGACGACCTGGCCACTGTGGCCGAGCACCAGCGTGCCGCTCAAAGCCCTCCAAGGGTCGAGGGAGATCGCGTGGTGGGACCCGGCACCAACACCTCTTTGACCACTATCGCCCTGATTTCTGCAGCTACAGCATTAACTGATCTGGGCCTGGTGCCTGAACATGACATTGTGTTTGCCGCAGTCGCACAGGAGGAAACCGGGCTCAAGGGTATGCGAACACTCTATGCTGACTATAAAGAAAGTGCTCTTGCCTTTGTTGATGTGCTGGGAGAAGGCAATGGCATTAGCTACGGTGCGCTGGGTATTCACTGGTGGCGCATCAATGCCTTTGGCCCACCTGGCCATACCTTGAATGGCGGTCTGCCTAACGTAAACCAGGGTATCGCTCGCGCTGTCGATAGAATTCTACAAATTCGGGATCCCCAGCTTTATGAAGATCGTCGCACCCGTCTCAACATCGCCGTGCTAAAAAGCGGGGCTGTGTTCAACCATAAACCCGAGAGCGGCTGGTTTTCCCTGGACCTTCGCTCCCTCGATCCACAGCATATCGCCAGCATGGAGCAGCAAACGCGAGACATTCTGGACGAAGTTTCGACAGAGTTAGGCATTCAGTTTGAAATGGAGGCCGTGTCTCAGACCCCGCCTGGACAGATCCCAGGGGCACTGGAAAGCAACCTCGTGAAAACCTCAATTGCCATCTCCGAGCACCTGGGATCGACGCCGAGGCTGTCGAATGCCGGGTCTGCAAATCTGAATGTAGCCATTGCTGGCGGAACCCTTGCCATCGGCATTTCCAGCTCGCGGGGCGGACAACGTGGCTTTGCGGATGAGTGGGCCGACATCCCCATCCTGCAGCGCACTGCGAAGAATGTATTCTTAACCGCGATTACCCAGGCCAATGCGCGCTAGCATTGCGAACGCCGAGATATTCTAGTCGCTTGATCAGGCGAGCAACTTTATTTTTTCACTTCTAAAGAACAATCAGTCGCACCAAAGCCAGTGATCAGGTCTCTTTTTACTTGCTCAAGACCAAACTGATTAAGGACAAGCTATTCAGGGCAGGCCCTTTATCTCACCACTACTATTTATCAGTTTGGGCTCTCGCATTGAGCTTGGGTTTAACTTCCCATCTCTAGCGTTAGATGGCGTTTACCCTGGACGCGCCGCCGCATCAAGCTGTGCCTAGACAGGCTTGTTTTCCTATTCCTATTCCTAGCCATTTCCAAGCCCAGAAAGCCTGATGCAGATCAGACTGGCCAACAGGGTAGCCATGCTAGCTTAGGCACTGAAACAAAACCTGGAGCAACGGTGAAAGCATATGCCTGAATCAATCCCTCTGCAGGCGTTTCTATTCGGCCTTATTAGCGCCGCCTCTCTTCCCCTCGGCGCACTGGCGGCCCGGTTCTGGTCTCCCGGCAATCGCGTCATCGCTGCGATGATGGCTTTTGGTGGCGGTGCCCTGCTGGCGGCACTCACCTTGGATCTGGTAGGCGAAGCTTTGGCGCGAGGACACTACTATCCACTCGCTCTCGGCAGTCTGCTAGGGGGTGTTCTGTTCGTATTACTTAACCAGTGGCTCAACACCAGGGGTGGGTTTCTGCGCAAGCTGGGAACAACCGTGGCCCATATCAAGCAAACCAGGCGCCGGGAATTCAAGCGCCTGTTCAAACGACTCAGCCTGCTGCCGTTGTTCAACAATACGCCCCCGGAACACGTGCAACACCTTGTCCCACTCATCACTCAGCTTGATTTTAGCGCCGGCGATGTGTTGATGAAGCAAGGCGATGCGGGAGATGCCCTGTTTATTATAGACAGTGGCCGGGTTGAGGTTGTCGACGACCAGCAGAATCGACGTATTGCAGAGCTCGGGGCTGCCGACGTAGTGGGCGAAATTGCCCTGCTTACCGGACAGCAGCGCACCGCCACAGTCAGGGCATTGGAACCCACCCAAGCATGGGTACTCCGTAAAAAAGATTTCGATGAGGTGCTGAAGGCAGTGCCGGAGTTTGCCGAAGCAGTCATGAGCCTGACTGATCGCCGGATAGAGGAACTCAGGACTGAGCATTCCGTTAATGAAGAACAGGCTCAGCGCTGGTTTGGTGAGGCAAAACATCACGTACTGGACGCGATTGCAGTGCCGACGCCACAGGACGTCAGGGATGCCTCGGCAGGTGCCAATGCCGCACCCCTGGCGATCTGGCTGGGAATTCTACTGGACGGTATCCCTGAATCTTTTGTGATTGGCTCCAGTATGCTCCACGCCAGCGTGAGCCTATCGCTGATAGCCGGGCTATTCCTGTCAAATTTCCCCGAAGCATTCTCAAGTTCGCTGGGCATGCGCGAACAGAACTACAGCTTCACTCGCATCTTTAGCATGTGGACCTCGCTAATGCTCATCACAGGTGTCGGCGCATGGCTCGGCAGCATCTTCTTTGCCGGCGTGGATGCCTCCGCATTCTCGTTCTTACAAGGAATCGCGGCGGGTGCCATGCTTACCGTTATTGCGGAAACCATGTTGCCGGAGGCCTACCATCGCGGCGGCAGCATCACCGGCATTTCAACATTGGTAGGATTTCTGGTGGCGATTTTCTTCACCACACTGGAATGAAAGCTTACTGGCCTCATTGCTGAATATTCAGCTACTACAGTGAATCGTGTTGGTTATTTTCCTGACAAGGTTAAGAAGGCAGCCGCGTTAATTAACTAGATGTAGCAAATGACATGTTTCCAACAGGCACAAAAAAGCCCGCTGGCGCGGGCTTTTTAGAAAGCAGGCTTTGAACCCAGCCTTCGGCTGGGTTCGCTAACTGCTAACTATAGGCGATAAGTACCGCCGATGAAGATCTGACGACCACGTGGTGACACCGGAAAGGCGTTTCGCGTGATGAACGGCTTCTCTTGTGTGATGTTGCGAACACCACCATAGATGTCGATGGAATCACTGATTGTGTAGCTGGCATTCAGATTATGAATCCAGGTTTCTTCCAATAACACCGAGGGTGCATACAGATCCAACGCCGTTTCGATCTCAAGCCCACCTTCCAGCATCTCGCCGAGATATTGGCTATTGATGCCAACGGTCAGGTCTCTCCAGCCCCAAGACAGAGCCACACTACCAGCCCACTCTGGGCGCTGAATTTCAAGCAACTCAGGGTTGAGGTCATTCAGATCCGCTGGGTTAGTGTACTGATCAAGCTCGTTAACCTTGGTGGCGTTACCGTTGAGGCGGAAGCTGTGCTCACCGACATCAAAAGTATAGCTCGCTGCGAGATCGTAACCGCTGGTTTCCAGCTTGGCGAAGTTGATGTCAGACGTACGCAGGAAGTTGAATCCACCAAACTGTGGTGAGTTCGAGTCGGTGTTTCGCGTGAAGTTGCCACAGAAGTTCTGGTTCAGCGAGGCTCCACGATAACAGCCATCCACGATGTCCTGTGAAGACACAGATTGAATTGCATCTTCGATTTCAATTTGCCAGTAGTCCGCAGTCAGGCTGAACCCATCCAGGAAACTAGGCTGCCAGACGAAACCGTAAGTAATGGTCTCGGCAGATTCTTCCATCAGATTTGGGTTGCCGCCAGAGAAACCGCCGAATGAAGCAGACAGCGGATCGAGGAACACATAGTTGCCGTCAGCGTCCAGCGGGTTCACACCGATCGCCTGTAAGTCTGCAATACAGTTATTGCGGAAGTTTGTCTGCAGCTCACCAGTCAGACCCGCAATGGTTTCACCATCACAGGGGTCAGTTGGGCGGAAAGTAGAACCAATCTGTGGGCCGAACAATTCAGTGATGTTGGGCGCACGAATCGCCTCGGAGACACCACCTCGAACAGCGACTCCGTCAACAATCGTCCATACGGCATTGACCTTCCAGGTCAGTGTTTCACCGATGGTATTGTAGTCCGAATAACGTGCGGCAGTATCCAGAGTCAGGTCTTCAATACCTGTGATGTCAGACAACAGCGGCATGGAGAATTCGACGAAGGCGTCAGTTGCATCAAATTGACCCGATTCGTTCGCATTCGACAGCTGCGGACGGAACACCAGGTTGCTGTTGGCTGAGATACTGCTCAACAGAGTGCCGGCACCGGCAGGAGAACCCTGTGGCAGGATACCCAGCTGGAAGTTATCGAAAGTCGCTATTGATTCTTCTTCACGATATTCAACACCTGTTGCGAAAGCAACCGGGCCTCCGGGTAGCTCGAAATAGTCGCCAAGGTCACCAGTCAAGGAGGCGGCGAAGACAAACTGATCCATCTCGATCCTATCCCAGGTTGGTGTAGTGACCCAACCCAGCCCAGGGCTGCTGTCGAAACCTGGCTGACCACCCCAGATATTAAGCGGTTGGCAGCTGCCGTCCCCTGGAGTGAAAGAGAAATAACCAGCTTCGTTGGCGGGAATTTCGAATGGCGTATTGACCGGTGGAGCCGTGGGATCGACCGAGCTACGGCAGGCCGGGTTACCGTTTGGATCGGTTACCGCGTCGAGGGCAGCGAAGAAACGGTCATTAATCAGGGAGTTAGTACGCGCAATTTCCTGCTCATACTTACCGTAGTTCAGGCTCGTCTCCCAGTTCCAACCGTTTTCCAATTCGCCTTCCAGACCTGCAACCAGTCGATAAGTATCACGGCTGGTTGTCGAGGTGTTGCGGAAAGTCACAGGGTCAATGGTGATCGCCACTGCGCCATGCTGTTGTGCAACAGGTTGAATAAAGGCAGGCAGATAGGGATTATCTGCATAACCGGGCAGCAAGTCCCAGAATGAGTTGGGATCGCCCTGGTTCTCAGCTTCCTGAGTCACATATTTGGCTTCACCGAAAAAACTGACAGAGTCGGTCAGGTCATAGTGGCCTGTGACGTTCAGGGTATAGGCTTCCTGTGGCGCCAGGATCCAGTCATCCGCTTGACGCGAAGCAGACCAGCCGTCACCACCAAAGCCCTGGAAAGTTGAGGCGATCAGGCCGTCCCTGGCAGGACGCACGCTGCCGTCAGCCTGCACGTTCCAGCAACCGCCAACAATAGCGCTGTTGCCTGCATAACCCGTGAAGGAGTCCTGACAGTCCGGAACCCCGTTGCCATCCAGGTCAATAGCCACATTGCTGTCAAATCCAGCAAAGGTAAACGGGTTACCCGGGATGATGTGGCCATAGCCCGAGGTGAATGGGAATGTGCGTTGCGGAGCAATCGCGCGAGCCGGTGCAGCAGCACCCTGTGCAATCAGCGCATTTTCTGCAGCTGTCAGATTTGGTGCGACGCCTTTGGCAGCCGTGTAGTTAGCAATAAAGTCTTCGGCGCTGGGAATACGAGAACCATAGTTCAAGGTGCCAGCCACATCGACGTTATAGTAGGCCGCAAAGTTCGGCGTAGCAGAGGCAGTGATATCACCCTTCTGGAAACGGAGGTCCGGGTTGTTCCAGTTGCCACCGGAGCCAATGTCCAGTCCATCACCACGTTCGCTGACCCGGAGACCTTCGTCTTCACGCAGGTCGAGAGCTACCGCGATATTGCCGCGATCGTCAGCGAAGTTCATTCCCCATACAGCGGAGATTGAAGTCTGCTGGCCATCACCGTATTCAGACTGACCGTAGTTGACATCGACTTCCAGACCTTCAAAGTCATCACGCAACACGAAGTTCACAACACCGGTTACCGCGTCGGCACCATACACCGCAGATGCGCCACCAGATAGGACTTCTACGCGCTCGACCAGAGGCATGGGGATAGAACCGATATCAACAGATGCTGCACCCTGCAGGCCACCCACATGACGACGGCCATCAACCAGTACGAGGGTACGCTCAGCACCCAGTCCACGCAGGTTAAGAATGTTGGCACCGAGAGCACCATCGCCAGAGTCGATGGACTGTTCGGCAGTGGTTGAAGTCAGCAGCGCCGGTATGTCATTCACTACATCAGACAGCGAGAATTCGCCAGATGCGCGAATATCGTCGGCTGAGACAGATTGTACAGGCAGTGCACCAGTAAGGTTCGCATCTCTGGCGATGCGTGAGCCAGTAACGATGACTTCCTCTACCACGTTTTCCTGAGCATTCACGAAGCCAGTGAGCGGCAAGGTTGCTGCCGCAAACATGGCAACGGAGCCGCCGCTGAAGCGACGACGCTTGAATAAAGTTTTCATGTGGGTCCTCTTGATAGTTTCATTAATCTGGTCGTTACTTCGGTGCACGACCTTGGTTCGCATTCGATGCGCTGACCCGTTCGATGCAATATCGATACCAAAAAACGGTAAGCTATTGGGCAAGCACGATTTTCATGCACACTTTTGGGGTAAAACCCCCTTGCAAAACAGGGACTCTACCAGTTAATTACTAGATCAGGCCGGGATCGGGAACAGGGAGAAATAGGTGCAGGGCAGCTAGTGAAACCAAGCGCTTAAACTGGTTTCTTAGTTGCTGCTCCCCCGATATCCGAAACGACCCAATAATTGTTTGAAAAACTGGCCCTATACAAAATTATATGCGTTTTTATCCTGCGTAGATAGAATATTGTTCTCTTCCAGAGAAGTTGTCTATGTAGCCAGCGATCGAGCTTCAGGTCAGCGGCTCTAAAAATTCACGCGGTTTGCACTTTGCGATTCCTCGTACTAATCACCAAGCTGCAAGACTCTATCGGACTTTTAATGGTGCCGGCGGCACATCAAGCGCTGACCAGAAGCCCCAAAAGCACACATGCATTAGTACATTATCGCTCTTAATTGGTGCGCTTGCACCAAGATAGCCCAACCATTCGATGCTTGCCAGTGCAAATTAGGCAAGCGGGTTAGCAAGTGTAAGATGCCCTGTTGCCCATGTTCGGTAGGTTATTAGTGAGGGAAATACCCGATTGTTTGCAGAAACTGCAGAAAAATTGGGAGGTGCAAGAAAATGTTGCTGTAATCCTTGGATAGGAACACGGACAGCGATCAGGCGCGAATTAATAGCCGGAGTATTCAGGCGTAATGCCCCGCCGCGACAGCGCAATTGTGGCCAAACGCGCTGTCACTACTTAGTGAGATTCAAATTAGTGAGATTCAAACCTTGCGCATTAATACCATATTTCGTTCAAGTCTGCTGATTGGCGAGCCTGGTGGGAAGCAAACTTGATCTGGTCACAGAAATTGGATTAGCGCGCGTAAATAGCCTGCAGCAACTCCTCGTTCTCTGGCACCTCATTAAAGACATCCCATTCCAGGTAGTAGCCCTCCGGGTCATAGGCAACAAATGCACGGTAAGGCTGCTCTTCAACAATTTCCCCGTGCCGCATCTCGACATCACCCCGAGAGTGCAGGTGCGCAAACCAGGAATCAATTTCGTTTGTTATAAACGAGAGCGTGACACCCTTCTGTTCAGTGTAGCTGTGCATGCCGCGGGATTCGTCCACCAAGCCAAAATAAGCCGAAGGGCCAATGGGATATATTTTGGCCCAGCCCTGATCGACGATTAACTCGAATCCCATTACGTCTTCATAAAAGCGCTGCATGTTGTCCATATCGCGATAGTAGAACCAGACGATAGTGGATTTGAATCCGAGTCCAGTCGGCACATCGGAGCCTATGGGTTCAACATAGAGAGTTTCCGCCTGATCCAGCACCGGCATAAACTGCTCATTTTCTGGATGCGGATTAAAGCGCTCGAATTCAAGAAAATAACCCTCGGTATCGATCGCGACGAAGCCATGGTGGGCACGGCCCGGCAGCGGGTCATATGCAGTGGAACGCATATTCACATTCTGTGTTTGCAGGTAATCCCACCATTCATCGAGCTGATCGGTTACCAGCGCAATCGCCGCAGTCTTGGGCTCGTCAGCCCCGTGCATTCCCTGCTCGGCATCCACCAGAGTAATGAAAGACTTTGGCGCCACCTGAACTATCTTAGCGAAGCCGTAGTCAGCCACTATTCCCATTCCCAAGATCTGGCTATAGAACGCTGCGGCTGCTTCTAAGTCTGCATAGTAGAAAAAGACATTACTGGCGCTAGTGCCGAATTCTGCATAGGGGTTTGTTGTTGCCGGCGCCCCGCTGCCAGCGGAAGCCGGCGGCTGCGATGGCTCACACCCCAACAACGCGAGCAATACAGACCCCAACAATAGTAAGCGTCCCATGTTGATCCCTCCATAATAGCTTCTAAGTTTCTGTACTGATGATTCTTTATTTCCAAAGCCGAATGCCTCAGATAGTCAACGCCAGAATGAACACTGAGTAGGCGGCAAAGAGTATCGCCCACATGGGAAATTTTTCTGGTACCAATATCGTCAATACCATCAAGCCAATGCCGACAGAGGGAACAGTTATGGAAGGCAACACCCCATAGCCGTACATGAAGATATTCACGTAGGGCCCAACCAGGAAATACATCAACATCGAAAGCGCCGACAAACGGCCAAGGCGGCGGCTTTCGTCCAGCAGATGGAGGGATTCGTTTTCCGGGGGCGACAGGGCCAGCTCTGCGGCACCGTAGAGAAAAATCGATCCAAACACCAGCACCATAAAATCAAGAAACTGCCATTCATCAATGCTGCGTAGACCCCAGCCAATCCACCATAATTGCAGAATAAAGACGAGCACACTCAGCGCCCAGGTAATGGGTGCCCAATGAAACACGACTCGCTCGTGACTGCGCACGATCATGCCCATGGTGTGTAGCAATCGGGTGAGAGCCAGACCCAGGATGATAGAAACCGCAATAAAGATATATTCGTGTTGTGACATGCTTTCTGCTTAGCGCGAAGAATTATTGGACATTGAATTCATTGGTGCTTAATTCTGAGGCGCTGCTAATGGCCGCTCACGCATTTTCAGGGCCAGAAAAGCAACAATGGTGGTAAGTGACTCATAGCCAAGAGCACCCCAGGTATAAGCGCTCACCGCATCGGGACTCAGCATCAAGGACAGCAGCCGAGCTAAAGCCAGTGCACCTATGCCGAATACCAGCAGCAACAAGCCAGCGCGGTAGAGCTCTCGATTGAGAGCAGCAAAGCCACAGTAAAGCCCGAGCCCAGTTTGCAAGCCACCATACATGGCGCCGACCTCGGCAAATCCATCACCATTTAAAATCTCAAGGCCGGCGAAATCCGCTGGCGTCGCCGGTGAAAACAGGCTCAACAAGCCATAACCGGTGAACATAACAGCCGATAGCCAGAGAATACCCTTACCCAACATGACTAGAATTCCTGAGTACTTATCTTATCTAATTGATAGTTCTAGCATACAACTGGTGACGCTCGATTGCACTGTCTACCGGGCCCTGGCCGAAGTATACTCTCTGCATAAATAGACTGAGGCTGATTAAATAGAGGACCCTCGA
>Ga0181604_10004755_pt1 | contig 10985 bp, 14 predicted proteins | sample 041ome_12_FD_148663 | JGI IMG/M metagenome (GOLD analysis project Ga0181604, IMG submission 148663) | Coastal salt marsh microbial communities from the Groves Creek Marsh, Skidaway Island, Georgia - 041410US metaG (spades assembly) | ecosystem: Environmental > Aquatic > Marine > Intertidal zone...
TTTCAATACATAATCGTATTTATATTTATGTATTTTGATAAAATGCAAAAAATAGAAAAAGCTGGCCATATCAAACCCATAATTGGGCGAAACGGTAATCATAGATTGAGGAAAAAACGATTTTATCTCTTGGATTTGGCTTGTTTGTAACGATGAAATGCAATTTACATATAAATGCAAATGATATAATTCACCGTGATATTGCAACACAGTTTTCAAATAAGGTTTCATTTTCAAAAAGGTGTGATAATTGCCAATATGATAAATACAAGCCACTGTTTTGAGTGCTTCTTTCGCGGGGGTCATTGAAATAATTTGTATTTCTTGAAATGTTTGCTGATAAATAGCATTTAATCTCCATAAATATGAATAATGCAAATTATGTTGATATGAATCTAAATCGTCTCTATAATGTTCATATTCTTTCAAAATCAAACGATTTTCCAAATAAATATGGTTATTGGTTTCATGTCGTATGAGACGACTATGTTTGTGGGTTTTTTCTTGGAAATATATTTGTCCTAATAATCCCGGACCAGTTGGATACAATGCGTTCCATCCATAATTTTCTTGTTCAATATTTTGCACGATTGCTTCAATACACCTTTTCATAATACTATTATTGGGCTTTACGCATAGTAACGCTGTGTACATTCCATAACCATCTTCTTCCCAATAATCAGGACGCTCAAGTACAAAATGCTCTTCTTTGCATAATTCGTTTAAATGAAACGATGATTCACAAGAATATTTAATATCCATGTAAATACCGCCTTCTCTATATAAAACGCAAAAACGCCATAAATCTGATTTATAAGAATGAGGAACTAGTTTATTATAAGCATGTACAATTTTCTCCTCAAAATGGGTTTCCATATATTTTTGGCATTGTTTTTCGTGATATAAACATATTTTTATGTCGGGATTATGCCTTATTAAATGAATAATATTGTCTTTCATATATTTCGGCATGTTTTCATCGTGCCAACATGTAAATAATTGTAATGGAATCACATTTTCGTCACTCGGAGGTTTATAAATGCGCGTTTTATAACGCTTATAATAAGCAATAATTTCGAGTATTTTATCAGTAAGTATGACGTTTGTTTTTTGTAAATAATGAAAATGGATTTTATTTGACATGTAATATACCTATTAAATAATACAGAAAGTAATCTTATTATTTAATCTAATTAATGTGCGTATAAATCAGTGGTTTAAAAATATGATCCAAAGGCGCTGCCTAAACTATTTGCAGGTAATGGTCCGGACATATCATTCATATGGCTTTGTGAAGAACCCGTTCCTTGACTATACGAAGGTAATTCTGTTTTTGTTTGAACCACAGGAGCAGGAGGAAAAATATCGCCTTGAGGAGCACTGTGCATATAATCTGATTGAGAAATCACATGATTCGAGCTCTTGTTTGAAGATTGTTTTTCTTCGGATGGTCCGTTCCATATTTCGTCTAAACGATCCACTAATATATTGACCTTGATGCCCAATTTTGTTTGAATACTTAGCACAATGACTAAAAATGCCAAAATAACATTGGTCAAAGTCAAATTTTCGTATTTGAATCCGCTATATGTGGGAATATAACTAATAATACGGTGGATTAAGATAATACCAATAAACATGATTAATACTTGTGCCAAAACTTCAATTGTAATTTCCAAGGAAGACTTTTCCGGATCAGCTTCGGGAATAAATCGTTGAACCAGTTTATTCAATCCAACAATGGGAATTATGCCTAAACACGCGTATTGAGCAACATTCAACAATTCGGCTTTTCCTTCTTCTGTGGTGGAAAAAACATGAGAGAAAAATGATTTCTTATTGATTTCTTTTGCTTCTTGTAAAATATCCATGCTAATATAGATTTTATTTAGAAATTTATCAGTAAGAAATTGTAAAGGATATAAACACTTTTCTCTAAATCGAATATTCACTCGTTCATGGAAGAGCAACAATATTTGGATTTGATTCAGGAAGTGTTGGAACGTGGAAACAAAGAAGAAGGTCGAAACGGGGCGGTGCAAGTATTATTTGGTCGTTCTATGCGATTTTCCTTAAAAGATGGAACGATTCCGTTATTAACGACCAAAAAAGTTGCATGGAAAACGTGTTTCCAAGAATTGTTGTGGTTTATTGGGGGGAAAACAAACAATCAATTGTTGAAAGAAAAAAACGTGCATATATGGGATGCAAATGGCAGTCGCGAGTTTTTAGACAGTCGCGGTTTGCATCACTTAAAAGAAGATGATTTGGGACCGGTATATGGACATCAATGGCGATATTTTAATGCGCCTTATGACACATGCAATGACGATTATACTGGAAAAGGTGTGGATCAATTACAGGGGGTCATAAATGCCCTAAAAGATCCTTCGCAGCATACTTCTCGGCGAATTCTCATGAGTGCATGGAATCCCCAGCAATTGGATGAAATGGCCTTGCCTCCATGTCATGTATTGGCCCAATTTTATGTCCGTGATCACAAGTATTTGTCTTGTATTTTGTATCAGCGAAGTGGTGATATTGGTTTAGGAGTTCCATTCAACATAGCCTCTTATTCCTTTTTAACCCATATGTTGGCGCACCATTGTGGTTTAGAGGCAGAAGAATTCGTGCATTTTATTGGAAATTGTCACATATATGAAGAACATTGCGAACCACTCAAAACCCAATTATTACGGAGTCCGGTGGAATTTCCTAAATTTCAATGGAAACAAAATCACGAGAAATTGGAGGACTATACTTTAGACGATATTGTTTGGACGTCTCCCTATAAACATTATGAACCAATCAAAATGAAAATGTCTGCATAATTGCGTTTATATTGTTTTTAGGAAACCCCTTGACTAATATATATGAGCAATTCAGCATTAAGTTCTGCAAAAAGAAGACGTGCAAATAACGTAACAAATTCTCCATTATTTCAAACACCTGGTTCAAAGGAAAGTGAAATCACTTCAGACGCTTCCCCTGCTCGTCCGGAAGTTAATTCCAATCGTCCCATGTCACTGCAACAAGCTTTGCAATTATTAAACAATCGTATTTTGCAAATGGAGAAAAAGTTGGACCAATCAAAAACCGATTCTTCGAATGCGGCGTCTTCCTCCTCTTCTGCTCCTTTAGACGTTTCTTCGATTGAAGCCATTGTAAAAAAGGTCACCGAAACACAGGTTTTCGAAGAGTTCAATCATCGTTATGAGGTATTGGCCTCTGAAATCTTGAACTTGAAGCACATTGTCATGAAATTGCAATCATATACATTGGATATTAACAAGACATTGGTGGAAGAGCGAATTCAAATATTGTCTGATATTCCGGAAAAGCAAGGTGTTTCACTCATTGAAGTAAAAGACGATTTGAACTTGCGTCGCGATATTGAAGAAATGGTGCAAAACAGTGAATTAGATTTACAACAAAGCCAAGAAATTGCTCAAGTTTTAGAGACCAGTGAAATAAAAGAACTTTTGGTGGAACAAATGACGGAAACAAACGAGGAGTTACCTATGCCCCATGATGCGAGTACTGAAATTCAAGAAAATGAAAACATCGAAGTTTCGATGGAAGAAGAAAATGTGGAGGTTTCAACTGTGGAAGAAGAAGCAAAGGAAGAGTAAAACGAATGTGTTAAGTTTTATATAATAAAGAGGAAATATTATATAAAATGAATCAAGAAAGCTCATTGCAAGAAAAGATCAAAACCTTACAAGATCAGTATTACAAGGAAAATGCAAAAAACATTATTTTCAAATCTTCTCAAAAGTTGGATTGCGCGAAGCGTATAACGCAACAAATTCCTTTAGAGACTCTTTTAGACAAAACATTCGTATTGGATGATCATAGTAACAAAATTTACGGTGATTATACGATTTTCAAAACATTTGCCAATCCAAGCAATTACGAAACCATCATCCAATATTGCATTAAACAAGCACGCGAAAAGGGTGAAAAATATGGTTCTTACGAAGTCCATGTCAATATGGACACTTTTACCATGACTGCTGCACAACGTCATTCCGAAATCATTAAAGTGTTTTGCGCAAAATGTTTGAAAAAGGATGCCGTTCTTTACAAATATTTAGACAAACTGTACTTATATAAATACCCCAGCATGATTCATACTATTCATAAATTATTTTCGCCATTTATGGACAAAGATGCTATGCAAAAAATTGTTTTAGTCGATGAACACACTTAAAGCTTATTCGTGTTATAATTTGTATAACATGAATATTGAATTGACACAGCATAACAAGTGCGAATTATTTTCGCAAGTGTTTCAACACATAAAATTATTTACAGAACATATTAACATTTATTTTCGCGAAGAGGGACTGTACATTCAAACTATGGATTCGGCACGTGTTTCCATTTTCGAATTGAATATGCCAAATACATGGTTCGATAGTTATGCGTTGAAACAAGGAGGAGTAACGATTGGAATTCATTCGGCGATTTTATACAAATTGTTGCATAGTCGCGATAAGGAACATCAAATCGTTTTGTCTATGGATTCGAAAGAAGATGCCACGTTAAACATTGAATTCAAAACGGAAAACGCCAATGTATATGATCGTAAATACGAGGTGGCGTTAATGGAAATCGACGTGGAGCAACTGCAAATTCCCGAATCCGAATATGACGCAGAGTTTTCGTTGCCGTCTATTACGTTTGGTAATCTCATCGAACAATTCAAACTATTTGGTGATAGTTTGCAAATGTATTGCAGTGAAGAAAAAATCAGTATGAATGCGCATAGCAATGATACAGGAAAAATGTGTGTGGATATTCCCATTGACGACATATTGTCTTTTGCAATTAACGAAGGCGAAGAACTAAACATGTATTTCAGTTTAAATCATTTGCACAATATTTGCTGTTATAGCAAAATCACTCGGAACATAGAATTATATTTGAAGACCGATTTTCCACTCAAAATCGATTATCCATTGGATGAAGAAAATTGTTACATTCGGTTTTATTTAGCGCCTAAAATTGACGATAATTAATAATCTGTTTTAAGAAATTCCTTAAAACAGATCTTTTATTCTTCTTTTTTAGAGGATTTGTCTTTTTTATTGTTTTTCCCTTTTTCTTCTTTTGTCACTTTTTCCTCTTTGGGTGGAATAGTGGTTTGGGTTTCGCGTTTATCGCGCAACATTTCCATTAAACGTACATGTTTGTTTGTATATTTTCCGTATTTTTCGAAAGTTTGTTTGGCCTTATCTTTGCCGGTTCGGCGTTTGTGATCTTGGTTGTCTTTTTTTCCCATTTGTAATAATCAGCGAAATAAATTATTACAAATGTTTTCTCATAAAAATCTGTTCAATTTTGTCAAAACATGATTTTATTTAACAATTTTTTATCATATACTTCTTCATACACAATGTGACTCACAATAATCATTTTCACCATATTGGCCATCAACGACGAAGATACTAAAGACGGATGATATAGTGTAATATACCCAAATACACAAGCAGCATAACTAATCATAGCCGTGGTAAGTAAGCGATGTTTTTCTATTAAATCACTATATTGCTTATAATGATTTGGAACATGAATAAAACACATATACATGAGAAAGGCGGCGATTCCAATTTTCTCAAAATTCAATACTAATAATGCACTAAACAAATATGGTGGAATGTTCTTTATTTTTGGCATATCGTGTCGAAAATGAAAAATACTGGCTATTACAAAACACGCGTCAATGACTTGAGGCCAGTGAAAAAAATCGCCCAAACAAGCACTGGCTATACACAATAAATTCACTCGAAACAGGTCTTGCATTTTTTTGTTCTCATAGGCATGTATTAAATCGGTCATTCCATGGGGAGCAATCACAGTGCTAATAATCAATGGAGAATGAACAGTTAAAAAATTGGCCACTTTTGGCGCAATATGAGGAATTAACATTTTATACATAACTATGGTTAGACAATGTTTATATTATTCACAAAAAACAATTGCGTTCTTCCTTTTTAGAAAATCCATAAACCATTAATATACATGGATTTCATTACCACTTTAGCGTTATTCATATTAATGTTGTTCCTTTACATATATATTGTGAATCAGTACAAAAAGAGCGAAGATTTGGATATATATGAAATGGATTTTTCCAACAATGCTTATTTGCAAGAAGTTTGTGACATTCGCCAACCCGTTATTTTCCATTTCCAACCCATTCACCCCAAATTATTTAGTGAAATGAACCCTGCACATATTAGCAAATTTCATTCTTATGATGTTTGTGTAAAAGATGCCCACGATTATTACAAGCAAAAGCGTGCCGAGCACAATCATGTGGATGCCGTGAATCTTTCTTTCAACAGTACAATAAAACTCTTAGAAAACGACAAAGCACAACATTTCTTTTCCGAACGCAATGAAGAATTTTTAGAAGAATCGGGGCTTTTGAAAACCTTGCAAACCAACGACGATTTCTTGAAACCCTCTTTTACAATTGTCAGTCATTATGACCTCATGTTTGGCTCGCCGGGAGCCGTGACACCCCTTCGTTATCACACCAATTTCCGTCAATTTTTATGTGTAACTTCCGGACACATCCGAGTGAAAATGAGTCCTTGGAAAAGTTCCAAGTATTTGCATCCTCAAAAGGATTATGAGAATTACGAATTCCGATCACCTGTGCATCCTTTGCATCCCAAGCCCGAATACGCGATGGATTTTGAGAAAACGAAATTCTTGGAATTCGACGTAAAGGAGGGTTACATGTTATTTGTCCCGCCTTATTGGTATTATAGTATTCAATATAGTGAAACACCAGGAACATTTGTATGTGAAATGGCTTATAACACGATCATGAATTGTGTGTCGAATTTACCGGATTTAGGGCTTTATTGGTTGCAACAACAAAATATTACCAAGAAAATCACTAAAATTCAGGAAATTGAACCAAGTCAAGGGAAAATCTTGGAAAACAACGAATCGAAAACTATTTTAGAAAAAGAAGAGTCAGAAAAAATCGACCATCCAACTTCTTCATCACAAAATGAAAATCAGCATTTCCAAGATGTTGTACCGAAAATGATCCCAGAAATACCTTCCTCAAAACCCGAATTACAGATTGAAACGCGCCAAGAAGAATTAACCAAACAATACAATCCTCCCGTCATTTCCCCTTCCAGTGAAACTTTAGAAGAAATCAAAGAAGAATCCAAGCAAACAGTAAATGAAGAGTTGGCAAAGCAAATAGCCTCAGAAACCATGGACAATGTATTAAACCAATTATCGGGTCAAGGGGTGGAAGTACATAATATCTAAGTAATAATTATATGAATCAGCTTGTTCAATATTTTGCATCTGCGGTTGTCATGTTGGTCTTGGACGCCCTTTATTTGGGAATGATCAAAGGTCGTTTTGCCCAAATGGTGGTATCAATTCAACGTGTGGTAATGAAAGTGAAGATGATTCCCGCTGCGTTGTGTTATTTGCTAATGGTGGTGGGATTGAATCATTTTATTTTGAATGAAAACAAGGAAATTTGGGAGGCCTTCTTGTTTGGTTTCGTGCTTTACGGTGTATTTGATATGACAAATATGGCCATTTTCAAGAAATATCGCTGGGATTTAGCCATAATCGATAGTGTATGGGGTGGAATATTAATGTCCCTTACAACGGCCATTGTATATGGTCTTCGTTCTTGGAAAATTTAGATAACGAAAAATAGTAAATAAAGACTATTCGAAAACAATATATTATGCATGTATTGTTTTTGTTTTGCATTGCGTGTATGTTCTTCAATACACAAGCATACCAAATACGCATGTTGCAAGGTTCTTTCATGAAAAAAGAAATGTATATGCCTTTGCTTAAAGAACTCAAAATTGGGCAACAACCCATTGTTTTCCAAGAATATTTGGATTTTTCCACTTATGACCAGGAATGCATTCTAATAGGCCACTCATTTGGAGGATTCTTCGCTTTGTTACATGGGTTATGGAATCCCCATTCTGTCAAGGCGATTATATTGATAAACAGTCACTTTAATCATCGTTACCAAATGCCTTATTTCGCCATACCATTGAGCGACGTCAAGCAGCCTGTATTGACTATTTATACAACCCATGATGAACAATTGCCACCAGAAAAAGTGGAAATCGATGAAGAAAAAGCATTGCAAATACCTTATACCAACAAAAAGTTTATTTGTTTTGAGGGAGATCATTTTTCTTTATGGAACAATCCCTTGTCGCGTCGCTATGTGGTATATGAAATCAAGCAGTTTCTGATGAGCTCACATGTTTCTTTTTCCGAGTGATTTTTTTGGTTTTCACTCCAAAGTGTTGTGCGATTTCTGTTCGTGTAAGTTGTTTTTCTTTAGTTAAATGGCAGAATGTAGAACGTGTTTCGCGACTTTGTTCGTCGGGTTCATAACCATATAATCCGTAAAAGTTCTGGAGGTCGTCTTCATCATCAAATTCCACTTTAAACATATTATGATCGATTGTGCCGTGATGATTTTCGATTCGTTTTGCCCACAAAGGAGAAAACGACGCATAATATAGCCAGTGAATATCATGTAATTCCTGCAATTGATTTAGTTCCAAATCATAGTGATTGCAATGAATGAGTAAATAGAGGTTTTTACGCGTGCTATACTTGGTGACTTTGGGTAATATTTTCCAATGCGTTTCTTGACTGTGGTCCAGTGTTTCGTATTGTTTCCATTGATATTCCTTTAAAGAGATAATAAGTTTGGTTTCTTTGACGTCTTCGGCTTCTTCTTTTGTAAGTTCTTTGGGCATGCTGTTTTCCAAAACATATTGAATATCGAATTTCCGTGCTTTCGAGGTCAAATTGGCGACCATGGCACTAATATAAAAGGGATTGTTGAGACCTTGATTGCTCCAATAATGCATGTATTTATCGAGTTTAGGATTATAGCGATAAAAGCTTTGTTTGTAAGTGACGTATAAATAGGAGCAAGTTAATTCCTCAAAACCCGAATAATAGAGTTCAAAGGCCCAAAAGAGGGCTTCATCGCGATTTTTCTCCAAAATAGCCATCAAAAGGCTTAGCTGAACATCTTCCTTGATGTACAAATATCGTGTTAATGTAACCATGGTTTTGAGGAATACATGGAAACCCCTCAAAACATCAATTTTGTAATAAAAAAATTGGTGTTTTTCAAATTATGACGGTAGGTATATACATGTCTTGGTTCTTTTTTTATAACAAATTGAAAAATCCTGTGTTAATTAATCAAGTATGTGAAAAAAACGATATATACGATGGATCCATATTGGTCGAAAATTTTGATCCTCAGACAAATACGTTGATCACTGGAAATAATAAAATACTTGATGGTAAGTTAGTTCATTTTGATGCATCTTTATCCACAATCTTAAATAATATTCATGAAATTCGAGACGATATCAACTATGGTAAATCCAAATATACAGTGGATACTATTTTAGTAAATTACGGTGCGCTCAAACTCAAAAAAGCATATATTATTTATTAAATATTCAGTGGTGTTAAAGAATTGATATACATAATATCACTTCTTTTGTCTCTTTCTTATATATATGCCCCGTGGGAAAACAAACAAAATGCGCAAATCTGCGCGCAAGTCACCCAAAAAACAAAACACGCGTAAAAAGCGCCAAAATTGCTCCAAAAATGACATTGTGAAAACATTCTTGGAAATGCTCAATGTAATTAAATTATATCATTGGAAAACGCATAGTCATCCTGAACATATTAGCACGGATTCATTGCATGAAAAACTGCAAGCCCATGTGGATAAATTCGTGGAAGTGTATTTAGGGAAAGATGGATCGCGCATCAATAAATGGAACAAAAATATGAAAGCCAAACAATACGAAAAATCGAAGGATTTCAAGCGACGTATGTATGAATATCGTGATTACGTGATTTCCTTAAAATCGTGTTTTTCCAATGAAAAAGACAGTGATTTGTCCAATATTATTGACGAAATTTTGGCCGACTTGAACCAGTTCCTTTACTTATTAACCCTCAAATAAGACAGCATTCCACGCAAAGAAGGAGGATATTTCATAGATATACCGCGTTCCCGATCTCGTAATATAGAGAGACTCTCTGTTTTAAGCCAATGTGCGCGTTTTTTCAATATAGTTCGCCAAGTTCGCTGGATCAACTTAATCCAAAAGGTTTTCAACACCACATTATATATTTCAAATTCGTTTTGAAACATTTTCTTTTGCATTTGCATCAATTCCACGTTTTGAGGAATACTATTCATAACCACTGAATTGTGAAATAAATAATGATAAACATCTTCATAATCGTTTTTATAAAACGTTTCTGGATAAATCGACGACGCTAATACATAATTTCCGTCTGTAATATCCAAAAACGGCAAGCCTATATAGTATTGTTTGTCTATATAGTCTTTATCTCCGTAATTTTCGTCTTCCCCAATATCTTCATAGACATCTTCTTCAAATTCAGAATCAGTATATTCAGTGCCACTGCTCATGATATATAAGTTTGTTATCACAAAAAACGAATGCAAGTTTGATTCAATTTTATACAATATTGTAAATATGCAACAGTTTAAAGGATACGTGATTAAATACATTATAATGTTGCAATTTTTGTTTCTTTTTCAATTTTTGTTAATGGCGAGCTGTTCAAGCTATCAAGCCGTAAGTGATTTAGATATTCCAAAATACTTGGGAACTTGGTATCAAGTGTATTACGATGATTTTGATAAACTATTTCAAAATGGAAAATGTTCAACGGCAGAATATTCAATGGGCGAAGATAATATTGTTCAAGTACTAAACAAGGAACTTGATAAAGACAATAAACCACAAAGTATTTCGGGAATTGCTTACTATAAAGAAGGGGATTCTGGTGGTTATTTGACAGTAAAACTGGAAAATAACATTCCCGCACCGTATTGGGTCTTACAACTCGGACCAATTATTTCCAATTCATATCAATATTCAATT
>Ga0181604_10004777_pt1 | contig 10951 bp, 13 predicted proteins | sample 041ome_12_FD_148663 | JGI IMG/M metagenome (GOLD analysis project Ga0181604, IMG submission 148663) | Coastal salt marsh microbial communities from the Groves Creek Marsh, Skidaway Island, Georgia - 041410US metaG (spades assembly) | ecosystem: Environmental > Aquatic > Marine > Intertidal zone...
GTTTCTGTTACCAAAAAAATAGATTCTTCAGTTCAAGAGCTATGGAAAATAATTTCAAAACCTGGATACCTAAACCTTACACATCCATTCTGTAAAAAAAATGATATTATTAAATGGGATGGAAAAGGCTCAAAAGATGTTCTAATTTATTTGAATGGATTGACTTATTTTAGAGAGTTTACAGATTGGAATAATCAAAAGGGATACAGTCTTTTAATTGGTAAAAAAAGAGGACCAAAATCAAAAGTAATTTGGGATATAAGCTCAACTGATAATTCAGTTTATTTGACTATTACCGTTTACCCTTATTTACTAAATAATTGGCCAAAAATTATTTCTTTTTTACCTTTTGTGTTTTATATCAAACCCAAATTAGAGAAATATTTAAGTTCAGTTACTGGAGGGATTAATTGGTATTTAATTAATAATAAACCAGTTCCAAAAAACTACTTTGGAAAGCATACTTGGTTTTCTAAAATATAAAACTAATATTCAATGCCAATTATTGAAACTCAGTATTCGCCTCCATTTCCTTTTAAAAATAAACATCTAAACACTATATGCAGTTCGTTATTTAGAAAGGTCGAACCAGTTATGTTTAAGAGAAAACGAATAGAAACGTCAGATGATGATTTTCTTGATATAGACTTTCTTGAAAATGGTAATAAAAAAATTGTAATTCTCTGTCATGGATTAGAGGGAAGTAGTGACTCAAAATATATTCAAGCTACAGCCAAATTATTGTCATTAAATGGCTATTCAATTGCAGCAATGAATTATCGTTTCTGTAGTGGAGAAATAAATCGTCAACTAATCACTTATCATAGTGGCAAAACAGATGATTTAAACACGGTTATTAATTATGTTCTTCCTAATTATGAATCTATTTATTTAGTTGGATTTAGTTTGGGAGGTAACCTTGTTTTGAAGTATAATGGTGATGGTTTATATGATTTGAATTCAAAAATCAAAGCTAATGTAGCAGTTTCCGTTCCTGTTGATTTAAAGGGATCATCAATCTCATTAAAACGAAGCGAAAACTTATTGTATAAGTGGAGATTTCTAAGAACTTTATCAAAAAAAATGTATTTAAAGCATAAACAATATCCCAAGGAATTAGATTTAAAACATTTAAAAAATGTAAAAAATTTAACTGATTTTGATGAATATTTTACTAGTAAAATTAATGGCTTTAAAGACGCGAATGATTATTATTTTAAAGCAAGCAGCAGGCAGTTTATTCCCAGTATATCTAAGCCAACTCTTCTTATAAATGCTAAAGATGATCCTTTTTTATGTAAATCGTGTTTTCCAATAAATGAAGCCAAAAAAAGTAAATGCTTTCATTTGATGATACCTAGTTATGGAGGTCATGTTGGCTTTATTTCGAAAGGTGATTTTTATTGGTCTGAATATGAAATTTTGAATTTCATTAATAGGCATTAATACTTTTTTATATAGTATGGCTGATAATTCTTTAATACATTAGATATTAAATTAAAACATTTGTATATTTTGTGTTTAAGCAAAATCAAACAAGACTTAATCTAAAATCTAAAAATTGAGAATACCAAAATTTTTATATCCTTTATTATTGTTAATGATTCCTTTATTGGCAATGAAGTTTACTGAGGATGTAAATTGGTCAATTTATGATTTTGTAGTCATGGGATTTCTTCTTCTTTTTTTTAGTTTAGGAATAGATGTTACAATGAAAAAAGTTAAAAATGAAAATATTAAAATCTTGTATGTGGTTTTAACTATTTTAATTTTTCTTCTTATATGGGCTGAATTAGCTGTAGGTATTTTTGGTTCACAGTTTGCTGGAGATTGATATTAAATTTTAATACATATTGATAGAATGTTTATGAAAATTCTAGCTATATTAGAGTTGTATCTAAATCAATTATATTATGAAAAAATTATTTTTACTTTCTTTATCTGTTCTTTTTTTTAGTTGTAATCAGCAACCCAGCGAAAAATGTAAATCTTTAGAATCAGCTCAATTAAGCGTTGAAAAAAATATCGAGACATACAAAACTGCATGGGAAGCTTTTTTTGATAATAGAGACCCAAGTGCTGTAAATCTTGATAGCTTTGATGAGAATGTTACTGTTGTTACTGCTGAAGGAAACATAACAGGAATTGATGGGTTTAGAGATTATTATAATAATTATTTAACTGGATTTTCAGATGCTGAATTTTCATTTGTCGACATTTTTGCTCAAGGAGATAAACTGGTTAAGCACTGGAGTTTTAAGGGGACTCATGATGGAGAAATGTTTGGAATTCCAGCAACTAATAATAAATTAGAAATAAGCGGAACTACTTTAGTAGAAATGAAAGACGGCAAAGTTTTTAAAGAACAAGACTTTTTTGACCAACTTTCTTTTTTATCTCAGTTGGGTCTGTTAGAATAGTTTATAATTCTAAAAAGCTATAATCAAAAGGTTATGGCTTTTTGTTTATTATAACATTTTAATATTTGTTAAATTATTCATATATTTGTATTATGAAATTAACAAAAAGAAAATTTTCAATTACTAAGCTTCAAAAAGTTGCAAAAATTTTAAAAACAATTTCTCATCCAGTTAAACTTGAAATTCTTGAAATTCTTGAATCTGACGAACCGTTGGATGTTTCAACTATATGTTCAAGAATTAGTAATGAATGTGAAATTTCTATGATGTCTCATCATTTAAGTAAAATGAAAGATAATGGGGTTTTAATTTCAGAAAAAATTGGAAAACAGGTTTATTACAGAATTTTTGACCGACAATTGCTTAGTATTTTTGATTGTATGGAAAAATGTGATTTAATATAAATTAATGGAATTTTTTGGATACTTACTTGCAGTTTTAATTGGATTTTTCTTGGGAATTTTTGGTGGTGGTGGATCATTATTAGCCGTCCCAGTTTTTGCATATATTTTTTCTCTAGATGAAAAAGTAGCAACAGCATATTCCTTGTTTACTGTTGGAATTTCTTCAATAGTTGGTACAATAAAACAGCTTAGTAATATTGAATGGAAAGTAACTTTAATTTTTGGAATCCCCTCAATAATTGCAGTATGGTTAACAAGGTTTTTTGTAATACCAAACCTTCCTGAAATCATTTTTGATAACGAAACTTTTATAATAACTAGAAGGATGTTAATATTTGGAATTTTTACATTTCTCTTATTTATTTCTTCTTTTTCTATGATTTATGAAACTAATAAAAATGTTAAGCCAATTAATATTAAAAGTTTCTGTTTCTTAATTATAATTGAAGGTTTTATTGTTGGAGGTTTAACTGGTTTTGTTGGTGCTGGCGGAGGATTTTTAATTATACCTGCATTGGTTATATTGATAGGCTTAGATATAAAAAAGGCAATCGCAACATCATTAATTATAATTGCTTTAAAGTCAACCTTTGGGTTTTTTTTAGGAGATGTTATGGTGATGAGTGTCGATTGGGATTTCTTGATTTATTTTACACTTTTGACAGCTTTAGGAGTTATAATTGGAACTTATTTTGGAAAATCTATAGATAATCTAAAACTTAAAAAATTGTTCGGGATCTTTATTATGGTAATTGCTATTTCTATCCTATTTAAAGAATTTATAAAATAATCAGAAAATGAAAATTGAACAGATTTACACTGGATGTCTTTCACAAGGAGCATATTATTTAGAAAGTAATGGTGAGGTCGCTATTATAGATCCTCTTAGAGACGTTGACTATTATATAGAAACAGCAAATAAAAATAATGCTAGAATTAAATATATTTTTGAAACACATTTTCATGCAGATTTTGTTAGTGGTCATGTAACTCTCGCAGAAAAAACAGGAGCATCAATTATTTATGGGCCAAATGCAATAACAAATTTTCATTCACATGTAGCACAGGATGGAGAAGAATTTAAACTCGGGGATGTTAAAATTACATTAATTCACACACCAGGTCATACAATGGAAAGCTCATGTTACCTATTGACGGATAAAGAAGGAAAAGACATAGCAATTTTTACAGGAGACACTTTATTTTTGGGGGATGTTGGAAGACCTGATTTAGCTCAAAAGTCTGATCATTTAACTGCTGAAGACCTTGCTGGTTATTCATTTGAGAGTTTAAGAAATAAAATTATGCCTTTGGATGATGATATAGTAATTTATCCTGCTCATGGTGCTGGATCTGCGTGTGGAAAAAAAATGAGCAAAGAAACATTTGATTCTTTAGGAAACCAAAAAAAATCAAATTATGCTTTAAGAGAGGATATGACTAAAAAAGAGTTTATAAAAGAAGTTTTGGAAGGATTAAACCCTCCACCCGAATATTTTCCTTCTAATGTAAAATTAAATAAAGAGGGGTATGAACCTTTAGATAAAATATTGAGTAGAAGTTTTAATGAATTGACAGTAATTGATTTTAAAAAGAATGTCAATGTTAAAGGATCTTTAATGATCGATGTAAGATCAATTGAGGAATTTGCAAGGGCTCATATTCCTGGAAGTATTTTTATTGGATTGGATGGGAGTTTTGCGCCATGGGTTGGTGAACTTATTAAAGATATAAGTCATCCAATTGTTCTTATTTCGCCAGTTGGTAGAGAAGAAGAGGCAATAACAAGATTATCAAGATTAGGCTTTGATAATTCAAAGGGTTATTTAAAAGGAGGAATTAATGCATGGATAGACTCTGGAAATGAAGTAGATTCAGTTGAATCCATTAATAAAAACGAATTTGAAAAACTGTTTTCTGAGGGAAACATTAAGATATTTGATGTTAGAAATGAAAGTGAATTTAATTCTGAACACGTTGTTGGAGCGTGTAATATTCCACTAAATAAATTAAATGCAAATTTAGAAAAGATAAATAGTAATAGTGTGAACTATATTCATTGTGCTGGCGGTTATAGATCTATGATAGCGTCCTCTATTTTAAAAGCTAGAGGAATTCATAATTTCATAGATATAAAAGGTGGATATTCTGCTATTTCAGACAGTTCAATTATTAATAAAACTAAATATGTATGTCAATCACAAAATTAAATTTTTTTAAAAATGAGTATTATAGATTTTATAAGTAAACCATGGCCTTGGTATGTTGCAGGTCCAATGATTTCATTTATTATGTTTTTACTTCTATGGTCAGGTAAAAGCTTTGGAATAAGTTCTTCCTTAAGGAATGTATGCTCGATAGCTGGTGCTGGAAAATATTATAAATATTTTGATTTTAATTGGAAAAAAGAGATTTGGAATATCGTATTTATTGTAGGAGCTATTTTGGGAGGATATATTGCATCAAGTTTTTTTCAGAATTTCGATCCACTTGAATTAAGCAATAATACAATTGACGATTTATCAAAACTTGGGGTTATTTTTAGTGGAGAATTAGTACCTACTGAAATTTTTAATATACAATCTCTCACTACATTAAAAGGGTTTTTAATTATTGTTATTGGAGGTTTTTTTATTGGATTTGGTGCTCGATGGGCAGGTGGATGTACATCTGGACATGCTATTAGTGGTTTATCAAATTTTCAACTTCCATCTTTAATTGCAGTTATTGGATTTTTTATTGGAGGATTAATTATGACTCATTTAATTTTCCCTTTAATTTTTTAATATGAAGTATATAAAGTTTTTTTTGATTGGAATTTTGTTTGGAATTATTATGACAAAATCTGAAATTATTTCATGGTTTAGAATACAAGAAATGTTTAGGTTTCATTCATTTCATATGTATGGAATTATTGGTTCTGCGGTTATTTTAGGAGTGATTCAGGTGCAAATAATGAAAAAAATAAATTTTAAAGATTTTAAAGGGGAAATAATTGAATTTAAAAATAAGAAGCTAGGTAAATACAATAACTTATTTGGTGGAATAATTTTTGGCTTAGGATGGGCATTAACTGGTGCTTGCCCAGGCCCATTGTATATTCTTATAGGAAATGGATATTACGTTTTTATTGTGGTAGTTTTAAGTGCAATTTTGGGTGCACTTAGTTACGGAATGATTAAAGATAGGTTGCCTCATTAAAAAAATATAATTAAACAGTCAGGAGCTCTCTTTTTCAATTGCATTATATATCAATAGTATTATTAGACCAAATAGTATTCCTGAAATAATAAGAACTATACTTGAGAGACCTGAAGCAGAAAATGATAATCTCAACAAAATAGTTGATATGATAAATCCTGTGTTTCTAATTAATTGACTATATCTTTCAGTATACTGAAATGATAAGAGAAGGATGAAGACATCTGCTAAAATTAATATTGTAAAAAATTCATTAAAAAATAGATTATTTAAGTTTCCATCAAAAGTTTCTAGCACAAAAACTCCATTAAACCAATTTGCAAAACTAAACAAGCAGACAAAAAATAGAGTTGGGAGAAGAACAATACTGACTAGTTTTTTTGATGCTATAAAGCGATCAAGTTTTTCTGAAACAGGCTTAATTGGAAGTTTTTCCTTTGTTTTTCTAAATAGAAAAATTAAAAAGAATATTATCAATACTCCCAATAAATCATAAATGAGTTGTAGATTATTTGTATTTGTCAGCCAATTAGCGTTCAAATCAACTAACGGGATATCTTTAAATATTTTCCTTATTACAATCAACGACATTATTTGGTACTGTTTACCAACAGCAGTGGTAAATGATCTAGGAATGTAATAAACTAAAAGAAATGCTTCATATACTAAAATAAAAGAGAATGGAGTATACAAAGCTGAGATAGGATTTGAAAATAAGTTTGTACCTACAATTGATAATTCTATATAATTATAATTGTTAAGCATTATTATAATAAGATGCAGTACAAATCCAAAAGAAGCTAGATACAGTATATTTTTTTCAAAAGCTTTTATAATTTTTTGTGAAAAAATCTTAGAAAATAAAGACTCAATTTTTTTTTGAATTACCATAATTATATGATTATTAATTAGTTAAAAGTAATATTTTTTATTTTAATTTAAATTTTTGTAAATTTATTACACTAAGGTTGACAGCCTTAATTCTTCAAAATATTTGAAAACCCGTGTGGACTGGGTTTATAATATAGTCGCGGGTGGAGAGAACGCATCCGAAAAAATCGTTACATAAGTTTAACGCAAAAAGGTAATATTCATGAGCGAAGAAATTATGTTAGCATTAACACAAAACAACGGACACGCAAACGCTATGAACGAAATATGGAAAGAATAATTTCCATAGATTTTGTAATTTAAATTGTTTGAACCCTCTTTTAATTTAAGAGGGTTTTTTTGTAAGTTTTTGTATAGGTTTTTTAATTGAATAAGTCCAAAATTGGTGTTATTTTAATCAAAATTTAAAAATGTCTAGAAAATCAATATTTATAGCTTTTGTCGTTTCACTAGGAGGATTTTTATTTGGATTTGATGCTGGTATTATCTCTGGGGTAATGTCATATGTTGGTCCTGAGTTTAATCTGAATGACATACAAACAGGCTGGGTAGTTAGTTCACCCTCTTTTGCTGCAATGATTGCTATGCTGATTTCAGGAAGGTTAAGTGATAAAGTTGGAAGAAAAAAGATATTAATTGTCGTAGCTTTCTTATACGCATTCTCAGCCCTTGCATCAGCTTATTCTTTTAATTATCAATCTCTATATATTTCGAGAATGATTGGAGGACTTGCCTTTGGTGCAGCATTAATTTTAGCACCTACTTATATAGCAGAAATTTCTAATTCTAAAAATAGAGGAACGTTAGTTTCAATACAACAATTCAATATAGTCTTAGGTTTTTTCGCAGCCTTTTTAAGCAACTATTACTTTAATGAACTTAACTCTTCCTCACTATTTTTCTCAGACGAAAATGTTTGGAGATGGATGTTAGGGGTTGAATTTATTCCTGCTGCGATATATTTTATTTTACTGTTTTTTGTTCCTAAAAGCCCGAGATGGTTGTTTAATTTCAATAGAACTGAAGAGGCGAAAGAAATTTTGTTTCAAATTCATAATCCCGAGCAAGCTGAAATTGAATTAAAAACAATTTCAGAAAACATTAAATCTTCCAATGATTCTGCAAAAACAAAGTTTAGTGATTTATTTAATCCTGCACTTAGATATATCCTAGGGATAGGTTTATTATTGGGAATTTTGCAACAAGCAACAGGAATTAATGCTATTTATTTTTATGCTACTTCAATTTTTAAGCAAACTGGAATTGGAACAGATGCAGCTTTTTCCTCTGGTGTATTATTAAGTTTAACCACTGTAGTATTTACAATACTAGCCATGTACTTAGTAGATAAAATGGGAAGAAGACCATTATTATTGATTGGAATGACTGGGATAGCTATTAGCCTTCTCACATGTGCATACGGATTTAATCAGGCTAAATATAAATTAACATTTGAAGATATTACTTCACTAACTGATGTTGATCCTTATAAGTTGATGATTTTTGAAGATATTGTTTATGATAATGACGTAGATTTTAAAAATCACATTAAGACCGCCATAGGTAATCAATCCTTTGCAAAAAACGAGGGTGCAATTATTGAAGCTTCAATACAAATGAACTCTACTTTAGTTTTATTTGGAATTTTTGGATTTATAGCTTGTTTTGCGTTTTCTTTAGGCCCAATAATGTGGGTTATGCTTTCAGAACTATTTCCAAATAGATTTAGAGGTTTAGCAATTGGAGTAATTGGTTTTGTAAATTCATTTACAAGCTGGACAATTCAACAAGTTTTTCCATGGGAACTTTCAAACTTTGGAAGTGCTCTAACATTTTTTATATATGGAATATTGGCTTTATTTGGAGTATTAATTTTTGTTAAGTTACTTCCTGAAACTAAAGGTAAATCACTTGAAGAAATTGAAATAGAATTTGTTAAAAGTTAATTATATGAAGAAAAATAAATTTTTTATTACACTATTTATTGTAGCTATTGTAGCAGCTAGTTATTTTGAATTTAATCATGATAAATCTCAAGAAAAAATTTGGACCACTGATTTTTATGATGATTTTGATTCATTTAATTCAGATAATTGGCAAGATCAAAGAATTTGGGTCAATAATGAATCTCAGTGTTATGTTCCTGATGGGAATTATGGAACCAGAGAAGTTAGTAACGGAACGTTAAAGCTTAAAGTTGTAAATATTGGCTCTGATTATGATTGTGATAATTTAGATAAGTTTGGTGTCAAACATCCTAATACTACTTATGTAGCTGGGAGAATAGCTTCAAAAAACAAACAGGAGTTTATTAAAGGCAAGTGGACTGCAAGATTAAGGGTTGTTGGAGGAAGTCAAAAAAGTATGTTTCCTGCTTGGTGGATTTTAGGAGCTCAAAATAATGAATCTCCAGTTCAAGAGGAAGATGAAGATGTGTGTTGGCCAATGACTGGTTCTGGTGAAATTGATATTTTCGAACATCATGGTGATTACGATCCAGATCATTTTACAACTGGAGCTATTAAAAACTTAGGTGAATGCGATAAAGGTGATTGGTGGAGTTACAGAACTGGAGTTGATGTAACATTAAGTGAATTTCATGATTATTCTGTTGAGTGGGAAAATAGTGATCTAGTATATAGGCTTGATGGAAAAGAAGTTCATAGAAATGTTGGTTTAGGAGATAATTATCCCGAACCAATGTTTGCTATTCTAAATTTTGCCAAAATTACTGAGAATCATATGGAAGGTGAATGGACCATGGAAGTTGATTGGGTTAAACATGAGTATAGAAATAACTAAACATGCTCAGTATTTTGATTAAAAATAAATCTAGAATATTTCACCTAACTCTTTTTGTAATATCATTTTTAGTTTTTTTTCAAATAGATTCTTACAAAGATTATTTACTAGCTAATTTGTTAATTCAAGTATTTGTTTTTTTACTAATAGCTTGTATTCCAGCTCACTTAACACAACGAATGTCGTACGTTGATATAGCATGGCCTTTTGGATTAGTTTCAATTGGGTTACTGTCTTTTTTTTACGGGGAAGGCCATATAACAAGAAAGATAATTATTTCATTAATCTATATAATTGCTGGTTTAAGAATGGGATTAGGAGCTTTAATTTTATTAAAAAAAGGCTACTTAAATAAAGAATTGCCTAGGTATCAATATCAAAGAATTAGATGGAAAAAAGCAGGATTTTCTAATGATAAATTTTCAATACAATATGAAATACTTTTTCAATGTTTTGCAAATTCAACTTTCTTAGTATTTCCAGCTTTATTAATTTCTAATAACAATAACGATTATATTTCTGCTTTTGAAATTATTGGATGTGTTGTGTGGATTAGTTTTTTTGTTTTAGAACACATTGCCGATTTGCAAAAACAACGATTTTTAGTTAAATCAAAAAAACATAAATTAAAAAATCAAGTATGTAATATTGGTTTATGGAAATATACAAGACATCCCAATTATTTTTCTGAATGGATGCTATGGAATTCGCTGATTATTTTAGGTCTACTTTCGTTAAACTCATATAATTTTGAAAATACTATACTTATAGGAATTGTAATTTTTTTAATTTATACATCATTTTTAATGTATCGAACACTCGTTTTTCTAACTGGTGCTATACCCTCTGAATATTATTCAGAACAAAAAAGACCTTTTTATAAAAAATACAAAGAATCGACTTCGCGATTCTTTCCAAAAATATTTTAATGAGTATTAAAACTTTTTTTCTAATCATTTTATTTTTATGGGGTATTCCTAGTACATATTTTCGAAGTAAGTTCAGAAAAATTGTTTATCAAACTGATGATTGGAAAATTAACATAAAGCCTCTATTTTTTAAAGAAATTATGGCTTTGTTCAGAAACATTTATCCTAACAATAATAATTATATAAAGGTTAGAAATTATTACAGGGTTTATTTAATTATTTATTTGATTTTATTTGTGATATACTATAGTTTATGAAACAAAAAACTCAAAGTTTAAGTACAATTCCAATTGTTGTAATTAGT
>Ga0181604_10004781_pt1 | contig 10946 bp, 7 predicted proteins | sample 041ome_12_FD_148663 | JGI IMG/M metagenome (GOLD analysis project Ga0181604, IMG submission 148663) | Coastal salt marsh microbial communities from the Groves Creek Marsh, Skidaway Island, Georgia - 041410US metaG (spades assembly) | ecosystem: Environmental > Aquatic > Marine > Intertidal zone...
TTTGCGTATCTTTTCGGTCACGTCACACGTAACTCGAACAAACACAAATTCTAACAACGTTTTCCCCGAAAGCGCTCCTTTTCTGTGCTCTCTCTCTGTGCTCTCACACATATATATATATATATAGAGTACGGACGACGACGACGTAAACGACGACGTGAACGAGTTTCGGAGGAGACGATTTTGTGCAGAGTTTAGCGCGCCTGTTTTGTGTAGCGTTTAAAGACGACGACGAAGACGAAGATTAGAGAGAGATGATGGTCGTTCGTTCCCGAGGAGGAGGAGGAGGAGTAGGACACGTCTCGCGGAGCACGAAAACGAAAAAGACCGCGAGAGAACGAGCGGCGTCGCATCAATTCGCGAGCAGTAGCAAAAGCAGCGGCTTTTGCGGGGGGTCTTCTTCTCCTTCTTGTATATATTTGCGCGATGATGATTTCGGTTGTGGTCGAGGAGGAGGAAAAGGAGGAGGAGGACGAAGAAGGAAGAACTATTACGGTAGGAGTAAATCATCGGCGAAAGTGTGCTGCGCCGCGATGACGACGATGGATGCGTTTTATGGAGAACAACAGAGCGAGATGATGACGAGTAGGAGTGGAGAAGAAGTTCGTTTTGTCGCGACGCCGCCGACGAGGACGAGCGACGGGCTTAATGGAGTCCTCGCAAAGTACGGCGTAAGTACGGTGTTGGTAGATTCTTCTTCGGAAGATAACGATGATGCGAGCAAAATTTTCCCAGAAAGCATTCTTCGTCGCGATAATAGGAACAACATCATTACTAAAAATGCTCTATTCTTGGCGGACGTGTACCTCCCGACGCCGCGCTTAGACGGAGACCAAACGCCGGCATCCATCGTGAAAATATTCGTCGAACGCGCACAAGACGCGATGGGATTACTCGATTCTGGAATCGAAGAGGAACAGTTACCGACTGGGGTGATTATACAAGCCGCGGAGAATCCGAGGGCATTCGTGAACGAGTTGGTGAAGGAAACGAGAGACGGGGTAGAATCCGGAGCGACCCTGGACGATAACGAGTGGACGAAGGTTTTGAAGTCGGTGGATGTGGACGTCGGTTTGCTTTTACTCTCGGTCGTGGTTATCGTGCCGACGTTTAGAAAGTTTAAATTATCTCCGGTGTTGGGTTTCTTAGCCGCCGGTCTAGGTTTGAATAAGCTCGGGTTGTTCATCGAGAACCAAGAGGTGGATCAGTTTTGCGAGCTCGGGATTCAGTTTTTGTTATTCGAGATGGGTTTGGAGTTGTCGATTACGAGATTGAAAGCGTTGGCGAAATACGCGTTCGGTTTAGGTTTCACGCAAGTCGCGGCGGTGAACGTGCTCTTCGCTATGGCGTTGTTGCCAGCAGGGAACGCCATCGGGACGAAAGTTTTAGAGTTTGTACAACCGGGGAACAACGAGATGTTACAGGTGACTTCGACGTTAGAGGCGGTGGTGATTGGTTTCGCGTTGTCTTTATCTTCGAGCGCGTTTGGTTTGCAGTTGTTGCAAGATAAGCAACAATTGGCGACAAAGTTTGGAACCGCATCGTTGGGGGTGCTTTTGTTTCAAGATTTAGCGGTCGTGCCGTTTATTATTTTGTTGCCGGTGTTGTCCATGGCGGCAGCGAGCGGCGGAGGAGCGAGCATGGATATGGGCGTCATGGCAGCTGGCGGCGCGACGTCCATGCTCGATCTCGGCGCGCTAGCGTTTGCTGGGAGATCGCTCGCGTTGGTTGGTTTCGAAGCCGTGGAAGCGGCGGAAGCTGGGACGGATGTTTTCGTCGCCATGTCCTTGCTCACTCTCTTCGGCTTCTCCTTCGCCTGTTCTGCGATTGGTTTTAGCGACTCGTTGGGAGCGTTCCTCGCCGGTATCGTTTTGGCGGACACGAAATACGCGCACCAAATCATCAACGAGCTGAACGCGTTCAAAGGTTTATTCCTTTCGCTTTTCTTCGTGACCATTGGCACGACCATCGACGTCCCGTTGGCCATCGAAATGTTCCCGATTATTTTGATCATGACCACGACTTTGATGGCCACCAAAACCGGCGTCGTCACCGCACTTGGCCCACTCGTTGGCCTTTCCTGGCGCGAAGCCTTGGTCGCCGGCGCGGTCCTCTCCCAAGGCGGCGAATTTGCGTTCGTTATCTTTGGTCAAGCCACCTCCACCGGCGCCGGTAACCTCTTCCCGCAAAAATTAGAAGAAGTTTTAGTCTGCGTCGTCATCTTATCCATGGCGTTAACCCCGGTCGCGGTCGAAGTGGCCATGAAAATCGCCGGCCCAGAGTTACCTCTCGGCAACTGTTCCGACGATGCCGCAAACCTCTCCTCGGACGAGCTCGAGGCGTGCGAAGTCACGAGCAGCTGGAACGAAGCCGCATCCGCAAACTTGAACGCCATGGCGGAGTCGGAAGAACTCAAAGCGGCGACCCAGGATTTGAAGCAAATAGGCAGCGGGAGCTACAAGCGCATCAAGAGAGAAAGAGACCCTCTGACGCAATCCATAGACGAATCCGTCGCGCAAGAACTCAAAAGCCAAGATGAAGCCACCAAGCCGCGATAATAATAATACTATAAGCAGTTGTGTGTTGTAAAATATCTAAGAAAAGCCACAGTTAAAAATCAAAATGCGCGCGCACAAACTGCTCTCGTCGCAACAACAGCGCACTTTATTACGACTAAAACCCCAAAGAAGCGAGAACAAACGACGTTCTAGAGCATCGAACGAGCGATGTTACGCTTCTTCTAATAAGAAGAAGCTAAAGGTTGTCGTCTTTTCCACGTCTGATTACGAGCGAGAGATTTTGGAAAAGCAACTGAATTCACATTTCCACGTGACTTTTCTCAAACCTAGATTAACAATAGAAACGGTCGATTTAGCTCACGGGTACGACGCGATGTGTTGCTTCGTGAACGACGATTTATCCGCGGACGTTATAGAAAGATTGAGTGAGAAGTGTGGGGTAAAAATGATCGCGTTAAGATGCGCTGGCTTCGATAAAGTAGACGTGGAAAGTTGTAAAAAATTCGGCGTGCTCGTGTACCGGGTGCCGATGTACGATCCGCTCTCAATAGCAGAACACGCCATGGCGTTGATCTTAGCGTTGAATAGGAAACTCATGATCTCGCATTCGCGCGTCAAGTCTGGGAATTTCACTTTAGATGGGTTGGTTGGGTTCTCGATGCGAGGCAAAACGCTCGGCGTCGTAGGAACGGGAAAAATCGGACGAGGCTTGGCGAATATTTGCGCCAACGGGTTTGGCATGAGCGTTTTAGGCTACGACTTGAAACAAAAGCGAGAGTTTGTCGGTCAATATTGCGACGACGTCGAAACCGTGTTAAAGAATAGCGACATCATCAGTCTCCATTTACCGCTCAACGAGCACACGAAACACTTCATCGCGGAGAAGGAAATCGATTCGATGAAGAGAGGCGCCATGCTCATCAACACCTCTCGTGGAGGCCTTCTGAACATCAAAGACGTCATCTGCGGACTTCGTCTCGGGAAGCTCGGCAGTTTAGGCATAGACGTTTACGAATCCGAGGAGAAGATTTTCTTCAAAGACTTTTCCAACTTAACCGTCGAAGAAAAAATGTTATATTGGGACGATACCATGGCGCAGCTCTCGTCTTTGCCTCAAGTGTTAGTGACGCCGCATCAAGCGTTTTTAACGCACGAAGCGCTGACGGAGATTGCTGAATGCACGAAACAAAACATTCTGGAATTTGCAGAAGAATTAGACGACGCGGAAAACGACGACGCTTCCAGAGAGGATGTTTCGAATACCACGAGAGTTTGTTAGTTTCTTTTCTACACAAAATAAGAGCGCTGCGCGCGCACGGCATAAACACTATTTATCACGCGCTCCTTCCACATCTCCACAAACTCAGCGCATAGTATATACATATATATTTGTAAGCACACACATCCGCACCCGCGCGACGCTCGATTATTCACAGGTTTCCGTCGTCTCAATGTCTCAGATTTCGGGAAAGGCGGCGACGTCGATGCCGTCGATATCTTCATCGCAAAGAAGAAACACATTCAGCGGCGGCGGCGCTCGAGTTCAACGCGCGACGACGATGAAGAATACTAAAACGATTCAGACGACGCGTTTTGTTCCTCCTCCTCCTCCTCCTCGTCGCGTGCGTCGTCAAGGAAGTCTTCCGCCGTCGCCGGGCTTTTGTTCGATGATATCTAAAGGAGGGAAGAGTTTGTTACCGAATTTAATTGATGAAAAAGCGGATAAGAGAAACGTGACGGCGAAAGCGTCTTCTTCATCATCATCATCTTCATCGTCGTCGATAAAACCCGATTTCGAGGAAGGAGATGATGAGGAAAAAATCATCCTCTATTCCCAACGATGGGTTCAACTCGGCTATCTCGCCTGTTTAGCGTTGATTTCCGATTGGGTGTGCTTTTCAGTTGCGGCAACGCCGGGGACCTGGGATTCGATTTTTCATCGAAGTCCGGAAACGTTGATCGACGTGTTTTTATTTACGAACGTCGCGTTTTGTTTCTTGGAGCCGCAGATTGTCGGGAAGTTTGGTTTGCGAAACGTCGTGGTGAGCGCGGCGGCTTTGATGACGTTTGGGTGCGCTTTACGGTCGGGATTAGAGTTTAACGATTTCATTCCGTTCGCGTCGTTTATGCCTTCGTATACCGAAGAAGTGGTAGGCACTGTTTTAGTTGGAGCTGCGCAGCCATTTTTTCAATGCACACCTACTTTATTGTCGTCGAGGTGGTTCGGCAAAGACGAGAGAGCGTTATCGACGTCGATCGCGATAAACGCGAACCAGATTGGCATAGCGGTCGCCTTCCTCGTCGGCGGATTGATGGGACAAACCAACGAAGGTTTAAATGGGTATTTTTCGTTGATTACTTTACTGAGTGGAATCGTGACTATTGGCGCGTTCATACAGTTTCAAGAGAAACCACCGACGCCGCCGAGTTTATCGCAAATGCAACAGGAAAAAGAGAGAAAACGTAGATGCAAAGCCGAAGAGGCATCGCGCGACGTCGACACGTCGCAGAATATGGGCAAAGACGAGTTAGCCGAGTTAAATTTCCCGGCTTTATGTAAACGTTTGTTGAACACGCCGGGATTTTGGCAGCCAACGGCTGCATTTGTAGCTTCTATTGCCATTTCAAACAACGTTTCGGCGTTTATTGGAACAACTTTAGGGAAAGCGGGGGTGGAAAACGCGTTCGAAGCCGACGAGTTTGGCGCGGCGTTTCAATTGGCCATCATGTTTGGATCCATCTTTTTAGGCGGCTACGTCGATCGGTCCAAGAAGTATAAACCGGTCTCCTTGGCTTTGATCATCCTCTCCGTATTCCTCTTGATTCCAATTGGCGCGGGAGAAGTCATACCGGACGCGTACGTCCTATTTAGTTTAGTCCTCCTGGGGTTCACCGTCGGCCCCGTCCAGCCGATTTGTGCCGAGTTGGCCGTGGAAGTCTCCTACCCGGAGGATGAAAACGGCGTCGTCGCGCTTCAGCAAGTCTGCGGCAACCTCTTCTCGGCCATCTTAGTCCCCATCTTAGCCTTCGCGGCACACGGCGACTTACTCTTCGGTAAACTGAGCGGCGACTACGCGATATTAATAGTCTTAGGTTTGGTCACGCTCGGGTACTTCACCACGTTCGACGCGCCTTTGAAACGCTTGGAAGCGGATAAAGCCGCTTCCGAGTAATACGTTTAAAAAATGTACCATAAACTAATACAAAAACTCGCCGCGAGAGCGAGCATAATAGAGAAACGTTTAGAAAAAAACGAGACTCGTCGTCGAATACGCGAAGAGAAAAACGAATAGTACTACTACCAATATACTCCTCCTCCTCCTCCTCTCGGCCTTCTCATAATTGTGATAAAAGCGTCGTTTCCCAGCTGTTACGTATTCGTATTCGTGTTTCATTCGATAACATGCGTTCGGTACCATTGGCAAAGATAAATATTTACAACGTTTATAGTAGCGGTATTTTCAAGTATTTTTTTCTTCGTGTGGCAGACAAACGACAACTCATCTCTCTCTCTTTATCCTTTTACATTAATCTAAAGCGGAAAGCGTGCGCTCTCTCTCTCTCTCTCTCTTTCTGCGAGCGCATCTCATCATCCTTCGTGTGAAGCGTATCGTTAAATTTATTAATACTTGCCCTTTCTCGCTTGCGCCGGCGATCTGGTTTTTCTCTTACCCGCGGAAACAGAGGAGGATTTCCCGGCGATTGGCACACCTCTTCGGCCTCGTCTCGAGGCTGGCGACGTCGCGACGGACGGCGCCGGGACGACGGTTTTCCCTTTCGGCTTGTACGCGGGTTTCGCGGCGGACTTTTTCGTGGCGGCACCCGGAGACTTTTTACCAACCGGAGCAGCGGAGGAAGACTTTCTCACTCTCTTCGTCGCCGCGTTGGCGTCGCCGACGGAGAGGAACCCGAAGGACAACACCGCGGCGGAGAGGAAGTCTCTCTTGGATAAAGATTCCGAGCTGATCGCTTTGCCCGCTTGGATGGATCTCGAGATTTTGGATTGTTGCTTTTTTTGCGCGGCAACGTTTACTTTTGCGCCCGCGCAAAAAGATGCGGATTGAGTCAAAGAAAACATCTTACTACTGTTGTGTTGTGCGTGTGTGTACGTGCGTATCGTTGAAGTCGAAGCGTCTCTCGATGCGAAAAGTGACGATACGCTGGATGTGTGCGAGACGGAAAAAAGATACTCTCTCGTTGTGGTTTCCCCTCGAAACAAAGGCCTATTCTGGGACGCAGAAAGCCACGATGGCAAAAAAAAAGAAAGAACGGTCGGTTCAAAATCGCCCAAAAAATTGCGTGTTGGAAAAGGATTTTGTCTCCTGTGATACGCTTTTTGGTCTGTGCTGAAAATGGTTGAGAGGAGCAAAAAGAGGGATGGTGCACAAATTTTGAGGGAGACGTAGTAAAAAATAAATGCACACATTCTATCATCTCATTAATAAGCTCTTCTTCTTCTTCTTCTTATTAATAGTTTATTAGTACTACTTCGACGAGTCTCTCTTTCTCTCTCTCTCTATTCCTCTATATATTCCTAGTCGTCGTCGTCCGAGGCGGAACTCATGTGGGACAAAAATCCGTGCAGTTGCTCGTTCTCCCTGACCAGTCGTTCGTTCTGCGCGGTCAATTCACTCTTCTCTTTGATCAACTGTTGTAACTGGACTCGGACTTGTTCCATCAACTTGTCCTCTTCCTCTTTGTTGTGTTTGCTCTGTTGGCGTTTTTGGAGGCCGAGGTTTTGTTTTTTGAGCAAGTCGATGTCGCGTTGGAGCAATTTTCGGTGCGCGGTTTCTTCTCGCAAGTTTTGAGCGACCACGTCCACTTGGGCGGTTAAAGACGCGTTGCAGCGTTGGAGATGTTTGTTTTGTTGGAGGAGGTGTTTGGAGAGCCTGCGAGGGGTTTGAGGAAAGTTTGGGTCGACGTTTTCTTTGTTGTTGTCGTCAACTTCGTCCCAGTTCTCCCAAGAAGACGAAGAGGAGGAGGCTTTCGTCTCCTCCGCTCCTCCTCCTCCTCCTCCTCCGTTGTCTTTGTTGTTGTTGCTACTGCTGGTACTAGTTCTATTGCTGCTGTTTGTGCTGCCTAACGACTCTCTGCATCGCATTTTGATCACGTTCGGCGAGCTCATCGGGTCTTCGTCTTCCGTCGTTCGGCTCTTCCGCGGACGCCCGCCCGGCGGCGACATCTTTTGCGAGGCAAAGTGGTCCAATTTCAACGCCGTCGTTTCGACCGCTGCATCTAAAGTGGACGCGAAGGAGCTCACCGCTCCGACTAAACCGGTGTACGATTTCGTCAAAACGCTGTCCACGGCTTCATCGATAGATTGAATCACTTGCGCGGTTGGCGAAGCCGCCTTGCGCTCGGGCGAGGACGTTCGGTATAATCTGGTGAAATTTTTCTTATTGTTGTTGTTACTCCCGAACCCGCCTCGCGCACTATTCGACGACGGCGTCCTCGGTGCTTGTTGCTGCTTACTACTGTTACTGGAACCCAACGCAATCTGTTCCATTGGCGTCGGCACGCACTGGAATTTTTTACTCGCAAGCGGGACGGAAGCGCGTTCGCTCGTCTTCTTCGTGTGTTGTTCGCTCCTCCTCCTCGCTTCCGCGGCAACATTTGAGTCCTCCGACGAACACCCCCAACTCTCCCAATCGTCGTCCGAATCGTCGTTCGTGTTCGCTTTTGTTGTTGTCTTCTTCGGAGGACTCAAATGTTTCGCCGATTTGAGCGTGGTATTTGCTGGTTGAGCGTTCGCTGTGGTGGTTTTGACATTTTTTTCAAGAGAGAGGAAGAGGGGGACGAACACATTAGTTACTACTTCTTTTGATGATGACGACGCAAAGAATGCGTACCTTTTGTAGCGACGATGATAACTGCTTCATCTTTACCGCTGCTCGCGAAGAAATCCTCCTCTTCTTCTTTCTCTGCGACTGATGCTGTTTTTGATGGGAACACGTCCGTCAACTTTACCGTCGTCCTCCCTCCCGTGTTCTTCGCATTCGTGCGTTTTCCCGATGGGTGTTGTTTTGCAGGGACTTTGACATTAAAAGTATTCGTACTCCTTCTTTGCCGCTGCAAAACATCATCGCATTCCTCCCAAGTGGACAGAGAGGAGGATTTTGTTGGGTAGTTTCGGTTGGTCAAGTCGGTCAGAGGCATGATGCTCTTTTCCTTGCGTGTGTGTGTGTGTGTATATTAAACGCGCGTAAGTGTTGTTCTTTTTTTTTAATGAAGCAGTTCCCCCTTTTTTTGCTTCAAAAAATGGTAAATGGGTGCCCACATTAAAAAAATACGAGTGCTTAAGGCGTTGGTGTTGGTGGTGTTGGTGATGGTGGTGTCGCCAAAATGGCGTCTCTGCGTCTTTGCGAACGCCGAGGAGGAGGTGGGGAGCAAGAGTAGTGATGATACTACTACTACTACTACGAAAGATGATGGAGAGAAAAGGAGGATTTTTGGGGGCATTTTTTCTTCTTGGTTCTCGGAGGGACAAAAACAAACTCGTACTCCTTCGTTCGTCGGAAAGTGCCGAGAGCGGTGTAAAGGACTGAATGTATCGTCTTGGGGGCCTATGTGCGATACGAAAAACAACGCGACGTACGCGAACGAGTGCTGGTTTCGGTGCACACACGATTTGGAGGAAAGTTCTGGTGATGTGCAAACTTTGTCTGTTTTGGAGGAAGGTGCGTGCGCTTTTTTCTTCGATCCGAGGAAGCGAGCGTGCGTGTACGAAGCGTGTTTAGGAGCGAAGGATTTAATGGAGTTTCAGCCGGTGTGTGGAGAGACTGGGGAAACTTTTGCGAATGAATGCATCGCGACGTGCGCGAAAGTGAGGTACGCGGAAGGTTCGTGCTTTTAAAGCGTGCTGCTTTTTGTTCATTTTATCAAACTATTTTACTCGTCGACGTTTGAAGAACAAAACGTCCAAATTTTCACGGTGCCGTCGTCCGAGGCGCTGGCGAAATAATTCGTCGATTGCTCGGTTTCTTCTTTCTCACTCGCCATTGAAAACCACGCGATGTCGTTCACGTCGTCTTCGTGCGCGTTCACGACCGCAGCGGCTTCTTCCCAAACGCCCGTTTCCTTTTCGCGATAGACTCTCACCGAGTTGTCGCCTCCCCCGGCGGCTAACGTTGCCGGTTGTTTCTTATTACCACTCTCGCTATTCTTCCTGTTGGCATCGCCTAACCAGTCCACGCATAATATCGGTCGGTCGTGTCCACTCCTAAAACTGCACTCCAAAGGTGCCGCGTCATCTTTTTTACCGCTACTACTGCTACTACCACTAATCTCCGTCCTTTGCGCGCCGCCCGCTTTCCAAATCTTCACCCACCCGTCGTCACTCACGGTCGCAAATCTCCCCCCCTCTTTCACTTTCTCCTGAGTTAAATCCCAAACCGTGCTTTCGTGCGCTTTCGTCGTCCCGCTGCAACTCCAATCGTCCCCATCTAAATCTTCCTTCCACGTTTTCACCGTATCGTCGTAACTCGCGCTATACAACACGTCCTCGGTTTCGTGCCATTTCACTTTCTTCACGTCCTGAGTGTGCCCGTGTAAAACCGCCACGCACTCGAAGTGATTTCCAGGCGCGGATTCCCATATCCAAACCGACTTATCTCTCCCGCACGTGGCTAAAAGTGAACCCGACGGCGACCACGCGCAGCTTTTCACCTCGTTTTCGTGGCCTTCCAAGGCGGCGACGCACTCAAATTTTACCTCATCATCCTCCTCGTTCTCTTCATCCTCCGCTCTCTGATATATCGCCACGGTCGCGTCAAAGCTCGCGCTCGCCAAATACCTCCCGCACGGTGACCACGACACCGATCGAATCGTTCGCTCGTGGACGCCGTCCAGAGTGCACACGCATCGGAATTCGCACGTTTGATGCGAACTCTTCACATCATCATCATCATCATCGCGCTTTACAACATTTCGTTTCCAAATCTTCACCGTTTTGTCGCTCGAGCACGTGGCCAAAATATCGTTTCGGTTCGGTTCGAACGCCACGCACCACACCGCGTCTTTGTGGCCAACCAACGTCGCTTTCAGTGCGATTTTGTGATTCTTCTTCTTCTTCGTATTCTTACTCTCATTAGTAGTCTCATTTTGGGCCATCTTTTTTACAGAGGTGTGATGAGAGTGAAAAAGTTTTGCCTCTTTTTGCCTCTTGGTCTGCTTTTTTGTTTTTTTTTCAAGAGTAAGAACGAAGCACTCACGAGTAAGAAATACGCACTCATCAAGCTCAATTTGAGTAAGAAATACAGACCTACACCCTAAACTCTTAGTACGTCACTCGTACTCTCTTCGAAAAAAAAAAAAGAGAGCAAAACAAAAGAGCAAAAAGAGCGGTTGTTTTCCTCATTACGAGTGTAAGGATCATCATCACATTAACCGAGCACATATGACGACGACGAAAATGGAAACGGAAGAAGA
>Ga0181604_10004788_pt1 | contig 10940 bp, 10 predicted proteins | sample 041ome_12_FD_148663 | JGI IMG/M metagenome (GOLD analysis project Ga0181604, IMG submission 148663) | Coastal salt marsh microbial communities from the Groves Creek Marsh, Skidaway Island, Georgia - 041410US metaG (spades assembly) | ecosystem: Environmental > Aquatic > Marine > Intertidal zone...
ACAAAATAACGCCAAACGGAATCCCTAATGAGTCAATTGCCGCTCAATCCGCTCTAATGTTGACACGTCGCTCGGCCATCAAAACGCTCGCAATCGGTGCGGGCACAACTTTGGCCCCTACGCTTCCATCGTTTGCCGCAACCCAAGCTGACCCAATTTTGCGAGCCGCAAATGCTCTCGGCAAGAAGAATGGCCAAAAGCTGCGTATTCTGTTGCCACGGGGCTGTGAAGCGAATGTGGCCCCCGTCGCGAGCGCATTTTCAAAAGCGACCAATGTTACGATTGATTTCGTCTTTGCAGATGTTGACCTGGTTAACGTCAAAATCTTGTCAGACCAACTCACCGATGCTGACAATTTTGATATCGCCTTACCAGCAACATTTGGCATCCCAGACTTAGTAGAATCAGGCGCCCTGTTACCGCTGGACAAGCTGGATGCAGAATACGGCAATGCGCTCGGGTCCCACTCAAGCCTGTATGACCACGGTGACTCATTTCTAGGGAAGCGCTACGGATTCCAGACGGATGGGGACGTCTACGTGATGTTTTACCGCCGCAGTTGGCTAGAGAACGACGATAATCAAACTGCCTACAAAGCTCTAACCGGCGATGACCTGGCTGTTCCCCAAACATGGACAGAGCTCGATCAGCAAATGCGCTTCTTCCATAAGCCAGCAGACGGTCGCTATGGCGGAGCGTTGTTCCGGAACGCTAACTATTTGGTTTGGGAGTGATGGATCAGGCTTCATGCCAATGGCGGGCAACCCGTCGATGCAAATTTCAATCCCAGCATCAATTCACCAGCCGGAATTGCTGCCCTTGGATCATTGATAGCAAGCACAGCTTATCTTTACCCAGGTGCCAGAACGAACGGCCTGTTTGAGAACTGGAAAGCGTTTGCAGAGGGTGAAATCTACTGCAACATTGGTTGGGGTGGGTCGCAGAAATACTTCAATCAACCGAATTCTCCCATCCGCGATGATCTTGTATTTGGCCCAACGCCTGGCGGGGTGGCGAATGGCGCAGTTCAACCAGCCCCCTATTTCAATTGGGGTTGGAATTATACGGTCGCCCGTCAAACAACAGTCCCGGAACTGGCATACCTATTCTGCTGCTATGCAGTCTCACCCGATGCCTCAGCAGTAGCAATCCGTGAGCCAGACGGGTTCTTCGATCCATTCCTAGACAACCACTATGATGATCCAGCGATTATCCGTGCATACGGGCGCCCATTCCTAGATGTCCATCGCAGCAGCATGGAAAATTGCATTCCTGATTTTTACGTCTCCGGGCATGATTTCTACATTGATGTCTTGCGCGAAAACCTGCAACGCGCGCTGCGCGGCAGCATGTCAGCCAAGACAGCGCTTGATGTCGCTGCACTGGAATGGCGACAGATCACCTTGCAGTCCGGCAATGCTGGCCTAGCGGAACAGTGGGCGGGCCTGCTTGCGAAATACCCAGCCGCTGTCCGCCAATTGGGTCGCTAGCACCATCTGCTTTTCAAGTGCGCCCTAGGCCGATACCGTGTTGCCAGCAGCGAAACACTTGAAAGCGCGTTCCCATGTCCAAAACTGTCGCCCGCCTTATCGTTGAGAGCCTAGAGGCTCATGACGTTGATCAGGTTTATTGTGTCCCTGGCGAAAGCTATATCGGCCTGACATCCACTATGGTCGAACGCAATTCCATGCGCGTTGTCGTTTGCCGCCATGAAGCGGGTGCTGCCTTTATGGCCGCTGCTGATGGACGGCTGCGAGACCGGGCCGGCGTCGTCATGGTCTCCCGTGGTCCGGGCCTAGCGAACGGCCTTGTCGCCGTCCATTCCGCCTACCACGATGCAACGCCGATGGTGATGATCGTCGGCCAGGTCGAGCGGAAAGACTTCGGCCGCCTGGCTTTGCAGGAACAAAACTATTCCGTTTTGCTCAGCGATATTACCAAGCAAGTGATTGAAGTGAATGAGCCAGAGATGGCAGCAGAGGCCATGGCCCGCGCCTTCCATTTGGCTGAAAGCGGCACCCCCGGCCCCGTCGCCGTTGTGCTGCCTGAAGACATTTTTGATGACACGACGGACGTTCCTGTAGACGCACCCCGCCCCCATGTGGCCGCTGCCCCGCGCAGCCAGGACGTTGATCGCCTGATGGAGATGATCAACAAAGCTGAACGTCCGCTGGTCCTCGTTGGCGGCGGATTAATGGCGGATGCTATTCGCGATCCCTCCGTATTCAGTGATCTAAACACACTTGCTGAAACATGGGTCCTGCCGATCAGCCCGACCCACCGTCGCCCGCAACTCTTTGATGCGAACCATCCAAACTATGGTGGCTATATGGGCATTCGCGTGCCGCCTGCCCTAATGGATGAAATGAAGCGCGCCGATTTAATGATCGCGCTTGGTGAGCGGATGACGGATACCGTCAGCCAGTCCTATAGCTTCCCAACAGCACCTGAACCGCAATTGCCGCTGGTCCACGTATGGCCTGACCCGAACGAGGTCGGCCGGGTTTGGCGGCCTGATCTAGGCATTCCAGCAAGCCCGCACGAAACTATCAAATGCCTGCTGGAACGCGGCGCGCCTTTTGACTCCGCCCGTCGCCAAGATTGGATTGATGGGTTGCACAAGATCCACCGGGACCTATTGGCAAAAGAATGGGAACCGACAACGGACGGCGTGAACTTTGCCGCCATTGTCTGCGAGGTCGATAAGCACCTGGCAGATGACGCCACGGTCACATCCGACGCTGGCAACTTTGGTAGCTTCCTGCACCGCTATATTGGCTTCAAGCAGACCCAAGTGTTCCTCGCCTCCGTCGTGGGTGCCATGGGCTCTGGCATGCCAATGGCCGTGGCAGCAGCCATGCGTCGCCCTGGCAAACAGGTCGTTGCGTTCATGGGTGATGGTGGCGCGCTGATGATGGGCAATGAAATAGCCACCGCCATGCAGTATGGCGCAGCGCCGATCATCATCATCTCCGACAATGCGATGTATGGCACCATCGGCATGCATTCCTACGTTCGCTATCCCGAACGGGCAATTATGGACGGCACACGCCTGACCAACCCAGACTTCGCCGCATGGGCGCGTACATTCGGCGCTGAAGGCATCACAATTAGCGATGAGTCAGAAGTCGCGGATGGGATTGCTGCTGCATTCGCCGTTCAGACAAAGCCGGTCGTGGTCCATTGTAAGACTTCTGCCATTCAGATGAGCGCATGGCGGCGCTATGAGCGGGCGGATACCCTGCCCTGATCTTCAGGCCCCTAAGCACGAACAATATTGAACGAGGATAGATGACATGGCCCATACGGATGCATGGCTGGCCCTGCATACAGAAGAAACGCTGGAGCCGGACCTTAAAATTTGTGATCCACATCACCACCTCTGGCACATGCATCCAGGCCGGTTTGTTGAGCCTGATTATCTGCTGCCAGAAATCGTGCGTGACGTAACATCTGGCCACAATATCGTATCGACTGTCTTTATCGAATGCGGGTCCATGTATCGGGCGGATGGCCCGGAGCATATGAAGTGCATTGGCGAGACTGAATTTGTGAACGGCATCGCCGCCATGAGTGCGACCGGCAAATATGGCGACTGCCGTATCTCCACCGGGATTATCGGCACCGCACCACTGCAAGAGGGCGACACGATTGCCGGTGAAGTGCTGGACGCCCAATTGCTTGCTGGTAACGGTCGGTTCCGCGGCATTCGCTGCGGTGCTACATATGATGCGAGCCCGGATGTGCCTAACGCCCGAACCAATCCGCCGCCTAATCTCTATGGCGATGCTGGGTTCCGGGCGGGGTTCAAACATCTGGCACCCAGGAACCTTACGTTCGAAGGCTGGTGCTATCACCCGCAAATTCCGCATCTGACAGACTTGGCTAAGGCCTTTCCTGATACCACTATTATCCTTGACCACTTTGGCGGCCCGCTTGGCATTGGACCTTATGCAGGCAAGGAAGATGAGGTTTTTGAGGCTTGGCGGAAAAGCGTGACGGCGCTCGCAGAATGCCCAAATGTCACGGCGAAACTTGGCGGCCTCGTTATGGAAGTGAATGGCCACCATTGGGAAGATCTTCCCAAGCCGCCAACCAGCCAAGAATTGATGGAGCGCACGCGCCGCTATTTCGAGACAACAATCGGCCTGTTCGGTGTCGACCGCTGCATGTTCGAGAGCAATTTCCCGGTCGATATGATCGCTGGCACGTACAATACCTGTTGGAACGCATTCAAGCGCCTGACGGCAGACTATTCAGACGCTGAAAAAGCAGCGCTTTACCACGACACAGCGACCCGCGTGTATCGGATTTAGATCGGCTTATCGCCCTTGACCGTTACCCGGTAGCCAGACCGGACTTCAGGGAAGTAATCCCACATCGCGTGATGCTGGACGGATCGGTTGTCCCAGAAGGCAACTGAATTTTCCTGCCACTTAAAGCGCACCTGAAATTGGGGCAGCTTGATGTGATCGCAAAGCAATTTCAGGATTGCGTCGCTTTCCTTCTGCGCCAGCTGCGGAATTCGCGTCGTGAACGTCTCATTCACGTAAAGCGACTTCCGGCCAGACACCGGATGCGTGCGAACGACTGGGTGCTCTGATTCCGGATAAGTCTTCCCGCTGTCATCAATCCCCTGGTGCTTATAGCGCCCACGATACACCTGCTCCCCGGCATGGATCGCCGTAAGCGGCTCTAGAAAGGCTTTCAGCGTATCGGACAGCGCGTCATAGGCTGCACCCGCACTTGCAAACAGCGTATCACCCCCGCCGCTTTTGGGGATGGTGTTCAAGTGCAGGATAGAACCCATTGGCGGTTCTGCGATGCAAGAGACATCTGAATGCCAGCTATCGCCCGCCACGTGGTTTGAACTTTCATCCGCATGAATGACCAATATCTCCGGGTGACCTTCAGGCCCTGGTGAGCCCGGATGCACATCAAGCTGCCCGAAGAGTGCGCCAAATGCCTTGTGCTGCTCCAATGTCATGTGCTGGTCACGAAAGAAGATCACCTCATGACGCATAAGTGCATCGTGAATTTCCTGGAACTGCTGGTTGCCAAGATCACCGCTCAATTGTACGCCCGAAATCATGGCACCAATCCGTGGCGTTACTGGCTCGACAGTGATGGTTTGATAGTCAGACATCTGGGCGTTCTCCATCTGCAATTCCATAGACATGATCGCTTGTGAGGCCGATCAGGTCCAGCGGGCCTTATCTTGCGTATCTTTGGCTGTCAGCAGGGTTGTCGTGAATACATCGGTGTCCGTGCAGAGATCATAGCGGCGGCTGAGCTTTCGGCGGACTTCGGCCTCCTCCGGATTTTCCGGTATCTTGGAGCGCTCCCACATCGCCAAATTCGGGCGGCGGGTCAGCAACAAGCATTTCACCTCCCCCTCCAAACCACCTTGATGGCGCCACATGCCAATGATCTGGCTGTCATAAGCGCTTTCAAAGCCCGGCCATGCGCCTGCGCAGAGTTCAAGGAACTCACCCAGATTGGTTTCTGGTAACGTGAAAGATCGGAAGGCAAAATTGCCCTGGCGTATTGGCGGCTCAGCCGTTAATGGGCGAAGCGTTGGGGTCATCACGACCGTGTGCGCCTGCCGCAGAGTTGGTAGCGCATCAGCAAGGACATGCTCTGCACTAATGGCACTTGGAAGATCATTCCAGCGAGTGATCACCGTCACAAGATCACGCGGCCGCCCAATCTGGCTACGCCATGCACCATAGACTGCGCCACCGGCTGCTGTTACCGCCTTCCTGCCAGCATCATCTACCGCCTCCGCCACTGCCTCCCAGCCTACAGGCTGTGCGAGAAAGCTGTGTAGCGCATAGATTCCGGCGTCATGGGGCATGGCGGCAGTCCTTAAATCGTGTTGCTCAGGTTGCGGGCGGAACGACTGTCCATACCGTCCCAATCCCTTTTCCGACCGCGGCGTTGAACACGATCTCAACCCGGTCTCCGGCGAACCCGTTCCTGGCAGCGTCACCTGGGTGGGCGATCACCTCTCCATCGCGCAACACTATGGCCCCGCCCACACGAATAGTCAGCCTCTCGCGCGCCATCGCCTCCAGCGACGTGCCTGCCGCTGCCAAGATGCGCCCGGCGCTGGACTGATCCGCCGCAAAGAGCTGACCAGTCGCCAGAACGCGTCGCAGCAACAATGATCGCGAAATCGACCGGGCGATATTGCGCGCTGCTGCATCTGTTTCAGCGCCAACAACCCGGCACTCAACCAAGCGACCGTCTTTTCGCGCATCCGCCAAGAGCGCCTGCGCCATTTGATGCAAAAGGTCCATCAGTGCAGCTTGAAATGCGCCCAAGTCATCCTTGGAAACAGTTGCTCCGGCTCCTGTCGCAAAGACCAGCAAGCTGTCATTGGTGGAGGTCGTCTCATCCACAGAGATGCTGTTGTAGGTCGTGACAACTGCAGCATCCAATGCAGCCTGCAGGTCCGCCCGTGAAATCTTTGCATCGGTGAATACGGCGTTGATTGTGGTGGCCATATTCGGCGCCAGCATGCTGGTGCCCTTTGCCAAGCCATAGAGCGTGGCCGTTCCATCGCTGGTTTTGACCTTCACAACGGCGGCCTTTGGCCAGCGATCCGTTGTCATGATGGCCCTTGCAGCCGCATGCCAATTATCGTCACCGCGTTGGTCGGCCAATGTATCTATCGCATCCAGCATGGCCTGTGGCGGCACTTGCTGACCAATCCGGCCTGTAGAGCAGATGTAGATATTCTCAGGATTTGCATCCAGACGGACAGCCGCGCGCGCAGCGGCATCCTTCACGATCCGATGACCCGCCTGCCCTGTGTAGCAATTCGCATTCCCAGCATTAATGAGCAGCGCTGCGGGCGCATCCGCATTCGCCAACCGCTGGCGCGTCCAGAGCACAGGTGCGGCGGCGGCACTGTTTTGGGTCAATACGCCGGCAGCAACCGTTCCGGGCGCAAAGGACGCCATCAGAATGTCATCCCGGCCCGCATAGCCGATAGCCGTTGGAACCGTCGCCAGCGATACCCCAGCAAGCGGCGGCATGGATGGTAAAGGCGGGGCAGCGTCACTCATTCGGGTAGACCTTCCATCGCATATTTGAGACCACGCGCGGCAACGTCCGGCGCTATCAAGCCAACATCAGCCGCGTCAGACGATGCAGCATTGCCTGCCAATCCGCGCGCCCTCACCCCGTCCAGAATGGCAGCGAACCGATAAAAAGCATGGGCCATATGCGCCGCCGTTAACCCGGATGCGCGCCCAGCAGCTTTGCAGTACACAGAATTGAACTCATCGAATGACGGAATGCCAAGCGCTGACCGGTCCAGGTTCTCTAGCCCATAAAACTGCTCAGGCGTCGTGCCGTACAAAATGGCGCAGTAAGCCAGATCACCAAGCGGATGGCCGAGCGTCGAGATTTCCCAATCAAATACCGCGACGATACGTGGTTCTGTTGGATGAAACATGACATTACCCATGCGGTAATCGCCATGGGCAATTCGGGTTTCGTCATCCTCCGGCATGTTCTCCTGCAGCCATTCGCCAAGCTTATCCATTGCTGGAATGGATTGCGTGGCCGTTTCAGCGAAATTCCTAGACCAACGGCGGAGTTGGCGCTGGTACCAATCGCCCGGCCTGCCGAAGTCTTCTAAGCCGATGGCGGCATGGTCAACAGTGTGCAATCGCGCCAGCGTTTCCGCCACACTTCGATACATTTCCTGGCGATGTTCAGGCGTACAGCCCGGCAAGCTGGTATCCTTGAAAACACGCCCCGCCATCCGTTCCATCACATAGAATGGGGTTCCAACAATCGCCCGGTCTTCACAGAAATGATGCTGCTCGGCGACAGGGTACCCGGCACCATGTAGCGCCTTCTGCACCCGATATTCCCGGTCGACCGCATGTGCAGATGGCAGAAGCTCACCCGGCGGCTGCTTGCGCAGGACATATTCGGCGTCATCAAACGCCACCACATATGTGGGATTGGACTGGCCATAAGCGAACTGTGAAAGGCGCATTTCGCCACTGGCATCAGGCAGAACGCCTTTCAAATATTCTTTCAACCGCCCCTCATCGATTGCGTGCGCTGCGCGGACAGACGTAACCGCCGTTGCTTCAAGCTCAGCGCTGCCTTTGGTCTCGCTCATCAACTCTCTCCAGCAGGATTGCGTGCGTCATAGTCCAGGAAGCTGGACGTGCGTGAGCGTTTCGTTGGGTGCATCCAATACCGATCGATCTCACTTTGGGGCAGCCCACGTTCCGTCAGCGCTTCATCATCAAGGAAGAAGCGCCCCGTAACATCCATGGCTGGCTGTGTTGTGATCCAGTGTGCAGCATCAGCCATAATCCGCGGGTCACGGCAGCCTTCATACGTTTCTGGGTTGAAGACCTTAACGGCCATCGTCGCCACGGCATGACGCGGCCAAAGACCGGTGGAGGCTATGCCAGCCTCGCGGAACTCATCCGCCCAACCCATCACCATCATCGACATCGCGTATTTGGAGATCGTGCGGGGCAAGCGCTCCCCGAACCAGCGTGGGTCCAGGTTTATGGGCGATGCGATGGTCAAAATATGCGGGTTTTCGGCCCTGCGCAGATATGGCAAGCAAGCTTGGGTCATCAAGAATGTGCCGCGCGCATTGATATCGAATAGAAGGTCAAACTGCTTGGGCGTTGTGTCTGGTGTTTTGCTGAACGTTTGAACGCTCGCGTTATTCACCAGGATATCGATCCCGCCGAACCGCTCGACTGCCGCTTCCGCCGCCGCCTCAATCGCTTCAGGCAGGCGCAGGTCCATACGAATAGGCAGTGCCGTGCCACCAGCCGCCTCACAATCAGCCGCGACCTCAGGCAATGTGCCCGGTAGTTTCGGGTGCGGCTCTACAGTTTTTGCAGCGAGAACGACATTGGCACCGTCTTCCGCAGCCCGTTTCGCTATCTCAGCGCCGATGCCGCGACTGGCACCGGTAATGAATACTGTTTTCCCCTTAAGCGCACCCATTATTCGCCCTTGAATTCCGGTTTCCGTTTCTCAACAAAAGCTTGAACGCCTTCCTTGAAGTCATTTGTATAGGTGGACGCGACAAAATTTACCCGCTCTGCCTCAAGCTGCGTCGCCAAATCATTCTCAAATGACTGATCAATCAGCTCTTTGGTTCTGGCGAACGCCAGCGTTGGGCCGGACGCAAGCTTTTGGGCGAGCGCCATGCCTTTCTCACTAATTTCAGCGGCCGGAACGACATCATTGATCAGGCCAAGGTCATGAGCCTTCGCAGCATCAAACCGGTTTGAGAGCAACGCAATTTCCATCGCACGGCGACGTCCCACAAGGCGTGGCAGGAAGAATGTTGAGCCGCCATCTGGACTTGTGCCAAGGTTGGCATAGGCCAGCGTAAACATTGTGCCTTCAGCGGCGATGGCCAGGTCCAAATTCATGGCCAAACTCATCCCCGCTCCAGCGACGGCCCCATGCAGTTGTCCGATAACCGGCTTTGGCATCCGCACCAACGTGCGGACAGCCACGTGGTACGTATCGATCATGCGTCCGGCATGAACGGCGATCCGGTCAATTTCCTTATGGAATGACGCGATGTCCCCGCCCGCCTGGAATCCTTTGCCTGCGCCCTTTACCAGCACAGCGCGGACACTCGCATCGGCCTCTACCTGCCAGCAGATTTCGCAAAGCAGTTCAGACATTTCCATGGAGAGTGCGTTGAGCACCTCCGGGCGGTTCAGCGTTATGACAGCAACCGCGCCATCCTTCTCCAAAAGCACCGGATCAGCCATGATATCACCTCGATTCAAAAATAGTGGTCCAAGGACGGTACTTGCCGCCCTGCCGCTTGCCAAGCGAGCATGACGCCGATGCCTGTGTCTGTGCCAAAGCGTATCGTTGCGCATCCGTCCATCGACCTCACGCGCGCTGCCGTTATGCAGGGGGTGCTTTTTGCATTAGCTGCGGGATTCGGCTTTAGCCTGTCCTTCGCGATGATCAAGGAACTCGGCAGCGATATGCCGACCCAGCAAGTGGTTTTCTTTCGTATGGCAATTGGGTTAATCCCCCTGGCACCGCTACTGATGCGTGCGCCAAAGGGCGTCCTGAAAACGGATCGACCATTCCGTCACGTTGGCCGGATTGCTGCCGGGCTAATCTCTATGAGCATGATTTATTGGGCGATTACCCGCATGCCCTTGGCGGATGCCGCTGCGACCCAATTCACCATGCCCCTGTTTCTAACCGTGCTTTCCGCCCCATTGCTGGGGGAATTGGTGGGCTGGCGACGGGCGACGGCGACGCTCGTGGGATTCGGCGGCGTGATCATCATGCTAAGCCCGTCTGGCGCTGGGTTTGGAAGCCTGAATATCGCCTACCTGGTGGCGTTGGGTGCAGCGTTTTTCTATGCGCTGGCAGCGATTGCAATGCGTCAACTGGGATCGACCGAGCCAGCGCTTCGGACTACAGTTTATTTCACCGCTGTGTCCGCCATTGTCGCTGGGTTTGCCTGCTTCTTCGGGTGGAAAACGCCCACGCCGCAAGAATGGATGCTGTTGATCGGAACCGGATTGATCGGTGGCGCAGCGCAGTATTGCCTGGTCGCAGCCTATACCAAGGCACCTGCAACCATCATCGCGCCCTTTGATTACATGCAACTGATCTGGACAGCGGCCTTAGGCTTCTTCATCTGGCAGGAAATGCCTGCAATCAACGCCTTTATCGGCGCAGTTATCGTTGCAGCCGCTGGTTTATATATTTTTCGGCGCGAAGCGATCCGGCGACGTACATAAATTCGGGCATTAATTGGGCGTTTTGTCAGCTTCTCGCATTGAAGGCTTAATCCTCGTCGTGCTAGAGCGGATTGAGCGGCAATTGAATCATTAGGGATTCCGTTTGGCGCTATTTTGTGATTCATCATGAGGGCTGGTGAAGGAGGCCAGCCTGCA
>Ga0181604_10004797_pt1 | contig 10928 bp, 9 predicted proteins | sample 041ome_12_FD_148663 | JGI IMG/M metagenome (GOLD analysis project Ga0181604, IMG submission 148663) | Coastal salt marsh microbial communities from the Groves Creek Marsh, Skidaway Island, Georgia - 041410US metaG (spades assembly) | ecosystem: Environmental > Aquatic > Marine > Intertidal zone...
CATCAGGAGGAATAACTTGAATCAATCCATAATCACTACCATCAACAGAACTATAGACGAGGTAAGCATCGATGTTAGATGTACTTGAAGCATTAAATGTTAGATCAATTGTTTCTCCAACAATTGATGCACTTAGACTTGTTGGAGCATTCGGTGCAGAGATACCAAGGTTTGCTGCGGTTAATGTCCGTGTTGCGATAGTACCATTTGCATCTGTAACGTGGCCTAATGTATCAGTTGTGACATTAATATCGATGTCAGAAATAACTGTTGCACCTGTAAGAGCACCGCTATCAACACTAAAGTCATCACCAGGATGTGTTGGGTGTGAGTAATTATTAGCATTAGCAGCAATACCATCTAGTTTAGTACCGTCTGCAGCTACATCACGACCATCTACTGTCCCAGAAACTATTATACTACCTGTGAAAGTTGCGTTAGTATCTTCTCCTATCGTCAAGGCGAGATCACCCAAATCATCGTAATTAGCTCCACTACCAGCATTTGTACCGTGGTTATCTACGTAAAATTGAATGTTTCTTGGAGCAGAGTGAACAGTAACATTACTTGTACCCGCTGACCTTAAAAATATTAATGAATCATCGTAAGATGCAGTCCCACTAGTAACCGCTGCCGCTGTCATTTTGAATCCAGCTCCTACAGCTGAAGCAGTATTAACTACATCATGCTTTACTGATATAAATACTCTACCATCTACGCCATTACCGTCATTACTAACAAATAAAGGTTCTGCGGGCTGATTAGCTAAAGCAACAGAGCTAGTTAACCCTACTTCTAACTTGTGCGATGGACTCGTTGTTCCTATACCAACGTTGCCATTATCATGAACCCGCATCTGTTCAGTATAGGAACCTCCACCCATGAATTTTAAAGCACCAGCGTAACTACCTCCAATAGCTAAATCATTGGATGAATCAAGCTGAACAATAGTCCTTTCTGTTCCACCTGAATCTTTAAATCTGATTTGTCGATTATTATCTAATAATATGTGACCACCTGCAACAGTTAACTTTTGAGATGGACTAGTTGTTCCTATACCAACATTACCAGCAGAAATATGGTTGTCTGTTCCATCAGTATAGAAAGCTATTTTTTCTACACCCGAAGCATACATATGCAGCCTAGCTTTATTATTTGATCTTTCTCCTATTCTTACAAGAGCATCAGTGTTGGCATTCGCTTGTAATGTGAACCCAGAGTCTGCCGAACTAACGCTGTTTGATTTTATAGTTAAAGGCGATGTCGGACTAGTTGTTCCTATACCAACGTTGCCTGCATTATCAATTAAAACCCTATCTGAACCATTTACACCAATAAATAATCTACCTGATCCTCCGCTGATAATATCGGTTCTCAAGTAAGCTTTTTCAGAGTATGTAGCTCCTACTCCAAATCCAATCTTAACACCAGCACCAACGCTACCACCAGCATTATAAAGTCTTAATCCTTCTACAGATGTTGTATCACTAGTCGCTGTTTTGATTTCTAATTTAACAGCAGGACTCGTTGTCCCTATACCGACTTTACCATCAACTCCTAAGTCCCCATTTGTCAAATTTCCTTGAGTTGTGGTTCCTATTAAAACGCCTCCTTGAGACGGTTGTAATACTAAGTGGTTTCCTCCATCACCTGAATCGGTGACTTGAATACCCCAAGATGCGGCTGCGCCTGTAAGAAGTCCAAGACGCATATTCTCCGAAGAATTAAAATATATACCTAATGTGTTTTGAACCGCCAGAAAGTCATCATCGTGGTTGAAATCACTTGTAGTGGTTCCAATTTGTGCTTTACCCGCCACCTGCAATTTATGATTAGGACTCGTTGTCCCTATACCAACGTTGCCATTTTCACCATCAACTGTAAATAGCCAATCACTAATAGTTCCACTGTTAATTTGTCCTCCATGTCTTCCAATTTGGAAGTTCGCCCCTCCACCATTATTACTATTACTATCTAAGTTAACATAAACAGCTCCGTAGCTATTAATTCGGATATCATCAGCAGCACCAGCTGCGGAATTTCTAGCTCCAATCGCGTGGTATGCACTGTCGTCTCCATAAAAGGTAATATAGTCACCTGCATCTCTCATGTTTAACTGATCAACAGTTAATACCCCAGCGGTGGTGAGGCTAGTTGAACCAGCAGTAGGAGACTTACCAGCCAACAAAGTATCCGTTTGACCAGAAGTATATGCTCCAACTTGCGATGCCGTAACACTATGAGGATTGTTGGTAGTTGAAACGTGGCTATAAGCTGTATCCCAATTAGAATCTTTTCTTGTTCCAGCCCCTGTTCCAGATGCAGGTTTAGAGTAGATTCCCTCACCATACATCAACTTACCATCAGCAAGAATAGTACATGTGCCTTCTGTTGTAGCGAACTCAAACGAAGCGCCAGAACCATAAGATTGAGAGTCGGAATGTCGGAATGTTAAGGTTCCTTGTTGCGTGTAACCTGACGTTTGATCACTAAATTTAATTCCAGCACCTACTGCATTAGTTGAAGACTTTATGAAAGGAAAAGTGTCATCTGTAATGACAACATCACCTGTAAAGCTAGGGCTAGTGAACATCGTAGCCTTGCTCTCATTGGTAACATTACCTAAGCCAACGTCACCTTTGACTAAAGTTACAACTCCGCTTTTTCCTGCTACCGAAGTAACAAGGTTAGTATCATCAAGGAGAGGGCCAAGATCTAACGTAAATGTAGTTGAATCGTCTCTTGTAAATGTAACAATTCCTGTAGAACTATTCAAAGAACCAGAAGCAATAGATCTAGAATCTTCATCTAAATAAGCTGCAAGGGAAATTGAAGTATCTGTGCCATTTTCATCAGTATAAACCAAAGAGCCAGAAGTTAACGCTAAACTCGTGACTGTTTCTGAAGAAAGCGCTCCAATATCGCTAAGAACTTGCGCTCCTGTCCTATACTTAATAGTTCCTCCATCACTAACTAAAAATTTATCTAAGTCACCAGTAGCTGCATCAATAGTAGTAATACTAAAAGATCCGAATGATTCAAAATTACCAGTAGCAGAAATATTACCAGTTGCGTGAATATTAGAAGATGCTTGAATTGATCCTACAACATCGAGTTTGTATGAAGAACTTGGAGAAGCTGTTCCGATACCAACTCTATCACCTGCAACCACTAAAGCATTGGAAGCATACGTTCCCATTGTAATAGTATCAGTAGATGAAGTACTTTCAACTTCAATAACAGGTAATCCTGCAGCATCATTAACACTAAAAATTGTACCCGTTAAACTATCATTAACACTAAACAACCTTCCGCTTTCTCCATCGATACTGAACCTATCTGTTGAAGTTGTATTATAGCTAGTAATGTTTAATCCTGCACTTCCGTCGTAATTCAAACTAACAGCATCTCCAGTTAATGCAGGTATAGTTGTACTACCCGCGGCGCTGTCATCAAAATAAATTGCTCCGTTTGTTGGGTGTGTTAATATATTAGCCATTTTTGTTATTTATACTTTTATTGAATATTACAATTATACGAACCTCGATTTTATTGCGTTGTAGTTTTGGAGGACTTCATCATCTGAAAGTAACCTGTTGTATATTTTCACAACTGGTAATTCTCCTTGAAAATGACCATTGCCGTAAGGTCTTAATCCAATATAAACTTCTGTTCCTGATGAAAATCCAAATAGTTTACTTGTAGATACTGAATTCGAACCGTAGGCGAAGGATACTGATACCTCACTACCATCAACATATATTTTGTGATTGTTATACCCCATTAAAGCTACAGCGTGATGCCAATTTCCATCATGATATTTTGCACTACCATCTCTTTCCGCATATACAACAGCCGCACTATTAATACCTACATAGATGGATTCGTCAGACCATGCAGAAAACCAGTTACCAATACCAAAATTAGAATAGTAAGAAGTTCCATCACCCCAACCAACCATTATAGCAAATTTTGAACCTGTTGCTGATGATTTAAACCAGCATTCAATTGTGGCAGAGCTTCCAATACCCTGTAAAGCGCTGTCAGATCCAAGCGTTATATAATCATCCGTACCATCAAAAGTTATTTGAGCGTTGCTATCATATGATGCAGGTGATAGATCAATAGTTGAATTACCAGTACGGTCTATTAGTCCTTGGGTGGCTGATCTGGTTCCGTCTACAAACTGGGTAGCGTGGCCTTTATTAACCTCTACCATCGGCATAGTCATCTCAAGGTATATACTTGCGTTATTTGTATAAGGTCTAAATTCTACGTAATCATTGTTCATGCTAGACTGATTAACAGTCCACTGCACCTTCTGCCAATCACTGTTTGCTGCTATATTTCTAGTACTAGTAAAGTCATGTCCAATGTAAGCGAACATATTGTAGGATGTAGAGTTATTATTTCTTACCATGCAGCTCACGGTAACTGTACCTGACAATCCTGCAGCTGTCCTAAGTCCTGAGACCGTTTTATATAAACCTTTATAAGATGCACCCACTTCTGTTCTACAGTTATATGTGGGCTGACCTTCGTAACTATTTCCCAAAGCTAATCTTTCTGCTGTACCCTCTGTCGCCCAATCTCCAAAGCTAGCTGGCCCGTAATTAGTAGTAGGCTCCCCTTTATATGATTTACCATCATCAGTATCATACAAAAATACTAATCCATCATCAACAATATCTGGGTTTGCACTTGCACTCATAGTCCGAATCTTCCTTTCGTTGCGTTATAGTTTTGGAGGACTTCTGAGGCAGTAAGTTCCCTATTATACCTTCTAATAACTCCCATATCGACTTCAGAATAATCAAAATACCTTGCGTCATAAGCTATATGACAAGTAGTGCTGATACTGTATCCATTACTATCAGATGAAATTGTTTCATCAGTGTCTAATTGACCATTAATATAATACTTAAACTTACCTCTTGTAGCATAACTCCCATCATCATATGGAATTCCTATATGAACAAATTGAACCCACTCATTAGCAACAACTGATTTAGTTGACCTGTGATTATTATTGCCTCTTGAATCATCATAACAAGCACCAAGACTACTAGCTGAACTACTTGCTCCATAAGCAAATAATTGAAAGTCTGACCCGTATCTAGTTCCATACAAAGGACCACCACCATCTCCATCTGATGAAATATCGGCTGTAGGCAAACTTGGTAATCTAAACCATAATTCTATGGTATAATAATCTGTAGCTATATTAGGAGCTGGAACATTAGTATGAGTCCCATACTGATCAGTGCCATTAAAAGAGATGTAGCCGCCACTTACATTAGCGGTTGGAGAATTATATAAAGTTACATTGTGGCCATTACCGCTAATATCAGCCCAAACTTCTCCACCGCCATTATTAGACTTAACACTCTTAGCGTCCAAGCAGACGTAAAGACCATCTGTTATTATTTTTGGTGAATATGATGTAGCCATAATTATGAGAATCTACCTTTTGTGGCGTTATAGTTTTGAAGGACTTCTGATGCTGTTAAGACTTTATTATAAACTCTACTTAAAAATATATTTCCATTTAAACTATAATTGTTATTATTCCCATGATAATCGATCCCTAGTGAAATATTGCCGTTATATAGACTAACATTACCAGTTTGCGCTATTGTTTCAGTTTTTTTGAGAACACCATTTAAGTAAATCTTTACTTCACCAGATGATGCTTTATATGTGCCTAGCAGGTGGTATGTAACATCATTAGCTAATGTTTCGCTTACAGCTACAGTATAACTACTACTACCAAAACCTATCAAAAATCCATACCTATCATAGTTTTTATAACTCATTAAGTTAATACCATACTGATAATTTATATCAGTAGACAAAATAGTTGTATGTGGAGAAGTCCCAGCATCTTCATAAAATACTGCTTCTAAAGTTTGATCTCCTACTACACCGCAATTAGTGCTTGACTGATATTTTTCACCATTACCTCCAAATGACATAGAAGAATTAGAAGAATCAAAAGTTGGTGTATTGCTATCTGGACCAGATCCTGTTAAATCATCTCCATTCCCACTTCTATCATACCAAGTATTACCACTACCAGCATACGACTTCTTGTCTGCTGCGTCCACGCAGAAGACAAGCCCATCAGTAACTATTTTTGGTGAGTGGGATAATGCCATAATTAAATATCCATTTCACCTGTAGGAGTCCACGCTTCTTCAGAAAGAATCTCAAGGATCTGGCTGTGAGAATATGGCCCTTCAGTATTAGTAAGATCAGAAACAAAAGATGGAGTTTCACCCTCCCATTTAACAAACGATTTTGTTTCATCTACTGATAAGCGCAGCGTTTCCGTTGACGTTTCCAGCACATTAGTAAAGTCAATCGAATCAACTTCCGACATGTTGAAGATCAAATAATTTCTATTTTCGAACATATATACAATTATACACTCAAACCCCTCAATTTTAAACAAACATGCTTAACCGCCATCCACATATCTAAATATTTGTACTTAGCTAATCTACCCAGAAATATTGTATTCTCCTCTTTTTTAGCTAATTCTTCATACTTTAAATACCTGTCCTGACCTTCTCCCCAAGGAATGGGGTAAAATGGAATATCACCTTGTTCCATATCTTTGGGGTATTCTCTTGTAATTATGGTTTCTCCAGAATGATTGGGGCTAAAATAAGAATGATCATATTGTCTAGTCCATTTGTTCTCCTTATTGCATTCATTGTAAACAAGTACATCTTGCTTATCCATTGTGGGATAGTTATCAAACCTTAAAGATCTATAAGGTAATTCCCCAAAGCAAAAATTAAAATACTGATCTATTCTGCCAGTATAAATAACTTTATCACAGACTTCCTGCTTCCATTCTTCTTGCCCCGCATTTAAGATAACTTCTATACCATCCAACATTCTCTCAAACATCTTTGTATATCCTTCTTTTGGAACACATTGATATTTTTGGCCCTCAAACCAAGTCGGGCTTTCTGATTCTTTTGTTTTGGGTATTCTGTTTGTAATCGTTTTAGGGATCTCTTCAAAATCTACCCCCCATTGTTTCTCGCTGTAGTCTTTAAAAATGTATTTTTTAATCTCCTCTTGATCAAGTGTCCTGCCTATAGCTGCCTCACAGCCTTTATCGTGATATGGAAGAGGGATGTCACCGATTGCAGTTCTACCAACTGGTTTGTAATCAAGGTTAATCCATTCTGTGTACCGTGAGAGAAACTCAAAAACTTCTTCATCATCCGTATGAAAAATATGTGGCCCATACTTGTGTAAATAAAGACCATCAATGTCAACATCATAACAGTTCCCCCCAATGTGATTACGAGATTCAAAAATTTTAACCTCATGGCCTTTATCTCTTAACAGTCTTGCACTTGTTACGCCACTTAAACCACAACCAACAATGACAAACTTCATATGTTAAAATGTAATTTTATGCTCTTACTCATTTTCTGAACCATTATTCTCCAAATTTATAACCAAAATATTCGATGTCTTTTGCATATTTTTCCGCAATAATTTGTTTTGTTTCTTCATTGTAGTATTCAGTATAATGCTTATGTTTTGTTCTGTTTACGTGAGGAAGTTTTTGTTGCGGAACTCCAATTTTGTCGCAAATAGTATTAAAGTCTTCCTGAAGATTTTCAAACCTACCAATAAAATCGACTAAGCATACGTCATCTTCAAATAGTTTATTATACTGTAATTCATGCTTTGCAGGAAATGGATTTAATAAAAAATCTAAGAAGCTTAAATCTTTAGCACTTTTTATATATCCATGTTGAGTATTATCTTTAACTCTAAAGAAATACTGAGACAGTAATTTATCCCAAGGATTACGTATAATAGAGAATTTGAAATAAGTATTAAATGCCTTGGGCTCATACTTTTTGTACCACCAAGCCCACGTATGCTTCTGCGGAGGATTCTCAGCGTTCACTAGAAGCTTAGTAATACTAGTACCACCAGTTTTGTTTATGTGTATAAAGATAAACTTATTTTTGCGACACATCATAATTTAATCACCAAATTGATAATTAAACGCGCATATATCTTTTGAATAGTGACATGTTATAATCTCAATTGATTCATCATCATAATATTCAGTATAATGAGCGTGTTTAGTTTTGTTAATGTGTGGGAGTTTTACTTTGGGGTAATTGATTTCATCACAGATATCATCGAAGTCACTTTGTAAGTATTCAAATCTGCCAATAAAATCCATGGCAATTGACCCATCTATAGAAACAAAATCTAATTGATGCCAGAAAAAAACCCAATGCTTCCAAACGTTTTTTGCTCTAACAAAGTCTTTAAATTCTGGGCATTCTTCTTTTATAATTACAGTTTTAGTTCTATCGTAATAAGGTATACCACCTCTTTTTAGATACTCATAAGCACTAACAAATCTATCCCATGGATTTCGAACGAATGCAAACCTAAATAAATTGGAATCTAAGTATTTAAGATCTAATTCACATATCCCAGAATGATCATGCTCTTTAAAATCAAAAACTTTTTTAATAGATCTTCCACCACACTTAGGGATATGAACAAAGGCAAAATTATTTTCAGTGTTTACAAAAGGCATTTTCTAAAGATTGGTAAGTACATTCATTTTCATTAAAATCACCCCAAATACACTCTATATCTTTAATATGTGCAGTGATAAGATCTCCCCCGACATTAACTATTTTTTGGTTCCTAGGCATTGATGTATGATTAAATGCATACATTGTTTTGGGATGACTGATAAATATTTTTTCATTTTTACTATTAGCAGCCTTTACTTTTCTGTTTATTCGATAACATATTTCCCCTAACGCTATGTCAGAATGATTCTGTCTATCTCTAGATTCTTGCCACCCATTTTTTTTCACGTACTCTTGGATTAATTTAAAAGTCTTATTATTCATTAGAATACCAGAACCTCCAAATATCCCAACTGAACCTTCATAAAGATGAGAGCAATATATCCTTAAATTATCTTCTGGCAATCTACTTATAAATGAATTTAAATTCCCAGTGTGTACGAAAGTATCATCGTCACAGATCATGTGCCAATCAGCATCATCCCAATCTCTCTGAAAAACAGATTCTATCTTCTCGACACAAGAATGATAATCGTCAAGATCACAGACTTTTATTACTGGTATTTCATCAATTGCTTCAAAGCCGCCAAGACAATAAAAATTATCTCCGCAATCTTTGATTCTTTTTATGACTGTATTATATAATGGCTTTGTCCTCTCTTCATGAAGAGATTCGCATACCATAAAATAATAATTAACCATTAAGGAGCTTCTCCAGTGGGTGTTTCTTCAATTGGTGCTTCTTCTAACAATCCTTCTCTGTAATACGTTTCAATAGCTGGCACTGCATCGAAAACAGCTTGCATAGCAGTAGCTGCCTCTGGTACGTTTGCTATAACTTCCCAGAAGTCTAAGTGAACCATCTCTGAATTTTTAGGATCAGGGTCTTCATCTGAATCAGAATCGAAAGCAGTAAGCTTTAAACACATATATCCTTCTGAAGCATTAGGCGCATTAACAACAAGTTCGGACAACCATGTATGCGGAAGAGTCTTCTCTGCTTCCGCTGGTATAACTAATGGTGTTTCTTTTATAATTGGCATATCTTTATCTATTATATTAAATATTAACCCGCTCTCCAACTAGAACCGTCAGAATATACGGGAATTGTGTTGCTTCCTCCTCCGCTAACAACTGAACCAATAGCAGTAGCTAACCCATAAGCAGAATCACTTATAAAGGCTCTCTGTCCTGCTGGTGAAGCAGATGGTAATGTTGAGGCGGTGTAAACTCTGTGCTTGATTGGTATATTATAATCAGCATAACTATCAGAAGGTGTGGTAGTATCAGTTTCACCATATCCAACTCTAACTGTTCTGGCGACTGACAATTTACCCTGAGTAGTGAGGGCCATTGCTCCTTGAGCAGTTGTATGAGAACTATCTCCCCACCAGAATCCTCTATTGTTAGAATTACTGAATTGGAAGGTCATTGACCAATCACCAAGACCTCCATAAGTACACCCGCTTTGCATACCAATAGCGTATGTAGTATCAGTACCATAAAATCTAATCTTAGAGCGGGTACTCGCGGTGCTGGTTCCGAAATAAGAAGCATTATAAACAGACCTATCAGTATTAATTTGAAGATTACCCGTCATCGTACCACCTGCCATTGTCGCTGAACCAGTAATAGTAACGTTGTTATTAACTTGTAACGCACCTGTCATCGTACCACCTGATGTATTCAACTTGCCATCCAATGCAGTCTGCAATCCGTCAACATTAGAAATAACGTGATTGTGGGAGTCGTCAGCAACCGTTGCTGTAATACTGACGTTGGAAGATCCGTTAAATGAAACACTTCCAGTTACATCTCCAGCCAAACTAATCGTTCTCGCAGTAGTGAGTGTATCAGCATTTGGATGGTAGTTATCTGCAAACAATCTATTCGTTCCTAAATAACCCAACCCACCAGTAGTAATTTCAAATAGCGGTGTCGCTAAACCACCGATTGTGGGTATGGTAGAAGATGCAGAACCATGGATTTTAAAGTTATTGTCACCATCATCGACACCAATCGCCCAACTTGCATCTCCATGATCTGTAAACGAAATCTGAGGTGAGCCAGCATTTGAAGTATTGAGAATGATTTCTCCTTCATTGTTGGTAGAATTATGACCAATGTTTACTACCTTATCTGCTGTAGCGAAATCGACATTAAATGTTGTTCCGCTTAAACTGAGGTGAGTTCCAGCACTGTAAGTAGTATTGTTGTCAGTCCAAGGAACATTAACAAACATCTTCTCGCTAGAAAGCTCGACTGGGTAATTCTTTCCGTTTTCAGCGTAACCAATCTGAACACCTCCTCTTGTTCCAGAAGCTGCAAGAGGAA
>Ga0181604_10004802_pt1 | contig 10924 bp, 10 predicted proteins | sample 041ome_12_FD_148663 | JGI IMG/M metagenome (GOLD analysis project Ga0181604, IMG submission 148663) | Coastal salt marsh microbial communities from the Groves Creek Marsh, Skidaway Island, Georgia - 041410US metaG (spades assembly) | ecosystem: Environmental > Aquatic > Marine > Intertidal zone...
ACAAGGGTCGCAGAGGGCGCGTCGAAGAAAAAAAGGGGGCAACTGCCCCCATCGGTATTCCATATTTTTCTAACAGAGTCCTGCTGCCTTACAAGTAGACGCGGCGAGTTCAGTCCATGTGACTGCCCCATTTGAGGGTACGCCTTGAAGGACATACGTTTCACCGTTCAACCCTCCCGCGGCAGCCCCACTTGCAGCAGTCGCCGTGATTTCAAAATTGCCTGAATTTAACGCTGAAGCAACTGAGCTGACAAATGTTCCCACATTTGCTCCAGCAGTCGCTGTCACCACGCCGGGATCGCTGCCAGCTGCGCTGATACAGGTAGTGACGGCCCCTGTCGATTGGTAGCATATATCTACAGCGCTTTTTACTGCGCCCGTTGCCGATATCACCTCAGAGAACCGCGCTTTCTTGGTGTAGGTCTGATAGGCCGGCAGTGCCACCGCCGCCAAAATTCCGATTATGGCAATCACTATCATCAGTTCGATGAGGGTAAAACCTTTTTGTTGCTTTGGCTGCTTCATGTTTCGCTCCTTTGAAACGTTTGCATCACCCTTGGGGGCTGCTCACCGCCCAAGCCGGTAATGATGTCCTCTCGTTGACGAGAGGCAGCAAAGAATCGCAAATTGGTATTAAGTTGCGATATGCAATTATTGTCGCGAATTGAAACTCGGGTTTCAACCCCGAAATCTTCACAAATTCCAGATGGGTCGCGAATTACCGCATAACGATGTGACGGGCAGGTTGGCGGGGACTAGGCTTCCGCTTTGTAGGCCAACCGGCGAGTGTGCAACACGGGTTCCGTATAACCACTGGGCTGGGCCGTGCCGGCAAAGACCAGCTCGCAGGCCGCCTGAAAGGCTTGGCTGGACTCCTGGTTGGGTGCCATGGGTCGGTAAGCCGGATCTGCCTGGTTCTGCTCATCCACCACAGCGGCCATGCGGGCGAGGGTCTCCCGCACCTGCTCTTCGGAGATCACTCCATGGTGAAGCCAGTTGGCAATGTGCTGGCTCGAGATGCGCAGCGTGGCCCGGTCTTCCATGAGCCCCACGTTGTGAATGTCGGGGACTTTGGAGCAGCCCACGCCGTGCTCCACCCAGCGCACGACATAGCCGAGCATGCCCTGGGCGTTGTTATCGAGCTCCTGCTGAATCTGCTCTGCCGACAGGTTCTTGCAATCACCCAGCGGAATGGTCAGTAGTTCACCTAGTGTGCGTCGTGCTTGCCCTGCGAGCGTCTTTTGCACGTCGGCCACCGACACCCGGTGGTAGTGCGAGACGTGCAGTGTCGCGGCAGTTGGGGAGGGCACCCAAGCACAGTTGGCGCCGGCCTCGGGGTGGCCCACTTTGGCGGTAAGCATTTCGGCCATGAGATCCGGCATGGCCCACATGCCTTTGCCGATTTGCGCCTTGCCCTGCAGGCCGCAGGCCAGACCCACGTCGACGTTCCAGTCCTCGTAGGCGTTGATCCAGGTCTCTGCCTTCATGGCGCTCTTGGCGGTCACGGCACCGGCCTCCATGCTGGTGTGAATCTCGTCGCCGGTGCGGTCAAGGAAACCGGTGTTGATGAACACCACGCGCTCGCTCGCGCGGCGAATGCACTCGGCGAGGTTGACGGTGGTGCGACGCTCCTCATCCATGATGCCTACTTTGAGGGTATTACGAGCCAAGCCAAACAGATCCTCGATCTTTGAGAACAGCTCGACGGTGAGGCTCACCTCATCGGGGCCGTGCATCTTGGGCTTCACGATATACATTGAGCCCGTGCGGGAGTTTCTGAGCTCTCCATTGCCTTGCAGGTCATGGAGCGCACAGAAGGTGGTGAAGAGACCATCCATAAACCCTTCGGGAATCTCCTCACCTGCGGCATTGAGAATGGCGGGGTTGGTCATGAGGTGGCCGACATTGCGCACAAACAGCAGGCTGCGCCCGGGCAGGCTGAGCGTGCCCCCATCCGGGGTGGTGAAGGTGCGGTCGGGGTTCAGCCGTCGGGTCAGCGTGCCGCCGCCTTTCTTGAAGGTGTCGGTGAGGTCGCCTTTCATCAGACCCAGCCAGTTGCGATACACCACCACCTTGTCCTCGGCATCGACTGCCGCAACCGAGTCCTCGCAATCCTGAATTGTGGTCAGTGCGGACTCGAGGCAAACGTCTTTCACGCCTGCGGCATCGGTCGCGCCCACGGGGTGGTTGCGGTCAATCTGGATTTCGATGTGCAGGCCATTGTGAAGGAGTAGCACACTTTCTGGTGCATCTGCGTTCCCGGTATAACCCACGAACTGGGAGGGGTCTGCCGGCGTTGCGGGCTCGCCTGACACTTGCTGCACTGAGAGTGCGCCTGCTGAGATGGCGTACGCCGTGGCGTCAGCGTGAGTGCCGCCGGTCAGTGGGCAATGGGTATCCAGGAAGTCCCGCGCCCAGGCGATCACGCGCTCCCCGCGGACCGGGTTGTAGGCGCCGCCGCGTTCCGCGCCATCATTCTCGGGTATGGCGTCGGTGCCATATAGCGCGTCGTACAGACTGCCCCAGCGCGCGTTCGCCGCATTGAGCGCATAGCGCGCATTCATGACCGGCACCACGAGCTGCGGGCCTGCAATCTGCGCAATCTCCGGGTCGACGTTGTCAGTGGTGATGCTGAAGGGCGCGGGCTCGGGATGCAGGTAGCCGATCTCCCTGAGAAATGCCTCGTAGGCATCGGCGTTAAACGCTTCGCCCTGGTGGTCGCGATGCCACTGGTCAATCTGCGTCTGCAGAGCGTCCCGCTCCGCCAAGAGTCGCCGGTTCTCAGGACCCAACGCTGCCCAGATGTCGGCCACGCCCTGCCAGAAGTGATCGGGATCAATCCCTCTGCCCGGCGCGATCTCGTTGACTAATAGTGAGTGGAGCGCCTCGTCGATGTGAAGGTCGGCACACTGGATTCGATTGGACATGGTTCATTTCCTGCTGTCGTGCGGATGTCTAGAGCACGTTTGTCTGCCCGCGCTCAGTGCGGGAAGTTGCGCGGGAGTCACTCTACTCAGTCACTACTATTGATGACAGTGATTCAGGCGATAAACGGTATTCGCAGAGTTTATAGCTAGGCGTCAGTGTCGCCCGGCAGTGCCCGGGCAATGCCGGTAATGAACTGCCGCACCCAACGATGGGGCGCGTTGTTATGAAGCAGCGGGCTCCAGGCCATTTTTAGTTCCAGCGGCGGGATGGCGAAGGGCGCTTCCCGAATGACGACGCGCGGGTGGTCGTGTTTCAGGCGCGTCGCGCGGGTTGGCAGGGTCACGATCAGGTCGTTCTGCTCGGCTAAGGTCATGGCAGCTTGGTAGTGGCGGGTAAAGACGCGTATCTGTCGCTTCTCGCCCTGCTGTGCGAGCGCGGCATCGACCCAGCCCAGTCGCTGCACGTCACCGGGATCCACCCCCACGCCAACCCCCATACCGGTTTTGCTGACCCAGATGTGATCGGCGCTGAGGTAGCTCTCCAGCGAAAAATCCTCAAGGATCGGATTGTCGGCGCTCATCAGGCAGGAGAAGCTGTCCTCCCAGAGCGTGATCTGATGAAAAGACTGTGGCATTTGGTCGAAGCGGTTGATGACCAGGTCGACCTTGCCGCGCTCCACGTCCAGAAAGCTCACATCTGAAGGGTTCATGATGTCGAGCGTGATACCCGGGGCGTGCTCGCGGAGTTGCGTGAGCACCGCAGGGAAAAGTGTGGACTCGGCATAGTCGCTGGCCATGATACGCACCACCATCTGCGCCTCGCCCGGCGCGAACTCGGTGGCGGGCTGCATGGCGCGATCCACGCCCAAGAGAATCTCCTTAACCAGAGGTTCCAGTTCCAGTGCGCGTTCGGTGGGGGTCATGCCCTCAGAGGTGCGCACCAGCAGTGGGTCGTCAAACAGGGTCCGCAGTCTTCTGAGTCCGTTGCTCATCGCGGGTTGTGACAGCCCCAGTTGATTCGCGGCTTGGGTCACATTGCGCTCGCGCAGCAGCACCTCCAGATAAACCAGCAGATTGAGATCAATTTGGTTAAGGTTTTTCATATAATGCGTGTCAGGCGTGACCGCCTTTATTCATGTGATGAATTATAACTCTTTGGTCATATTTTTGCCGTATGGCTCTGGCGGGGCAAAGATGTGCGGTACCCAAGCGGATGGCGCAGTCGAAGCCCGCGCCGACACGATTCCAAAACGAGGAAGACACGATGTATACGGCCCCCACGGATGACATGCAGTTTCTGATCGACGATGTGCTCGATGTCGGCTCGGTGCTGGGTGAGCTCCCCCATTACGCAGAGCTGGGTTTGGGCAGTGACCTGACCACAGCGCTCCTCGATGAAGCCGCCAAGTTCGCTTCCGATGTGGTCTCGCCCCTGCGGCGGGTGGGTGATGCGCATCCGGCGCGCTGCAGTGACAGCGCGGTCACTATTCCGCCAGGCTATGGCGACGCCATTCAGCAATTGGGCGCCGGTGGTTGGGTCGGTATCTCGGCACCGCAGGACCAGGGTGGGCAGGGCCTACCGGAGCTTTTCGGCACCGCCGCCTGCGAGATGTGGAACAGTGCCGACATGGCCTTTGCGCTTGAGCCTTTCCTCAGCGCTGGTGCTGCGCTGGCCATCTCGGCCCACGCGAATGAGGCGCTTCAATCCACCTACCTAGAAAAGATCTACTCGGGTGAGTGGTCGGGCACCATGAACCTCACCGAATCCGGAGCCGGGTCCGATCTGGGTCCTATGAAAACCCGCGCCGAGCGCGAGGGAGATCATTACCGCATTTATGGGCAGAAGATTTACATCACCTGGGGTGATCACGACGCGACCGATAACATCATCCATCTGGTCTTGGCGCGTCTCCCCGATGCGCCCGAGGGCAGCCGCGGTATATCGCTGTTTCTGGTGCCCAAGTTCATGGTGAATGAGGACGGCTCACTAGGCGAGCGCAACGATGCCTACCCGGTTTCCGTTGAGCACAAGCTGGGTATTCACGGCAGTCCCACCTGTGTCATGGCCTACGGCGACAACGGCGGTGCGATCGGTTACCTGGTGGGCGAGGAGAATCAGGGCCTCGCCTGCATGTTCACGATGATGAACGAGGCGCGTCTAAAGGTGGGCTTGCAGGGTCTCGGTGCCTCCGAGGGCGCATACCAAAAGGCGGTGGCCTACGCGCGGGAGCGGGTTCAGGGCGGAGTACCGATTGTGGAGCACGCCGATGTGAAGCGCATGCTGCTGACAATGCGTGCGCTCAATGAAGCCATGCGCGCGCTGGCGTATTCTGAGGCGGTGACCATGGACCTTGCCCACGCCGGTCCCGAGGGGACCCGCGAGGCGAGTCAGCGCCGCATTGATCTGATGATCCCCGTGATCAAAGGCTGGCTCACTGAGCTGGGTATGGAGGTGACCTCTTTGGGGGTGCAGGTACACGGCGGCATGGGCTACGTTGAGGAAACCGGTGCGGCGCAGTATTTGCGGGACGTGCGCATTACGCCGATCTACGAGGGCACCAACGGCATCCAGGCGGCGGACCTGCTGAACCGCAAGCTGGGTCGCGACGGTGGCGCCACCATGGAGGCCATGCAAGCCGAAATTCGTGACGTGGTCGCCACATTGCAAGGCCACAGTGACGCTCGGCTCCACAGTGTGGGGGCGCGTCTTGCGGAATCCCTCGCGGATCACGTCCACACGACGCAGCGTCTGCTCGCCACTTTGGGCGATGACCGTTTTGCCGCCTTGGGTGGCTCATTTGATTACATGATGCAGACCGGCTACCTGTTCGGCGGCTGGCAGCTGGCGCGCGGCGCGCTGGTGGCGGCCAATTTGTCCGCTGACGGCGAGCGGGTGGTCTTCTGTGACCGAAAAGTGAATACCGCGCAGTTTTACATGGAGCGCTTGCTGCCTAGGGCGCGCGCCCACGCGGGCGCTATCGACGCGCCGGGTGAGAGCCTGTCTGCGTTCTCCTATGACTGGTTCTGATCTGTTGGTCGCCTTCACAACACCCGATTTATCGGATGCGCATCCTGCGGCCCAGCATCTGGGCTTCCAGTTTCGTGCAGTTGGTGCCCGGGAGCGCTTTGCGGGCCCTGTCTCCACGATAGCTTGCAACGCCGACAACTCCCGAGTAGCTGAAGCAGTCGCTGAGCCGGGTGAAGGTCGGGTGTTGCTAGTGGATGGACAGGGCGCCCTGCACCGATCGCTGCTCGGTGATCGTCTCGCTCAGCTCGCCTCGGATAATGGTTGGGCAGGGGTCGTTGTGATCGGCGCGATTCGCGATGTCGAGGTCATCGACGGGATCGATATCGGTGTGCAGGCGCTCGGCGTGTGCCCCGTCAAAACGGATAAGCAGGGGGTCGGCGACCGGGATATTCCGCTGCTGTTACGTGAGGTACCGGTAGCACCCGGTGACTGGCTCTACGCGGATCGCAACGGCGTACTGGTGAGCAGCGAGCCCATCCACAGCTAGCCCACCCACAGCTAGCGGTGTCAGTCGATCCGCATCGACAGATCCAAAGCCCTGACATGTTTGGTTAGCGCACCGATTGAGATGAAGTCCACGCCGGTTTCTGCGATGGCGACCAGGGTCTCGTCGGTGACGTTGCCCGACGCCTCAAGCTCAGCTCTGCCCGCCGCGTGTGCCACGGCGCTTCGGAGTCCCTCCAGCGTAAAGTTATCCAGCATGATGCGATCTGCACCCGCTGTGAGCGCCTGCTCTAGTTCCGCCTCGTTCTCTACCTCGACTTCTAACGGCTTGCCGGGTGCGACGCTTCTCGCTGCAGCGACGGCCTCGGCAATACCACCAGCGGCCGAGATGTGGTTCTCTTTGATCAGGAAGGCATCAAACAATCCGATGCGGTGGTTGAAACACCCCCCGCAGGTCACCGCGTATTTCTGTGCCAATCTCAGCCCAGGCACAGTTTTACGGGTATCCAGCAGCTTGACCTTGGTGTGTGCCACACGAGCGGCATAGTGGCTTGCGGTCGTCGCGGTACCGGATAACAACTGTAAGAAATTGAGTGCCGTGCGCTCCGCAGTCAGGAGTGCCCGTGCGGGTCCGCTCAGGGTGCACAGTGTGTTGCTGGCTGTGAGCACATCGCCATCCTGCGCAGCCCATTCAACATGACAGCTGGGATCAATCTGCTGAAAGGCTTCTAGCGCAAAGGCAGTTCCGCACAGGATGCCGTCTTCACGCGTCACGATGCGGCCGCTGGTCTGCACGTTAGCGCCGATGAGCTCGGCCGTGATATCTCCGCTCTCGATGTCCTCAGCGAGCGCTTGGGCAACAAGTTTGGCAATGTAATCTGGGGTGATCATAGCTGGCTGTGGTTCCAACGGCATGGATTATCGAGACGAGCGTCCGGCGCTCGTTCTCCCAAGTCTGCGATAAGATTACCCCGTGACGACTACCACTGACCAATGGAAGATCACCGGGGGCTGGCTCGCAGGTGCCCGTCGTGTGCCGTCTCCTAATTGTAACCCCCGGCCCGATGGGGAAGTGACCGAGCTGGTCGTTATACACGGTATCTCTTTGCCGCCGGGCCAGTATGGCGGTCCCGAGATAGAAGCGCTGTTTACCAATTCGCTCGACCCTGACGCACATCCATATTTTGCTGAAATATCGGGCCTCGAGGTGTCAGCCCATTTTCTGCTCCGGCGCACGGGCGAGGTGGTGCAGTTTGTGTCAACCGATGCGCGCGCTTGGCATGCTGGCGTCTCCTGCTGGCAAGGGCGTGAGCAATGCAATGATTTCAGTATTGGTATCGAACTTGAGGGCTGTGACGACGAGGCTTATACCGACTTGCAATACGAGGCCTTGAATCAGCTATTAGCGGTCCTGACAAAGCAATACCCGGATATCCGGCACGATGCTATCGTTGGACACAGCGATATTGCGCCTGGTCGTAAGACCGATCCGGGACCGGCATTTGACTGGTCTCGCGTTGTCGCCAGTCAGTCACAGCAGTAAGGAGACACGGGAGTGTCGTACCTCATTTTCATTGTTGCGGTGGGCCTTTTTGCGCTGTTGGGTGCGGGTGGGCCACTGCATGGTGATCGTTGGTTTTATGCGCTCAGCCGTCGCGTCGATGCCGTCGAACTCGATCTCTGGCCCTCATTGGCTTTGCGAGTTGGCGCGCCGCTACTTGCGGGTGTGGCGGTGTTATGGGCTCTGGAGGCCTTACTGGGTGGCCTCGCTGAGGCGCTCCTGGGAACGGCACTTTTGTATTTTTCGCTGGGGAGGGGAGACTACCCCACCGAATTACAGCGCTTTCTGGCTCGCGCCCGCGTTGGCGACGAGGAAGGCGCAGCTATGCTGCTGAGCGAATCTGCCGGCGACCGAGACTCGGGAGAGGCGCGCGGCGCGCGCGCGCTGCGTGATTTCGCGTACCGCGGTTTCGCTAGATGGTTTCCGCCCGTGCTGTACTTCTGGTTGTTGGGGCCCTTCGGCGCGGCAGCCTATCGGCTGGTAGCATTGGCCAATACTGACAGCGACGGTCGCTTTGATGCGGCCCAGCGTCTATTGGACTGGTTGCCATCGAGGGTCTTGCTGCTCACCTACTGTGTGCTGGGTGACTTCGACCGATCAAAGGGCTTGTTGACCCGGGAGGCACTCGATACACAGGTGACTGCCGAGACTCTTTTGGCGCAGGGAATCAGCCGCGCGTGGCGCCTTGATGACGAGGAGTTGGATGACTCTCAGGGTGTTGTGTCCGCGGTAGAGACGGCGCGAAAGGCGATGAACCGAGCGACCGGGGTTTGGGTAGTGGTGGCTTCATTGCTCGCGCTCCTCTAAGCGCCCAACACCTCTGGCTCTCGTTTTTTTACTGCGTCATACAGCTCACTGAGTATCGGGGTTGCAGGCGGGTGCGGTGTGAAACTCGACAGTAACCAGCCGACGATTGCATCAATCTCGGTTCGCCTGCCGCTCTCCATATCCACGCGCATAGATGAGTGATTGGCGGCGGTGCTGTTGCAAACAGCTCGTACTCGCGCCGGTAGCGCCGAGGCGATTTCCCCGTCGTCGGCACTACAGAGCAGGCTCTGTACCTCCTTGATCACGTCCTCGGTGATTGCCCGCAACGGTGGCTGCATGAGGTTGCCGTTGGTGACGCCATGGAGTGCAGTCAGCGGATTGATTACCGCATTGAGTGCGACCTTGCCGAGCAGCACTGACCGGATGCCGGTCTCCCACTCAAATTCGGGTACGCCGTGGCGCCAGGGCGACAGCCATGTCGGTGCCGGGCTCGAGTCCAGCATGCCGAGTTGAGTGCGGCCGTCACCGGAGACAATCAGCTCTCCCTCGCTTGAGCGACGGCATCCAGACGTAGTGGATCCCACCACCAACTGCGCCTCGCCAATCAGGGGCGCAACAGCCTCGGCGAGACCCATTCCGTTGCAGAGCAATACCACAACGCTGGTCGCTGAAAGTCGGGGTGCTACGGCTTTGATCGCCGACTCGACAGCCCACGCTTTAGTACAGACCAGCAAGTGCTCAATGGAGTCTTCGTTAGAGGTTATGGTCTGCTGCGGAAAGTGGAAGCGCTCGCTGATCGTGTGTTTCAGAACCAACTCTCGAGAGGCTTCTTCACAATCCCTGCTCAGCAGAGTGACGTCCGCGCCACCTGATTGCAGTCGGCAGGCAAAGAGCCCACCAATCGCGCCAACGCCGAGGATGTGCCATTGAGCGGTCATGGGCTGAGAGTCTGCTCGACCCAATCGGCAGGCCGTTGTGCGGCAGTGATGGCAAAACAGCTCTGCCACAGGGCCGTCACCAGCGTCGCGATTTGGTTCCCTGCTGCCATCAAGTCGGTGTCCAATGTGTCGCCAAATACCTGTTTCATCATGGAGTCTCGCTCACCGTCAGGCAGTGCTCCGCCAGCAATGGCGACATCAAAATAACGGCTCCCCATCGCCGCATACTCCCAGTCGATGGCGACCAGATTATCGCCGCGAGTCATTAGATTATCGGGGGTTAGGTCGTTGTGACAGAGGTAGTGTATGTCCCCCTCCAGTTTCGCCAGTGCCTTTTCACTATTGCACCTTTGCATGGCGGCGCGCCATCGGTCTGACAGGTGAGCGGGCAACTGCTTCAGATAGTGCTCGATATCGGTCGCGAGGGTCAGCTGGTGATTGACGCCGGGCAGCGCGTGGATCTGCCGGCAGAGTGTGCCCAGGGCCTCGCCGGACGCTGGCTGAACACCGGTGTGCGCGCGCTCGCAGATGACGACCTGTTCATTTTCGTCAACGAAAACGATATCAGGTGCCAGTCCGGCTTGTGCGGCTAGGGACCAGACCATCAGTTCCTGCGAGAAAGCTTGACTAGTTAGTCGGGTGGATTGATGTCTGAGTCGGCCGATCAGTCGGGGTGTGCTCAGAATTTCGTAAACACTGTGGCCGCTCCCTTGGGCCATCAGAGATCCCAGACTTGGGGCGCCGTCGAGTGGTATTGGCAGTTGCCAGTCCTGCCAGCGGTCCAGGCAGCGCGTTAGGGCGTCTGCAGCTGCCATTGTGCCCGCCAAGCCCGATAGCCCCAGACTGCCAGCAGGACGTATCCCGCGAACAAAGCCGCTGTGAGGGAAAGATCCCGAGAAAGATACAAGCCGATCGACGCGAGATCGATCGCAATCCAGTAAAGCCAGTTTTCCAGTAACTTGCGCGCCACCATCCACGTGGCAAGCAGCGCAGACACGGTAGTGGCGGCGTCGATAAAGGGCGATGCGGCATCGGTCCATCGGTCCATGGCGCTGCCAATCAGCAGACTGAGGAAAACAAGTGCGCTGCACGCCACCGTGTGTTGCTTCGGAGACCAGGTGCGGATTGGGGTCTGGGATTGGTCGTCTTGCTCTTTCCAGGCAAACCACCCATATACTGCCATCACGATGTAAAACACTTGCAGCGCCGCCTCCAGATACAACCGAACCTGCCAAAAAATCAGGATATAAAGGGAGGC
>Ga0181604_10004805_pt1 | contig 10920 bp, 10 predicted proteins | sample 041ome_12_FD_148663 | JGI IMG/M metagenome (GOLD analysis project Ga0181604, IMG submission 148663) | Coastal salt marsh microbial communities from the Groves Creek Marsh, Skidaway Island, Georgia - 041410US metaG (spades assembly) | ecosystem: Environmental > Aquatic > Marine > Intertidal zone...
ATTCGAACCCCGGGAACCTCTCGGTTCAACGGTTTTCAAGACCGCCGCTTTCGACCACTCAGCCAGCCCACCTAAACTGTTTGCCGGGAAGGCTCCCGGCGAAGTGCGCGCATTATATCGCCGCGCTCTCTACGATCAAGTTTCTCCGTTGCCGATCAGGCCGCTCTGGGTCCTCGCGGATCGTTGCTGGGTCGCGACACATCCTGTTGCACGACCGTCACCGGCTGCGCCTCCGGGGTGGCAAAAAGCTCACCCAGTTCGGTGCGGACAGAGGTGTCCGTGACAGGCTTCGGCGCAATGCGCGGATCGTTTACGGCACGTCCCGCTTCAGTTACGCCTGCTGTCGAGTCACTGTGCTGTTCAGGCGCTTCCTCATCCAGCGTTTGGGCCGTCGCGGTGACTGCTAACGGCTCTTCTGCAACCGCTGAAGGCTCTTCTATAACAACAGCAGGCTCAGAAACAGTCGGCTCAGCATGCTCCTGCACAGGGGCCTCGTCCGTTTCCGCCGCCGGAGCGTCTTCTGCGACCGCTTCGTTCACTGCGTCGACTTCTACGGCGTCCACTTCTACGGTTTCAGTAGTCTCGGTCTCTGGCTCTGCAAAAGCGGCGTTAAGTGCTTCCGAGGAGGCCACCTCAACCGCAGGCGCTGCTTGCTCCGCAGACGCCGGGGCTTCTTCTGCGCTGGCTGTTGCGGCGGTGCTTTCCGTTACCTCAGTTGGGGCGGCTTCTGACTCAACGGTCTGGCGCTGACGTCGGCGCCGTCCCTCGTTTCGCCTGTCAGCGGGCCGTCGTCGATGCGACTCACCGCTAGGCTCTGCGACCGCTTCGGTGGTTTCATTGTCTGTGGTGCTCTCGGTTGCGTTCTCCGTCGCTTCATTGGCCGGCCGATCGTTGTGGCGTTGGCCGCCGCGACGCCCGCGTCGGCGCCGTGAGCGCTTGGGCTGCTCTCCGTTTTGCTCGCCTCCGGTGTTATCTGTGTCGACCTGGGCGGCCTGCTGCTGTGTGTTCGCCGCCTCGTCACCCTCGGGCTTGCGGTTTCTGCCATTGCGTCGATTGTCGCGGTCGTTTCTGCCGCCGCGGTTGCGCTGACGGTTGTTGTCGCCGTCCTTGCGGTCGTCACGCTGTCGGTCACCCGATCGGTTACGGGATCGATTACGGTTTTGTGCACCCTTACCGCCGCGATTTGCCTGGCGCTGGTTTGATTTAGGCTGTGTGTCACCGCCAAACAGCATTGCCCAGAGCCGCGCGAGCAGTCCGGGTTGTGCCGGTTTGTGGTTTCGCTGCCGCTGACCGCCGCGAGATTGGCGTTGGCTCTTTTCGGCAGGCTTCTCTTTGGGGCTGACCTCGGGCGCGGGCGCATCGGGCGTCACACCTCTTACCAGTGCCTCGGGCGCCGATACCGCGGGTTCGTTGGCGGCATCCACGGCTGGCTCGGTAGGCGAGGGAAGTTCAATGTCAATGCTGAGCTTTCTTGACTCGTCGACCTCGTCGTCTCGCAAGCGCCGCACTTCAAAATGAGGCGTATCAAGGTAGGGGCTTGCGACCACGACAAGGCGCACACCGCTGCGGGATTCAATGTCGTTGATCTCACCACGCTTCTCATTCAGCAGAAACGCCGACACGTCTACGGGAACAATCGCTTGTACCTCGCCGGTGCGCTCTTTAACCGCCTCTTCCTGCATCAGGCGCAGAATCGCCAGCGCCAGAGACTTGGTGGTGCGGATCGTGCCCTGACCGGTGCAACGGGGGCACACAATGCCACTGGTCTCGCCCAGTGAAGGGCGAAGACGCTGCCGGGACATCTCCAGCAGGCCAAAGCGAGAAATACGCCCCACCTGTATGCGCGCCCGGTCCACCTCAAGCGCCTCGCGGATGCGGTTCTCCACCGCGCGCTGGTTACGGTTAGAGGACATGTCGATGAAATCAATCACGACCAGCCCGCCCAGATCCCGAAGCCTCAGCTGGCGTGCAATCTCGTCTGCCGCCTCCAGGTTGGTTTGCAGCGCCGTCTGCTCGATATCACTGCCCTTGGTGGCTCGAGCGGAGTTGATGTCAATGGAGATCAGCGCCTCGGTGGGGTCTAGCACAATAGAGCCGCCTGAAGGGAGTCGCACCTCTCGTTGGAAGGCGGTCTCGATCTGGCCCTCAATCTGAAAGCGGTTAAACAGGGCGAGGTCGTCCTCATATTGCTTGAGCCGGTTTTTGTACTTCGGCATAACCATGCCGACAAACTCTGCTGCGCGCTGGTAGGCGGTGGGGTCATCGATCAGTACCTGATCGATGTCGTCGCGGAGGTAGTCGCGCACTGCGCGGATAATGACGTCGCTTTCCTGATAAATCAGGACGGGTGCCTTACTTTCCTTGTTCGCCTCGGCGATAGATTCCCAGAGCTGCAGCAAGTAGTTCAGGTCCCACTGAAGCTCCTCGGCACTGCGTCCGACGCCCGCGGTGCGGATGATCACACCCATGCCATCGGGCAGGTTGAGCTGAGAGAGGGAGTCCTTGAGATCGCTGCGGTCTTCCCCTTCGATGCGGCGCGAGATACCGCCGGCCTTGGGGTTATTCGGCATCAGCACCATGTAGCGCCCGGCAAGGCTGATGTAGGTGGTGAGAGCGGCGCCTTTGGTGCCACGCTCTTCCTTATCTACTTGCACGATCACCTCTGTGCCTTCTTTCAGCACATCCTTGATGCGCACCTTGCCCTCGCCTTCAGGGGCCCGGCTGCGGTAGTACTCGGGAGAGATCTCTTTAAGGGGCAGAAAACCATGGCGGTCCGCACCAAAGTCGACGAACGCTGCCTCAAGGCTGGGTTCGACCCGGGTGACTTTCGCTTTGTATACGTTGGCTTTGGTTTGAATCCGTTGGCGGTTTTCGATGTCCAGGTCGTAAAGCCGTTGGCCATCGACCATGGCAACCCGGACCTCTTCAGGCTGGGTTGCGTTAATCAGCATCTTTTTCATGACAATATCCAGTTGGCGACGCAACCGGGCGGTGCGGAGGCGGTTTTTGCCTCCTGTACTTGCGATCTCGCCACCTGTGGTGAGATATCATACCGGGGCGCTTTGGAGCGTTCCGGTGTGCTGGTTACACTGCCTGCCACGCGTTTGTGGCGGCCTGACTCGCAATCTGCACCGCGCCATCTTGTGTCGCGGGTTTCTCTTTGTCTGCCACGTGGCGCTCGAACAGCCATTGGGGCTGGAGGGCTTGGCGCGGTAGACTCGCAATTCGCTTATCGGCATGGCCACAGCAAAAAGGGCTGGGCTTGTCGCACTGATAAAAAGTGCGGGAGAGGCTTGGGGGCGGTGCCTGCCGCTATAGCGGTTTTAAGGGCATCGCCGCCGGAGCACATCTCCTCCGATGCGCTCAAGGTAGCACCATGAGCGTGTGGTTTCAATGAATAGATGATGTGCAGAAATCAGGTTTTTTATGAGTCATGACGCCAATTTGAAGGTCCGATTGTTGGATGTTGCCGCTGAAGAGGCGGGGCAGCGTCTGGACAACTACTTACTGCGCCATGCATCGGGCGTTCCCAAGACCCGCGTCTACCGGGCTATTCGTAAAGGGGAGGTCAGAGTTAATAAACGCCGGTCTAAGCCCGAGTATCGCGTGCAGGCTGGCGATACAGTGCGAATACCGCCACTCAAAATGGCCGAATCCGCGCCTACCGGCCGTCCGTCTGACGCTTGGGAGCGTCGGATTCGTGCCGCGATTGTCCTCGATAATGCCGATCTGCTGGTGATCAACAAGCCTACTGGACTCGCGGTTCACGGGGGCAGTGGTGTGCGGCTGGGGCTCATTGAGTCGCTGCGCAGCCTGTTTCCTGAGGCCCGCTATCTGGAGTTAGTGCACCGGCTAGACCGGGACACCTCCGGGCTTGTACTGGTGGCTAAAAATAGTCTGATTCTCAGAGCTTTACACGAACAACTTCGAAAAAACCTCATGGATAAACAGTACTTGGCAGTGGTAGCGGGCAAATGGCCGGCGTATCAGAAAAGCGTTTCCGCGCCGCTCGCCAAGCGGCATACACCCACAGGGGAGCGCATCGTTAAGGTCGCCGCAGAGGGAAAGGCCGCTAAAACCGAGATGCAGGTCGTAGAGCGGTTTGCCGGCGCTACCCTGATAAAGGTCAAGCCCATTTCAGGGCGGACCCATCAGATCCGTGTCCACACGCAACATATTGGCCACCCCATTTTGGGCGACACCAAGTACCAAAACGAACAGTCCCAGGCGGTCAGTGCGACTGCCGGCCTCAAGCGTTTATTTTTGCACGCTAAAGCCATCTCGTTTGAGCTGGGCGGCGAGCGCTATGAGTTGGAATGCCCGCTCGATGCTGAGCTAGAGGCCGTGTTGAGCCGATTGCGCGGCCAGCGGTAACGGTATTCCTGCCTCGCGCAGAAGTTCGCCAAGCGCTATTAGCGGTAACCCCTCTAGCGCCGTAGGGTCGTCGGTCCGTATGGCCTCAAATAGAGTGATACCAAGCGATTCCCACTTAAAGCTGCCAGCGCAATCTAGGGGTTGGTCTAGCGCCACGTAGCGGGTGATTTCAGCGGCGCTGAGTGCCCGCATCTTGACCTCGCAGGGGACCACTCGCTGCGTGGGGGGCCGGTCGGGGCTCGTCCATACCGAGACGGCGGTCCAAAAATGAACAGTTTGGCCGCTTGAGGCGGCGAGTTGCCGCTCAGCTGCTTCCCGGGTACCAGGTTTGTGCAGTATCTGGGTATCTAAGCAGGCGACCTGGTCCGAGCCAATGATAATCGCATCACCCTGCAATGGTTTTGCAGCTGCAGACGCTTTCTCTGTCGCAAGGCGGGACGCCCGCTCTGACGCCGATTCTTCCTCCCGAATCGATTCCTCGATCGCCGGGTCCACGCAAGTGAAGGGCAGACATAGCCTCTCAAGCAGCCTGCGACGATAGGGCGAGGTCGAGGCAAGGGTCAGATTCATGCGAGGTACCTCAAAGTGGGTGACAAATATGGTGAAAAGTCACTCTTTGACAACCGGCTGACTGCAAGGACCCAGATCACTTTGACAGCCTATACCGCCGTCCGTATGATCCGCGGCCATGAAAACCGGGGCGTTGCCAAAACAGTTGGATCTGCGCGGCTTGGCGGCCCGCGGAGTGCAGATTACTGGCACTGTATCACTTGATGATCTGCCGCGGCTCGCTGAGGCGGGGATTGGCATTGTAGATTCAGGCTCAGCGGCCTTTGATTTTCGGCGGGACGAGGAAGCGCGTTACGTGGTTGCGGTGTCTGTTGAGGCGAAGGTGGTTATGCAGTGCCAGAGATGCCTCAGCGACATGGAAGTGCCGATCACGACTGCCTCGCTCATGGCTTGCGTCTGGACCGACGAAGAGGCCGCATCATTGCCAGCAACATATGAGCCGTTGCTTGTGGAAGATGCCGCCGATTTGAGAGACATCGTAGAAGAGGAAATACTGTTGGCGATTCCGGTCTCGCCGATACATGAGATGGAATGTAAGTCAGAGGCGCAACGGGCGGCGCTTGCCGCGGAAGTTGAAGGGCCGGCAAAGGTCGAGGATACAGGCGAGCGCGAGAGCCCATTTGCGGTGCTAGAACGCCTCAAATCCTGATATTCCGGGGGCGCGTATAGGGTACATGCTCTCACTGTTTAAGGCGGCGCAGATTGGGTTTCGCGTCGAGTAGTTTTAACTAGGAGGCCAGCCATGGCTGTACAGCAGAATCGTAAGACTCGTTCCAAGAGGGGAATGCGTCGTTCGCACGACGCCATCGGTGGGCCCACGCTCACCGTTGATGAGACCTCTGGGGAGACCCGTCGTCGTCACCACGTAAGTGCTGACGGTTTTTATCGCGGTAAGAAGGTAGTGGACACCGGCGACGACGAGTAATCGTTTTTGTCAGGGTACGCCTTTCTCTTCCCCGGCCAGGGGTCGCAATCCGTTGGCATGCTCTCGCAGGCAGCGGAACACTACGCGGTGGTCGGAGACACCTTCGCCGAGGCCAGTGATGCCCTGGGTTATGACCTGTGGGCGCTCGTCAGCCAGGGCCCCGAAGACCAACTCACCCTCACTGAGTTCACCCAGCCCGCTATTTTGACTGCCAGCGTGGCGCTTTATCGCTGCTGGCAGCAAGAAGGCGGCCCTAGCCCCGAGTTTGTGGCGGGGCACAGCCTAGGCGAGTACTCCGCATTGGTGGTCGCGGGCGCATTGTCGCTAAATGACGCGGCGGGGCTAGTGCAGACTCGGGGGCGCGCCATGCAATCCGCGGTCCCGGCAGGCGAGGGCGCCATGGCCGCCGTGCTGGGTTTGAGCGATGCGGTTATTGATGAAATATGCGTCACGCATTGCGATGACACTGCCTATGTCGGCGCGGTCAACTACAACTCCCCCGGACAGGTCGTCATAGCGGGTCATGCCGGTGCGGTGGAATCCGCGGGTGCCTTTATGAAAGAGGCGGGTGCCAAGCGCGTCTTGCCGCTACCTGTCAGCGCGCCGTTTCATACCCCTCTGATGCAGCCTGCTGCGGCCGTGATGGCCGAGGCATTCCAGACGGTAGAGCTCAGCGATGCAACGGTTCCGGTGATCAGCAATGTTGATGCGCAGCCGCACCGTAAGGCGATGGAGATCAGACGACTCCTAGTCCGTCAGGTTTCGGAACCGGTGATGTGGACGCAATGCGTGATCACGCTGATTGAGGCGGGGTGTGCGCGCTTTGCAGAGTGCGGCCCCGGCAAAGTGTTAGCCGGTCTGCTCAAGCGGATAGATCGGTCTATTCAGTGCGCCACGTTGGAAGACCCTGAGGCGCTCAAAGTTACTGCAACGGAGGCTGCACGATGAGCGAAGGCGAGCAAAGAGTTGCGCTTGTCACCGGCGCAAGCAGAGGGATCGGCGTTGCTATTGCGCGGATGTTAGCCGAGCAGCACATGACCGTAGTGGGTACTGCCACCAGCGAAGCTGGCGCGGCCGGCATCAGTGAAGCGCTTAGCGGACTGGGTGGCATTGGCAAGGTCCTGAATGTCACGAATCCCGTCAGTGTTGAGGCGCTCATTGCTGGTATTCGCGAAGAGTTGGGAGATCCGCTCGTGCTGATCAACAACGCGGGCATCACACAAGACAACATACTGATGCGCATGAAGGAGGACGAGTGGCAGTCGGTTATCGATACGAACCTCACGGCGTTGTACCGACTCAGCAAGGCCTGTCTGCGCGGTATGACCAAAGCCCGCTGGGGGCGCATCATTAATGTCACCTCCGTTGTCGGATCCATGGGTAACGCGGGGCAGAGCAATTATGCGGCCACCAAAGCGGGCGCAGAGGGGATGGCGCGCTCCCTCGCCCGAGAGCTCGGCTCGCGCTCGGTAACCGTGAACTGCATCGCGCCAGGGTTCATCGACACCGACATGACTCGCGCGCTCGCTGACGAGCAGCGAGATGCCCTAAAGAACCAGATTCCTCTAGGTCGACTCGGCTCACCCAACGATGTGGCCGCTGCGGTGGCCTTTCTGGCCAGTGATGCCGCCCAATACATTACCGGTGAGACCCTGCACGTGAACGGCGGCCTTTACATGGGCTGAGCCGCGCTATCAAGGGTCGAATATCCTTCAAAAAGGGTTTTACTTGCGGCAAAAGCTTGTAAAATCCATCGCGTTTGGGCGCTGCGCCCGACGACAACCGGGAGCACAGAGCACGTCATGAGCAATATTGAAGATCGAGTGAAAAAAATTGTCGCCGAGCAGTTGGGCGTCAAAGAAGAGGAAGTCAAGGCGGAGGCGTCATTCGTTGACGATCTCGGTGCAGATTCCCTCGACACAGTAGAGCTGGTCATGGCGCTCGAGGAAGAATTCGAGACTGAAATTCCTGACGAAGAGGCAGAAAAGATCACCACCGTTCAGCTGGCGATCGACTACATCAATACCAACCTCTCCTGAGCGGGTCTCAGCAACTGAATACCGGGGCCGCTCTGCTCAGGCAGCGCGGCCTTTTTCATTTTAGTGAGCTCACCGAGACATTGAAAAGATGCTGTTTGGCATTCTGGTAAATAGACCGAACGCCAGATTATTTAAGAGACAAGCAAATCTCACGGGGTAGAAGGGACGCATCATGAGAGGCAACAGAGTGGTCGTTACTGGCATGGGTGCCCTTACGCCATTAGGTTTGGACGTTGATTCCAGCTGGGCAGGCATCTGCGATGGCCGTAGCGGTGCCGCAATGATTGAGCAGTTCGATGCGGCCGCCTTTAGTACGCGCTTTAGCGCCAGCGTTAAAAACTTCAGCGTTGACGGATACCTCGAGCCGCGCGATGCGAGACGAATGGACCCGTTCATTCAGTACGGCATGGTGGCGGGTATTCAGGCCTTCAGAGACTCCGGGTTTGAGGTCACCGAGGCGAATGCGGCGCGAATCGGCTGCGCTATCGGCTCGGGCATTGGCGGCATTGGCTCCATTGAAGATACCGCCATGCTAGTTGACCAAAGGGGCCCCAAGCGGATTTCGCCGTTTTTCGTCCCTGGCGCCATCATCAATATGATCGCAGGAAATCTCTCGATTCTCTATAACCTACAGGGCCCTAACATTGCGGTGGTGACGGCCTGTACGACAGGCACCCATAACATCGGCCTCGGTGCCAGGATGATTGCCGCAGGCGATGTCGATGCGATGCTGGTTGGCGGTGCCGAGATGGCAACAACCCCGGTTGGTATTGGCGGCTTCGCTGCCGCGCGTGCCTTGTCCACCCGCAACGACGACCCAGAGAGGGCGTCCCGTCCTTGGGATGCAGACCGCGACGGGTTCGTGCTCGGCGATGGCGCGGGCATGCTCATGCTTGAATCTTTGGATAGCGCGAAATCCCGTAGCGCCCACATTTATTGTGAGCTGACGGGCTTTGGTATGAGCGGGGACGCGTACCACATGACGTCACCCCCAGAGGATGGGCGCGGTGCTGCCGCATCGATGCAACAGGCGCTGAATGATGCCGGTCTATCGAAAGAGGATATCGATTACGTCAATGCGCACGGCACCTCGACGGAAGCGGGGGATCTGGCAGAGTCGCTGGCAGTGAAGAGTGTTTTCGGCGCACATTCGTCAGACCTGGCGGTCAGCTCGACAAAATCCATGATCGGGCATCTGCTGGGGGCGGCGGGTTCGGTAGAGGCGATTCTGACGATTCTGGCGCTGCGGGATAACGTGGCACCGCCGACGATTAATCTCGATAACCCCGGCGAGGGGTGCGATCTCAACTACGTGCCACATCAAGCGCAGGAGCGAACTATCCGTCACGCGCTGTCCAACTCATTCGGCTTTGGTGGCACCAACGGCTCTCTGATTTTCAGTGAGCTGGGCTGAGCGCCCGACACCGTATGTCACTGACCTGGGTCGATGGCGTGGCCGCCGAAACGGTCCCCGCAGACGATCGAGGACTACACTACGCCGACGGCGCCTTCGAGACGCTGTCCTGTCACGAGGGGCGCATTCAGCATGAGGACCTTCATCGGAGCCGGCTGATTCGAGCGCTCGCGGCGTTACGGGTGACATGCGCCGCCGAACAGGGCGCGCGCCTCTTTGCAGAAGCTGGGCAGCGTCTCGAGACTGCCCGGCACACGGGTATTGCCCGCTTGACCGTAACACGGGGCTCGGGGCCTCGTGGATATACCCCCCCAGAAACGCCGCAATTAAGGTCTATTCTGCGCGCCTATCCACGACCCGAGTCGTCGCCAGCCGAGTTGCGTTGTGGTGTTGCGGCTACTCGTTGGGCCTTACAGCCTAAACTTGCAGGGCTTAAGCTGCTGGCGCGGACTGAACAGGTGCTGGCCGCCGGTGAAGGAGCAACTGACGGCTGGGATGACATGGTGATGCTAGACAGTGATGATCATGTGATTTCCAGCAGTCGCGCGAATCTGTTCATGCTATTTCGCAAACAGGTCGTGACACCTTGCCTTGCTCAGTGTGGTATCGCAGGCACACGACGAGAGCTATTGCTTACTGAAATCCTGCCCGCGACGGATTACGCCGTGGAGATCAGACCCATCTCGCTGGCGGAATGTTTGTCCGCAGACGCATTGATCGCAACGAATTCGGTATCCGGGGTTACTCCGGTCACGCAGGTCGGTGAGTCCATGCTGATCTCAGAGGTTGGTAGAGAGTGGGTTACGGCACTGCAACGCGCCATGGACGATCAGCCGGCATGACAAAACATGTCACCCTCGCCGCCTTGCTGCTGAGTGCCGTCGCAGTTGGCGCTAGTGCGCTGCGCTTGGCCGCAGTCTGGAACCAGGCGCTTGCGATCCCTGCAGAGGGGACCATTATCACTGTGGCTAAGGGTGAAAGCTTGAGCAAGGTGCTCGCGCGAGCTGAGCATAATGAGTGGTTGACACAGGGCAGCTGGGTAGGTGTCGTCGCCCAATGGCAGGGCTTGGATGAGCAAATTCAAGCGGGTGAATTTGGCCTCAATGCACCGCTGACCGCTGGCGAGTTCATCGAGAAATTGGCAGCAGGAGAGGTAGTGCGTCGAAGTGTGACACTGCCGGAAGGGATCACGCTCGCCGAGGCGATCGAGATCTTGCACCGGGAGTCCACGCTGGCCAAAACGCCTCCTGTCGATTTATCGGCCGCCTTGTTGGTGATGACCGGACGCCAAGACTCAGCTGAGGGGCTTTTTCTTCCGGAGACCTGGTCTTACACCCGCGGTGACTCCGATCTCGATATTCTGCGGAGGTCACATTACGCGTTGACTGAGTTGCTCTCCTCATTGTGGGAAAGCCGACCCGAGGGCCTGGTGCTGGCATCTCCCTACGCTGCTTTAACCCTGGCTTCGATCGTCGAAAAAGAGACCGGGGTGGCCGACGAGCGCAAGCAAATCGCCGGGGTTTTCTTGCGCCGGCTTGAAAAGGGGATGCGTTTGCAGACTGACCCCACCGTCATTTATGGTCTTGGCGATGACTACG
>Ga0181604_10004806_pt1 | contig 10918 bp, 11 predicted proteins | sample 041ome_12_FD_148663 | JGI IMG/M metagenome (GOLD analysis project Ga0181604, IMG submission 148663) | Coastal salt marsh microbial communities from the Groves Creek Marsh, Skidaway Island, Georgia - 041410US metaG (spades assembly) | ecosystem: Environmental > Aquatic > Marine > Intertidal zone...
TTTATTATGTATCTGATGGCAATGACTGGCATGTTTTCTGCATTTTTAAAACAGGGAAGTTTAGCTGCTTAATCTTTCTATGCTTGGCTTAAAATCGGAAACATGGAAAACCGAAATGAGAACTATACGAAAAATCTATAAGACAATTATCGCACTGGCATTAAGCACCGCCTTCCAGAGCTGCTTTGCTGACAATGTGGAATATATAATCAGCGATGAGAGCGCCAAATTGAACTTGCCCTTTTCGGATGCTGTGGTGTTTGGCGAGACCCTGGTTATGTCAGGTCAGTTGGGCGTAAACCCTGCCACATTCGCTCTGGTCGACGGCGGCATTGAAAGCGAAACCCACCAGATCTTCAGCAACATGACATCAATACTGGCTATCAAGAATGCCACCCTTGAAGACATTGTTAAATGCACGGTCATGATCGCAGATATCGCTGAATGGCCCGCCTTTAATGTGATTTATTCAAGCTATTTTCCTGGCCCAAAACCGGCACGCTCAGCTCTTGGAGCTAATGGTCTGGCCCTGGGAGCTCGCGTCGAACTGGAGTGCTGGGCCTCACTGAGTGAATAAAACAACTTTATGCCAGCAGGTAACTAATAGCCCAGAGTAAAGCGTGCTTTGATATTGTTGCCCTGCTCCAGTTCATCCACCAGGGCGATAGCATAATCATCATAGGAAATTTTGCTTTCGCCATTATCATCAGCTACTACATTATCTTTGCCAAGTCGAAACTTACCGGTGCGCTCACCGGGCCCGATTACCACTGCTGGTGATAAAAAGGTCCAGTCGAAATCATCGGCCTCTTTCAGCAGATCCAAAGCCCGCATGCCCTCCTGGATATAATTCATTACGCCATCCGGCAAACCTTCCAGTGTTTCCCAGACTTTTATCCCATCTTCATTAAGCAAGGATGCTGCACCACCAACCATCAGGTAACGATTAACCCCTGAGAGACGAATCGCTTCCAGTAATTTTTCAGACTCATTGGGAATGAAGCTGGCGGCACAAATTACAGCATCATGCCCTTTCAGTGTTTCGGCAAGCTGCTGAGGCTGCAAAATATCCCCTGCAACCGGAGTCACTCTTTCACTGGCCTCTACCTTTTCAGGGTTACGGGCAATAGCTGTTACGTTGTAGCCTCTGCTCAACAATTCCTGGGTTATCTTCGACCCTATGTTGCCACTGGCCCCGATAAGAGCAATATTTTTACTCATAACTTAATCTCCATCTATTTTTGAATGCCGCCATTATCAGAACAACATATCCAGGTGACGGTCAAAACTTAAAAAAATTATATACCATTGGAATAAATATTCCCTGAACCGGGTCAGGATACTAGTATTGATTGAAACGGGATATGGCTTTTCGCGATATGACGATATGCTATATTATTCTACTCAGGGAAAAAAATTATAGCTCTCGACTAACATAGCCTCATGCTATCGGGCATGGTGAACACTACTGTCATGAAAATCAGTTCAGGCGTTCAGGACAAATATTCTGCACCTTTAAATTCAGTGATTACTGGACTGTGCCTGCTCACGCTGATCAGTCTTTCTTTTGCTCTTAATGCCGCAGAAAATATTGCGGAAAATGACACGGGCAAAACTACCCAAGAAACTGCAGAAAAATCTGAAGATATTTCCAACTCCTCTGAATCAGAGACTATGGTCCCCCTTTCTCCTGAGCAGCAGGAAAAGATTCTGCAAGCTATGGCAAATCGTGAGCAATATACTCAGCTTATAAACCAACTTGAACTGGAAGCAGGTGCAGATGCCTACCGGCCAGCATTAAGCCAGGCCTACATGGACCTGGGATTAACTCTGCAGACCCTCGAACAGCATGATGAGGCGGCAGAAGCTTTTGATAAAGCGCTTCAATCCGTAAGGATAAGTGATGGGCTTAACAGCCCGCTCCAATTACCTATGCTGCAGGAACTCTATAACAGCAATCTCGCCAACGCAGATTGGGAAGGTGCAGACGTATACGCACATCTGATGTATTACGTGGCACGCAAAAGTTTTGCTGCTGGCGATGAAAGGCGGCTCGCGGCTTTGCAGCAAATGGGCACCTGGAAATTAAAAGCTGAAAGTGAAAACTTACTGAGTGAATACTCCAATGCCCTGGGCAGTGCTATCGAAACCTATGAACAGGAAATTGAACTGCTGCAAAGCATGCCCCTTGAAGGAAACAATCTCACTATGGCCACTTTATATTTGGGCGAAGCACGATTGAAAATGATACTGGCACAGCAGATTTATGATCGCCCTCTCACCGAATACCAGACACCCGGTCGGGAACGTTCCACCACCACTACCCGCTGTTTTTTTGTGCGCCTGGCAAACGGCTCAGTGACCCAGATGTGCGAAACAATAGAGGTGCCGCAACTGGACTTTTATACCGTGCCAAATGATATGAAACTAAGAGAAATCAGCGGTAACCTGAAAGATATTCGCGAAGCACTTGTAAAAGCATTCACCCTGCTTCAAATCGAGATGGAGCAAGTTGAAAAAAGAGATGAACTACTGGCCGAAATGAACCAGATTACGGAATCCTACAACACCTTTGTAACCGAACATTCCATGTAGCCAAAAATGGCAGAAACCGGTTAGTTTTCTGCTTGTTGCCTTTCAAAACGTGACGTCTCTATATAATAACGTACCGTTGTATTGCCTTCATGGCAGGCATACTCATAAATATCATAATCATTATCAAGATAGGTAGGATAAGCGACAGTATAGGAACCTGTGGCTAGTACTTCCGGATCCTCGATTACCATTTCAAATTCAATAGTGTCATCTGCAACGCGGGTAAAACGCTCAATAATACGTTGATTGGTAGTAGTTGGCTGCAGAGGCCTGGGAGAACCGGGGTTTCCAGCACTGGTTTTACCGGTCTTGCCATTAAAATTAGTGGTTTCTACAACCAGCGTATTGCCTTCCCAATGGCCGCGCGATTCACCCAGCCACTGCTTGATATTTGAGTCAAGCGGGGGCATATCAGAAGTAGGAATGATGCGCGCCTCATGGGCCATCTCCAGCTGTATCACAACATAACCGGGTGATTGAAAAATGCGTATGCCATTGTTGTAGTTACGCGCCTGCATGGATACCGGCATACCACGAGTAATGCAGCGGTCCCAGGCACTGAAATCCTCAATGGTATCGAAAACGGTTTGCGTCGGATGATAGGAACCACGCATATTGGCTTGCAATTGTTTTCCGTATTCGGTGAGCTCAGGATATTGACCATCAGGCGGATCAACAATTAATGACGTTTGCCGCATGGCTCTGCCGGCAGCATCTGCAAGTGGTATGGCACCAGACTGAAAACGATCATCACGGGCCGCAACACTGGCCTGCTTTTCAGCAAATTCTTCATCAGTCAAAAATGCCTGGTCACCAAATTCGGGGGGGCGCACCAGGGGAACACCTATAAGATGATTTATTGGCCAGGTGCCACGCAAATCCGGCTCACCCCAAGGCGTCATTGGCTGCACGTAATCTGCAGCCTCCCCATTAGCCTCAGCACCTTGCACTGATGTATTAACCATGATTAAGGAAAGACTGATGGCGAGACTGATGCGTCGAAGTGGCAGAATCCGGCTGTTCATGAGGGCTCCCTGGAAAAAATTTTATAATTATTTTTTTCGTTCAGCACTATCGTACAACATTTTTCTGATTAATTGCATGACATCGCTACTTGAATAATACTCAGATTTATACGCGAAACTTTGAAAGTTTCCTGGTTCCCACTTTCCGGACGAGTATGCTACTCTCGTCATGTCCATTCAAAAATCAATAATTTTAAAAGGAGTGGATTGATGCAAAATCGATTCATCGCATTAGCTTTTCTGGGAACTATTCTGGGAACATTGCTGATAACTGGCTGTAGCCAGGAAACCCGGCAACAAGATATAGTTCAATCTGACGCAAGTTCAAACTCTGTACCGAATTCATCCTTATTGGATGGTCGTCCCAATTTGAATGGCGTCTGGAAAGCTATCAATACCGCCAACTGGAACCTCGAAGCCCACTCGGCAGAGGCGCTTGATGACTTCTGGCAGATGGGAGCAATTGCGGCCATACCTGCTGGAAAAAGTGTATTAAGTGATGGCGGCACGATCCCCTATCTGCCTGAAGCACTTGCCCAACGTGACGAAAACCGAGCCAAATGGCCCATCAATGATCCCGAGGCTTTTTGTTACATGCTCGGGATTCCCCGGGCGACTTATCACGATATACCCTTTTCAATATTTCAGGGTGGCAGGGATGATGATCTGTTAATGGTATATCCCTTTGCCGCATCACAACGGGTTGTTCACATGAATGAGACCGGCGGACTGCCACTGGATGCCTGGATGGGAAAATCTAACGGGCGCTGGGAAGGAGACACTCTGGTAATCACTACACTGAACCAGAATGGCATGACCTGGCTTGATCGCGCTGGCAACCACTATAGCAATCAGCTTGTTGTTACTGAACGTTTCAGCAAACGTGGACCAGACCATATCTGGTATGAAGCCACACTGGAAGATCCCCGGACCTACTCGGAACCCTGGACCATCGAGATGCCTCTCTATCGGCTTATTGAAGAAAATGCGCAGACACTTGAGCACAAATGCGTCCCATTTGCGGACAAACTGCTTTACTGGGATTTACTTGGTCTTGATGATCCAGCTCAATAACCTGATCTAGTGATAAAAGGTAATATCAACTCACCGGTATAAAACAATCTGATTCTGAAATTATTGTGAGAAATATATCTTTGTAAGAAATACAAGAGGACGCTGAAAATGAAACTGAAACTTTTGCTGGCCGGCATACTTGGCCTCGCCACGATCCCTGCTCTGGCTCACCATTCTTTTTATGCCGAGTTCGATCCCAATAAGGAAGTATCACTGGAAGGTGAGGTTGTCGAAATGCACTGGGTTAATCCCCATTCATGGCTCAGCTTTGCAGTAGCAAATGAAGAAGGTGTCGTTGAAAACTGGCAAGTGGAAGGCGGCTCTCCCAATGTGCTCATGCGTCTGGGTTGGAACCGGGATTCACTGCCGCCGGGCACGCGTATCAGAGTTACCGGCTTTCAGGCTAAAGATGGCTCACTGCGCATGAATTCCAGAGGCATCGAATTCCCTGATGGCCGCACTCTGGAACTGGGCGGAAGTCGCCGCGACTAGTAAGCAGAATTTAAGCTTACAAATCGCTCCGCTAGAGAGAACCCTATTATGAAATTCTTTCCAGGCAGACAGACTGCCATAGTATTGCTCACTTTAATCATTGTGAGCGCACACCCTGGCCTTATGGCACAACCTGCAGGCTGGAATGACCCTTTTCCCCCACATAAGGTTATGGATAATCTCTACTATGTTGGCACCTCACAATTAGGCTCATTTCTAATCACAACGCCTGAAGGACATATCCTTCACAGTAGCAACTACGAAACGTCTGTACCTGTGATCAAAGCGGCCGTAGAACAGCTCGGCTTTGACTTTGAAGATATAAAGATTCTTATTAGCGGGCATGCCCACCCGGATCATATCGAGGGCGACGCGCTGGTTAAGGAAATGACCAATGCAGAAGTTGTTGTTGGCCGCCTCGAACTACCCTACCACCAGAGTTTCGATACTCCCGGAGGCAAGCAACAGCCTATCGATATCATCGTCGATGCAGGGGATACTATTTCACTGGGAGGCACCACGCTCACCGCCCATCTTCAGGCCGGACATACCAAAGGCTGTCTGGCATGGAGTCTCACTCTTGAAGAAAATGGTCGTAGTTATCATGGCTTTATTGAATGCAGTCTTAATGGGCAGTTCCTGCGTTATGTAGATAATGAAGACTATCCGGAAATTGCCAGCGATATTCAGAAAACCTATAAAAGTGCGAAAGAAATACCCGCAGAAGTCTGGGTCAGCTCTCATGGTGTTTTTTATGGACTCAATGAAAAATACGCACAATTGGAGAACTGGCAGCCAGGCGAACCGAATCCGTTTTATGATCCTGACGGATACAAAGACCACGTAGATGAATTTGAACAAATTTTTGTGGATACACTGGTGCGCCAGGTTACTGAAGCGAACAACGAAAAAGCAGACTAACTTAACTATCACGCCCGCCAGGCTATCCAGTATTTTCTAGTGCCAGCAACCTTCAATACAAAAGAATAACAGGGGGCGCAAGATTTGAAACACTCGGCAGTCATACAGCAAACCATTCGTCTTTGTTCAGTGCTGGTTCTATTAGTGTTCCCGGCAATGCTTCAGGCTCAATTCGCACCACCGCCAATAGGCAGCGGTCCCTGGAACTTTGATACTTTCGAACAGGAAAATATTCGCGTCTCAGTAGTAAGCCGAGGTATGGATACCCCCTATGGCATGGTGTTTGTGCCAGGCACAAAAACTGATGCCAGCCCATTGGGTGATATTCTGATAACAGAACGAACTACCGGTAATGTGCGCTTATTACGCAATGGAGAATTACAGACGCTACCGGCTGCAAGGTTCAAAGAACATCTCCCCTTACTTCAACTCTTCGATATTAATCTGCACCCCCGCTTTGAAGAGAATGGCTGGCTCTATTTCGTCTGGATCAAGAGCGGCGATAATCCTGATGGATCTGATGGTTTGTGGTTTACCACGGCTGTTGCGCGCGGACGCTGGAATGGTCAGCAGATCGTAGATATTGAAGAAATATTTGAAGCTGATGCCTGGGCTGCGCATCCGGGCGGCGCGTCTTCACGTGGACATTTCCTGCCTGATGGGACATTTATTTTTGGTGTCTCTCACCGCATTGAGCGACAGGCACCACAAAGTCTCGACACGCATATCGGAAAGACTCTTCGAATAAATGATGATGGCAGCGCACCTGCTGACAATCCTTTTTATGCTGTCGAAGGCGCCTTGGCTGAAATTTTTACCTGGGGTAATCGCTCTGTTATGGACTTCGCGGTGCATCCCGAGACCGGAGAAATCTGGGAACTGGAAAATGGGCCCCAGGGGGGAGATGAAGTAAATATTTTGAAGCCTGGAGCAAATTATGGCTGGCCACTGGCTACTTTTGGCCGCGATTATGATGGCACCCGATTCAATGACAGACCCTGGATAGAAGACACAGACCTTCCAGAAGTTTTCTGGGTTCCGGCGATTACCGTTGCCGGCATGACTTTTTATAGCGGGGACAAATTCCCTGGCTGGAAGAATAATCTGTTTGTGACTTCCATGATGGTAGGCAGGATACCTGGTACCGGTCACCTGGAACGAATTGTCTTTAATGAAAATGGAGAAGTGCGACGAGAATCCATGCTGGAGGAACTTGGCCAGCGTATTCGCTATGTGGTCCAAGGCCCGGACGAATTACTCTATCTACTTACCGATCATAAAGATGGCGTCTTGCTGAAGATCGAGCCCGACCAGACAATACAAAACGACCTTCAAATGCAGCATCAATTGATGACTCAGCAAGGGCTGATGCAACCGGAATTATTTACCAACAGTGATTGTATGATTTGTCACCGCATAGATGAAAACCTGGTGGGTCCTTCTTTTCAAGCTATTGCTGAAAAATATAGCACTACTGAAGGCAATATCAGTCTTTTGGTTGGCAATATCATTAACGGTGGCGAGGGTAACTGGGGCGAAGTTCCGATGACCTCACACCCTGATCTGACCACAGAGACGGCGAGACAGATGGTAAATCAGATTCTCGGCCTGAATACTCAATAGCCCGGAATTTTTTATATGAGAGTCGAAGATAATTAATTCGCAGTTTTTGAAAGCTTCATAACAATGCGAGCTCTGGCATCAGTGATATAAACCGTGCCATCTACATCTACTCCCAGCCCGTGAGGACGCACATCCACTTTGATCGTATCCAGTAATTGACCATCTTTCAGAATATTTATTGCGCCCGCATTTACATCACTAACATAGACCGTATCATCAGCCATAACGACTATTCCACCGCGGGAAGGAACAGGCCAGCTTTCAATAAAACCGCCATCAGCCCCGAATACCGAAACGCGCTGGTTACCACTGTCATTCACCAGGATCCTGCCACGGGAATCAAGTGCCACGCCATGAGGCAGATCGAGCTGGCCCTCACCGGCACCCTGCTCGCCTCCGACAATGCGCACAAAATCACCCCTGGCATTGAACTGGATCACTCGTGAATTGACATAACCATCAGAGACGTAAATATCGCCGCTATTGGAAACAAATACGTGATTGGCCTGATTAAACAACCTCGTATCTGAATTATCTCCAGCCTCATCAGCTCTACCAAGAGTCATCAGTAAATCACCTTGAATACTGTATTTATAAACCACATGTCTGGCAGCATCCGTTGCCCAGACATTCCCCTCGTTATCAAAGCTGACACTGTGGGCATTATTCATAACCGGAATATCTCCCCAGGATCTGATGAATCCCCCCTCTCGTGTGTAAAGTCTGAAATATGGCGCACTGCGAACCATAACCAATATATTGCCCTTGCCATCCGCAGCAACCCATGAGGTGGAACCATCCCAGCTTTCACCTGGCATCAGCGCCCACGCAGAATCAATATTATATTGGTCTTGCGGCTGACCAAAGCCTGACTGGCAGATAAAGACCATACATATCAATACCGGAATTCTGGAAATTTTGAGTGAATTTATATTCATGAGTAATTGCCTTATTATTAACGGAATAAAAGTATAGTAGTGCTTTATCCCGGAGGCTATGCCTTTGTACAATCAGGGATAATTACTATTTATTACAGATCAACAATGAAGTAAAAGTTTGATCTACCGCATTTATTGAATGCTAAATACCATAAAAGATTAGATGCTGGCTGGAACATTATTCACACTGGCATTTTATCCGGAAATACAATAAATGTTTGAAGACTATCTTGCTGGACTAACCTCACCTGAACAGGTGTTGCTAAACATTTCGGACCTGCCCCGGGGCATTGATAATTATCATATCGATGTCAAACTGAGTCCGAAGTTTTGCGCAGAATTCAAGAGCCTTCTGACAGACTATCTTAACCTTGAAACATCCGAAAAACCCCAACGCCTCAAAAATGATAAGCAGGTTGAAGAATTTCGAAACTGTTATATCGATATGATGACGGTGCTAATAAACCGGGTAAAACTGATTCAAACCCCGAGCAAATAAATTTCCTGCAATTTGCTATCTATCGTTTCATGCTTGAAAACACCAAAAACGCTCTTGACAACCATATCAAGGCGTATCGCGACAAGCTTTCAGAATTACGAACAAGGGGCTCCGGCAAAGCACTGGGCATTCAGGAATAGCTCTTTTGGCCTAAAAAACATTACACTATGATTCTTTATGCCATCCACAGGCATTTTTTCGTACTATTAAGACAGATCGAAACCAAAAACCTGCAAGCTCTCAGAAGGCAATATCTTGGGGGAAAAGACAGTATTTTTCTCGAGATACTTTTCAATCCTATGCTTCTGAGCGCCAACCTGGATTCCGGAAATTTCCTGATCGAACGCTATCTGCTGTGGAACAAAAGCCGAGACGAATCCGATTTCCCTGAGATAAATGCAGCAGTTGAATCAATGTTTCGAGAAATGCTACCCGAAGTAAGCTTTCCACCTTTATATGAAGAAAAGGAAAAGTTCTGCTCAACTGGAAATATACGATGAGCTGGCAGGACTGGCTGCGGCAAAACATTTACTTGGTCCTTCGAAAGATATGAAAAACATTATTTCTGAAAGTTTTTCCTGTCTGGATCATCCTGATAATTTTGAATACCTATTCAACAAGAACAAGCTTGATGAACTGATAAGGACCGTCAAGCAAGAACATGGGTTCAAAGCTGGCTGGAAAACACGAGGAAGCATTAAACGACTCAACAAGCTTCTCAAGAAACTGCAGAAGTTTCTGGAGAAAGAAAAGTTACTGGTTCAGCTAACAGCCTCACACCATACTCATAAAATGTGGAGCAGGCACCTGGCTCAGATTATGGATCCCTTGACACTGTGCCGCTATCTTTCAGGCCAACTCCCGTTCAAGGATTTTCAGAAACGTCTGAACAGGGAGTACAGCTTTTCATCTGCCGAAGTTAAATCTCTGAAACAGGCAGCCAAGGACGTCAAGGAAGAGGTCAGCAAACATTCATTCGAAATCCTGATTAAATTTTTATCCGTATTTGCGCAATATCGTCTGCATTTGAAATATTATCGTTTTGCTCACCGTGTTTTTAATCGAATCAGTATCCAGACCGAGGAAGAAAACCTCCGTTTATCCAGTCAGGCAGGCACGCTATACCAATTGCCAATGGCCAGAGAAGTCACTGATGATGATAAACGCATTGTTCACCATTCTATTTTGAAGGCAGATGTACGCGGTTCCACCACAGTCACCGATGAACTTGAGAAGAAGGATCTGAATCCGGCCTCTTATTTCAGCTTGCGTTTTTTCAGTCCCATCAACAAGGTATTAAGCCTTTAGGGGCCAACAAGGTATTTATTGAGGGCGATGCTGCCATCATTAGCTTTCTGGAATATGAAAATAACCACCAGAACTGGCATTGCGTGGCTCATGCTTGCGGCATGGCCAAGGCCATGCTTTCTGTTGTTAGCGCCAATAACAAATATTCCAAAGACATGGGCCTACCACCTCTGGAACTGGGCATCGGTATTTGCTACGCCGATTACGCGCCCCGCTATCTTTATGACGAAGATCAACCCATTATGATTTCTTCAGCCATTGGCGACGCCGATCGTATGTCTTCGTGCACCTGGAAACTGCGTGATGCCATCCAGAAACATCCATTTAATGTCGAAGTACTTGAAATAGCGCGAGATGATCATTCCCATGGGGAAAAAGGTCAAAAGCAGATTCGCTACAATGTGAATGGCATTCTGCTGGACAATGAGTGCTTTGTGAAACTT
>Ga0181604_10004818_pt1 | contig 10911 bp, 6 predicted proteins | sample 041ome_12_FD_148663 | JGI IMG/M metagenome (GOLD analysis project Ga0181604, IMG submission 148663) | Coastal salt marsh microbial communities from the Groves Creek Marsh, Skidaway Island, Georgia - 041410US metaG (spades assembly) | ecosystem: Environmental > Aquatic > Marine > Intertidal zone...
TCTCAAGAAATATACAACCTTTTACTCTGACTACAGCACCTAGAGTACTTTCAATACCATGTATTGCGTTTTTAATTGTACCCCCAGTTATTTTGACGGATGTTTGATGTGGGTGTAATTGCCCAGACCAACTTGAAGTAGAGTTTAACTGTTGCGGATTGGGCCAATAATTTGGGTGATATTGGTCTTTTGTGTAATCTCCTACAGCGGTAATTCCACTCCACTTAGTAGTTGAGGGCCCGTCTAATATTGTGTTACCACTGATGACTAAATGTCCTCCTGTTTCAACGGTAATGCCTTTATTCGCATTGAATTGCCAGTTTCCACCTGTAATAGTAAGGGTATTACCGCTTTGAATTACAATTCCATTCTCAGAACCAGAAAGTTGGCTTGAAGCACTTGTGTTTGTGCTGATTGTATCTTGTGAAAAAAGTTGATTAACAGCAAATAATAGGCAAATAAGGGTTTGTTGTTTCAGTGAGGCTTTCATACAAGTAGCAATGATTCTGTTAAATTGAAAATATCGCATGAATCAAATTTCTTATAAATAATTTTTAAAATATTGATGAATATTCATCAATAATTATTGAAATATTTTACAGGTGTGGGCTAGGGGCTAGGTGCTGGCCGCTGTGGGCTGGGTGCTGGCTGCTAGGTGCTGGCCGTTGGGTGCTAGGGGCTGGCTATTGGTTGTACAATGGTGGCAACATCACAAGAGACGCAATATCTTGCGTCTTTTTGATGTGTCCTCTATTTTCCAGCCAGCCCCTAGCAGCTAGTAGCCAGTAGCCCAGCCTCTAGAAGCTCCTCTTTACCCATTTCCCAGAATCTACAAAACGTTCCTTGCCTCGTTTTAGTACAATTTGGTAAATATTGATTCCTTCTTTGGGTTTTCGGATTTCTGCACCTTTTAAATCGTACCATTGGATGGATTCCAATTGCCATTCGGGACTTGTGATTGTTACTTCTCCGTTGGATTGTATGTGGTAAACATTGGAGGAGCGTAACTTATTTAATCCTGCGTTGTCGGTTAATTCAATGTTGGTACCCGTGGTGTCCTTACAACCTTTTTCACTGTTTACAATCAATGTTAATGGGTAGTTTCCTACAATTTTGGGATAGGTATATTGGAATACGGCTTTACTCGATGTATCGCTAGTAGTGGTGGTATCTCCCGCATCCCACAGCCAAGTCAATGCCGAATTATCATCAATGAAGGAACTGTGAGTGGCTGTCATTTGTGCTGCATGGATATTGAGATTAGGGTTTGTGCTGAGGTCAATTTTTGCTACCGGACTATGAAAAACTCTTAAAGTAAAGAATCCAGTATCTATACATCCATTGGTAGGACCTTCATACCGAACTCTCCAATTACCTGCAGCCAAATCAGCTGGGGCTGTTGTACCATTGATGATGCTGTAATATCCAATTTCTGATGCCGTTTTATTCCAATTATAGGAGTCCCAACTGAAGCGCCCGGTGCTGGCAGGTTGGCTATTTACCCAAACGGATTTAAGTAAATTTAACTCTTTGGTATATCTACACAAGGTGGTAGTTGATGCAAATTGCAACTGCGGCTCATTGATAACTTGAATTTGGACGGTGTCGGACTGCACACAACCGCCGGCATATTTCTTAAAGCTAACGGCAAACTTGTATATTCCTTCTCGGGTTTTATCGGTTTGTGAGCCCATATAAAGGGAGTGATTGTTTGCCCACACGCCATTTTGATTTACGGTGCTTGGCCACTGAGTAAGGCTCCATGTGGGTTGATAGCCACTGCCATCAAGATTGGGTTTTTGAACCAAATCATTCAAGTCTATGATGCTTTGGTTTTGACAAACAACAGTGTCCAATAACTGAACTTCTACAGGTTGAGCAACCAGCCATTGTACGGTGTCGTGTTGACGGCAATTCCAAGAGTCGTTGTAACTTAAAAACAGCGATTTGGTTTGAATTCCATCTATAAAATCAGCAAGGGGTACTTTTTGAGGATCTAAATACACGTTGGAGTCTTTCCAAACCACCCAATTGTCGGTGTTGTTTATGGTAGTTTTTCTTTTTTCAAAATCAGACCAAAGTGGATTTAAATAAACCAAGGAACCGGTATAACACCCTGTGGGGATAGCGGCCCAAACACGTTCCTCCTGAGGGCGTTCAAACACCCAAATGCTGTCTTTTGCCATACATCCCACACTGTCGGTGACTTCAAACCACAAATGAACCAGTGAATCTGCTCCGCTTAATTCAGCGGTGAGTCCGGATTTCTTGATCGATCCAGAGCTGCTCAGCATGCTGATTTTGGATAAATTCGTAAGATTCAAGGTGTCGAGTTTGAAAGCCAAGCTGGTATTTTTACAAAAGCTGGTATCGCCTACGAATAACACTTCGGGTTTTGCGTTCAATATGACGGTATCGGTTTGAGGTCGGAATCCTAGGGAATCATGCCTGATGAGGCTGGTAATATAATAGGTATCGTTGGGCAAGCTTTGTGTCAAGAATCGATTGCCATAGGGGGTATTGGCATTGAGTTTCCATTGGTAGTTGCCGGACTGAGACTTGATATCCCACTCGTAGATGACCCTGCCCGGAACGGGGTCGTGTTTGACTTCCAAAAACAAGCGATTGCAGGTGGTATCTCTTGAAATATTCTCGTATTCAACGCGAGGTAATACATGGATTTTAACGGCTTTTTGAAAATAGCCTGGGGAATAGCAGTAATTATCGATTGCATCAATAATAATAGAATAGTAGGGTTTAATGGTATGTGAAGAATCTGTAATCCAGTTCAACTCATACTCCTTTTTATTTGAATCCAATGATACCGGGAGTAATTTTAAATTATTTTGTGACGGATTGAACCTTACTTGAGTATGATTTGAAACATCTGAATCAAATATGTATACAGGAGATTTTAGCGTATCTCCAGCAATGACTTCCAAATAGTCTTTTGTTTCGATTATGGGAATATTATTATTGGATGTATTTTTAATATTGATTTTAAAGTAAAAAGTGGATTTACTGATAATTCTCCAATTCTTGGCTGTGTCAAGTCTCCTTTCATAAATAGCAAAATACAATAATAGTTCAGAGCTATCAAATTTATAAAAAACCATCTCGCCCGTTAAGGTGTCAAAATTAAATCCTCTGGGAGGGTTTGAATATTTATTGTTTTTCCCAAATCCATCTTTACCCCAAATTCCAACATAGGTTTTAATTGGAGCTGAAAGAGAATAACCAGATTGGAAACTTAAAAAGTTATTTAAAACACTTTGATAAGGAGCTTCAAGTTTAAATACAGGAAAATCATTTTCAACATCTTCCAAATTAGGTGCCAATGTAAATAGTCCTAAATTATGAAAATTATTTGTGTAATTGGTCATTTTAGGAGAATGATTATATTTGTTTTGGCAGTGTGATAAATTCTTAAAATAAACCGAAGCTTCGCAATACAAACCCGAATAAATGTATTGTAAATTAAAATTTTGAATATTGGGTATTCCTACTTTATCATAATATGAATAGAATGTAATAGGGTCATTATTTAAGTTTCTAATGAAACTGTCCAATCTTTTATCTTTATATATATTTAGGGTGTCAAAAAACGAAAAACGAAACAATCCTTTAGATCGATAAGGGTATTTACTAGTGTCTACATCTGGGTTTCCAAAAATTGCGTGACCGTCACAACGAGGGCTTAAGTCTTCTGTAAATCTATGTTTAGGAAAGGTTAAATCATAAAAGTTGGATTTTCTGTTGTTTAAACTTCCAACAAAAAAGCCAAAATGTAAATATGACGTATCTTGATGTTTAATTCCACTTGATAGAGTTCTATAATCGTGACAGTCATACCCAAAATAAATTTCTATTAAGCTATCAGAAATAACACTTGCTTTTATATAAGCACCTTCAGGCTTAAGGTAAGTTATTTGTGCTTTTGTTATTGAAGAAAACAAATGTAAAAAGCTCAAGATTAATGTAAAATGAAATTTCATGTAGATAAATTTTAGTTACAACAATCGCCTCTTCTAGGGCAGAAAATACGTAGGTGTGTTAAAGAATCATTCTTTAAAAAATAGGGAAGTGTTGTTGAATTTATTGGGTAAATATTTAAATCTTGGATTCCAGAAGTATCAGGAAGACTTCCTGCATCTTCAATAATAACTGGTCGATAACCATAAACATTGTTCCATGTGTTAGTAAAAGTCCATGTTTTGTACAAATCAGTTGGATTAAAACTACCTAGATTTGTGTAAGTAGTTGTAATTATTTTGTTATTCAATAAAATTGAATTATTCGTGCTATATGATGGAGCAATTCCATAACCACTATAAATTGTAGTATTTAAGTAATATCCAGTTATATCTGTAATTGGAGAAATATAATTAGTATAGTACACATGAGGATTATAAAATAACCAATTTGATGGATTTTGGTCATTCAAATCAATTATAACATCAAACGGATAATGATTTGCTTTAGCATTGATGCCTGTTAGACATTTTCCACTTACAAATACAGAGTCAAATCCAATGATTTTTATGTTGTAACTATATGGAATATGTGGTAGTGCTGTTTGTTGTGTACATTCTTCAAATTCTTTCATTTCAAACATGCGATTACCTAAATAATTTCCTTGAATATCAAATTTATAAATTACGGAGGAAGATTGGATGTATTCATTGGATATTAAATATATGTTATTATCATTAAGGGTGAACTTTGCTCCTGCAAAATGTTTATGGAATTGATTAAATTCCCAAATGATATTACCATTATTCAAGTCGAACCTTGCTAAATACAATCTTATTGTAGTATCGCTGTAAAGTCTGTTACCTGAGAAGATAATGTCATCTTGTGATACAAATTTCACATCATTAATATTTGAAACCGAAGGTCCAATTTGTGATTCATAAATATTAAATGTATTGGAAACCGTAAATTGAGAATTGGTAAAAATAATTAATCCTTCCTTATTACATACCCAATCGGTAGAGTCTCCTTTAAAACCGCAAAATACAAATTCTCCATTATCATTCTCATCAACTCTAGAAAACATGCCGTTTAGGGAAAAAGTAACTTGTGTATCTAGAGCGAAATTATTAAATATTTTAATTGCGATCGGATGCATAGGTTGATTTGCAGACATTGCGTCCATATAACCGCAAATTACATAACCCATTTGATTTTTTAAAGGTTTTATATCCAATGCAATACTATGTAAAGCTGCTTGTGAACATAATAAACTCTCATTAACAATATTACCACTACTATCAAATTCAATAACTTTAATCTGATATATTTGGAAGCCGTCGCATGGTTTTAGAAAACTAGTAACGGCCACATAATTGAATTCATTATTGTTTGATTTACAAACAGAATAATCCACTTTAGGCAAGTTGTCAATCAGGTTTGAATTCATATCAAAAAATTCATAAGTTCTATCAATGTTGCTTTGGGAATATAACTTAGAATCAGTTAAACACAACGATAATAAAAGGAGCAAGGTAATTTTTTTCATAATATTTTACGTGTATTATTTGATTTGTGAATTAGTTTCTAAATCAAAATTAGAGTAAAGATTTTTTTAAATATTGATGAATATTTATCAACAATTATTGAAATATTTTACAGGTGTGTGGGCTGGCCGCTGGCCTCTGGCAGCTGGCTACTGGGTGCTGGCTACTAGGTGCTGGCTATTGGTCTCTGGCTAGAAAATAGTGGACGTATCAAAAAGACGCAAAATATTGCGTCTCTTGTGATGTCGCCACCATTGATTAACTAGTAGCCAGTAGCCAGTAGCCAGCGGCTAAAAGCCAGCCCCTAGCTTTTACTGGTAGAAGGCTTCTCAGAAGTTGCCTAAATTGCAGCATGTTGCGAAGGTGTCGGCTCCAAAAAAAATGCAAAATTAGATTAAAGATTTTTAAAATATTGATGAATTTGTATCAATATTTTTAGATACGGGTATGTTAATTTTGAATAATGAAGAAAGTAATTATTATCAAAACGATTATTCTAATATTGAGTATTCCATACATGTTAAATGCTCAAATTAAAATAATGAAGAGTGGCCGAGTAGCCATTGGCTCAAACAACATTGATACCATTTATAAATCAGAAATAAATGGATCAAATTATTGTGCATTAAGCTTGGTTAATAATCATAATCAAGATTATCAATGGAGTATGATTTCAAACGTAAACCGTGCTCTAACAAAATGCTACATTGTAGGATATGATACTAACCATACATTTTTTGTGTTGGGAAAAGGTCAAGTATACTGTAAGGAGGGTTTGATAGCGGATAATGTTATTAAAGCTAATAATGGAATTGATGTTCTTGGTAATGTTAATATATCTGCTGATTTGTACGTGGGAAAAAGTTTGACATCAAATGGCGTTATAAATAGTAATAAGGCTATTAAAGGGCCCAATATTTTCTCAAGAATTGCTAATTGGTTTCTCAGTGACTCAACAAAAAAGATGGATATATTACCGATTTCCGAAGCACTTGACAAATTATCTCAGCTCAATGGTTACAATTATAAATTTAAACCGGATAGCACCATTATTCAATCAGACAGTTCACTAAATAATAGGTATATAGGGTTTATAGCACAAGACTTGATAAGTATTCTGCCAGAAGTTGTTTGCTATAACAGCAATGATAGTTCATATTACGTAAATTATGGCCATATGACTGCTTTATTAGTTGAAGGGATAAAAGAACTAAAAAATACCAATGACTCATTAAGTAATTTGATTTCTAATTTGAATTCATTGATTAATAATCAGGAAACTCAAATTCAAACAATAAATAACTCATTATTAGATTTACAAAGTCGACTAGATATTTGTTGCCCACCAATCCCGAGTGAAAGTCCCAATTCAGAGACAATAATAAATAATGGGGAATTTATGGATTTTAAAATTAATCCGAATCCATTTACAAATACAACATTTGTAACTATATTAGGGATGAAAAATAATGATAAAGTGAAACTAGTTATTTCTGATTTGTCTGGAAAAGTAGTTTCTAAGATTGGAATTCAAAATTCTAATAAAGCAATAGAAATTAAAGGCGACATGTTAGCCGAAGGGATGTATTATTTCACTTTGTTAAACAATAACAGAATAATAAACTCAAGAAAGGTATTCCATGAAAAATAATATCTTTTGGGTAGTTATACTTTTTTGCACTTTGGCCCAAATTAATTTGACAAATGGGCAAACACCCTATACAAACAGAAATTGGAAATTGGATGAAAGTAGAAGTAACGAGTTTAATTATAATTTAGGGAAGAATATTCCTTTGGACTCTCAAATGATTTATTTTAATAGTTCTGAAAACAATTATCATAGTCCGGTTGGTTGGGTAAATAAGTATACGCTTTATGATGAATTTTACAAAATTGATTCATTGAAAAAGGGTGATAGTATCAATTATGTTGCTTTAAAAAATGACACTGGGAATTTGAATTTAACAAGTTCAGGAACTTTAAAGTTTATTATTAAAAAACATCCTAATAAAATTTTTACAACTTTTTATAAAGTAGACTGGGCAGGCTTGGCTAATAATAATTGGAAAAATATTGATCTGTTTATTGTTGACAGTATGATAAGGGATTTCCAATATTCTACTACAAATATCGAATGTAATTCTTACACAAAAATCCCCTATTATTTAGAAATTTCCGCCAAATTACCCAGCCAAAACCATTCTGGAAGTCAATTTTCTTGTTTTAATTATGGAGATATAGCATTGACAAAAGATCATCAACCTCCTGGTTATATAGATACCCTATTGCATAGTGAAATAGATTTGTTCGAATATTCAGGTACGGATGAAGTATTTACACATAATGTACATTTCAAATCAACAGATAATAACTATTATGTCTTAAATAATACCAATATCGAGCAAAATGAAGCAAATGGTATTGGCTATAGCGATTTAAATTGGGTTGATTATTCAGATGTTAAAAATACATTGCCTATGGACACGACTCAAAAGTATGGGTTTCATAAGTATGGGATGGAAGTAACGAAATATTACATTGCTTACTATGTTGATGATATTCAGGTAGATTTTGCATACATTCCTGGAGATCTGATGAACTTAGGTAGTTATTTCCCAAATGGAGTTTATTCAAAACCACGATTAGCCGATCATATGAATATAGAAGTAGGCGCAATAGCGGGAAGTGGATTTAGGACAGCAGATACTCCAATGCTTAATACGGTTTTTCCAATTGAATATGAAGTAGACTATATTCGCTATTATTCATTAGACCCCACTTTAATAGCATCAAGTGATTCACTGGTAAGTTCAAATTATGATTTAGGTCTACATGATGAAAGAATTTATAAAAATATTAATTTAGGAAGTTCTTTCAATGTCAATACCATTGGATTTCAAAGTACTAATACCCATACAACCCTTCGGGCAGAAGAACACATACTTTTAAATGATGGTTTTCATATAGATTTAGGACAGGAGATTTACATCATAGATACATCCACCGACAATAAATAATAGTACAATGAAATATGTTTTATTTTTAATATCAACTTTTTTATTATGTAATCTTTCAGCTCAAACTCGATACCCGGAGACCTTTCATGATACATCAATCATCAGTAATTCCTTTGGATATTGGACCTTTGAAATGGTTGAAAATTATCAGATTAGGGATTTGTCAACTTATCAATTTCACGGCTATTTAAAGGATTCTGTTAAATACACTAGTGGTAGAAAGTTGCGCTATTATCCTTCATATTATAATCCTCAATGGCAAGATTCAACAGGTATCACACGTACCGCGATTGATTTAAATGGTGGATTTGGATTAATTGAAGGAATTCCTTTTGAAAGTAATAAGGAACTAAATGAAAGAATGATATTGTCATTTTGGGTAGAAATAAAACAATGGTCAAATGGCGTAGTATTCAGTTTGGGTGATTCTACGAATGGGGATGGGTTACTGGTTGATTTGGAGACTGATTTGGATTCAAATTTTAAATTATTGCAATTTTCCTTGTTAAGAGGGAATTCTACCAAAATTAAGCATGATTTCAAAGTTTTACCTTTGGGATGGTATTGGTTTATGATTGATATCAGTCCAGAATATTCTAGCTTTAAAATTAGGCATGATAATCACGGATCTGATACTTTCATAAACTCTGCATATACGTTCAATTACACAGAAAATTTAGCACTCCCTTTGAGATTAGGTTATTCAGGAACTATTGCTTTTGGGAAAAATATTTTTACAGGTTTTGTCCGAAATAACCATATCACCATTGATGATTTTTTAATATTAAGCACACTGAAAGATAAATACTATTGGTTTGGGCATTTATTCGACCCAGCAAATGGAACTCAACATATTATTAAAGAACAACTAAAAATACACCCAAACCCTTGTTTTGATTTTCTTAATATTGAATCCCTGCCAGTAGTTAAACAGAAACCCATTACTACCTATAAAATCATTCAATATAACGGCAAAATAGTTCAAGAAGGTTTGTTCTCAGAAACCATTGATGTTTCCGAATTATCTTCAGGAGTTTACGTATTGAAAATAGGCAGTTACACCCAGAAGTTTATTAAAATCTAAAAACATGAAAAAGATACTATTTATTATCATATTTGGGTGCGCCACTATTACGTATGCACAACAAGATTCAGTATATGAATACGGACATAGCAAGTCAGAATCATCCATTGCATTTTGGACGTGTAAATACTTCAATGATACCCATTTGATAGATGTCTCACCGAATCTAAACCACGGCAATATTTTTGGTTGTCAGCATGTTAAGGGGAGAAGGAATCGTTTGATTATTGATGAACAAAATTGGACTTCGCATATTGATAGTACAGGTGAAGATCGAATGTGCTTGAACTTGAATGGGGGATTTGTGAAAGCCGGGGGTGTTTGTTTTGATTGTGATTTCTTCAAGGATAGCTTTCATATCAATGATTTTACGTTTTCATTCTGGGCCAAGAGAGACCCGGATTCTCATGGAATTTTGATGGATTTTGGTAGTGATCAAGAAAACCATCGCTGGGTTGTTTACAACTCACTTACAGAGTCAGACAATAATGACTCCCTGCATTTTTCATTGCTGGAAAATGAACAATCAGTATTTAATTTTAAGATATACTTTCCCGAAAATGAGTGGAATTTGTATGCGGTGCAATACTTGCAAGAAAGTTCTAGGATTTATGTTTCTAGAACGGTTAGCAGCAACTATGCCGATGTTGTTAAATTAGCTATATCTCGTTCATTGGATAATTTTCGCTTTGGTTATGCTGGTTCCATGTTTTTAGGAAAACGAAAGTACGATACCGTGGCGAATAACAAAGGCCTTTTCGTAGATGATATTGGCTTCTGGGGAGAACGATTTGATATAAACCTTCTCCAAGACTATGGATTAAAAACGAAAGGTCAATCTGTTAATCCTATTCAAATTTACCCTAATCCTACCCGCGACAGGCTTACTGTGAAATTGGGTTCTGGGGTGTTTAATGAATTTCATTACACCATCTATAATTCTAATGGACAAAAAATGTTATCAGGAAAGTTGAGAAACACGGAGCGTACCATTAATCTATCACAGCTAAGTGAAGGACTTTATTTTATTTCTATTAGTGATGAAACATCGTCTGTTAATGTCAATCGAAAATTAATTAAGTTGAATAATTTATAGAAGTTCCACAAAAAACAACGAAGTTTAAACAGTGTAACGCTAAACAGCGAAGCGCTAAACCCCAAAAAGCCAGCCCCTAGCTCCTAGCCGCAGCCCCTAGAAGCTCCTCTTTACCCATTTCCCAGAATCTACAAAACGTTCCTTGCCTCGTTTTAGTACAATTTGGTAAATATTGATTCCTTCTTTGGGTTTTCG
>Ga0181604_10004848_pt1 | contig 10852 bp, 13 predicted proteins | sample 041ome_12_FD_148663 | JGI IMG/M metagenome (GOLD analysis project Ga0181604, IMG submission 148663) | Coastal salt marsh microbial communities from the Groves Creek Marsh, Skidaway Island, Georgia - 041410US metaG (spades assembly) | ecosystem: Environmental > Aquatic > Marine > Intertidal zone...
ATCCAACCACACCTGGTGCTGTTAGAAACAACATCAACTCTATGGAAAGTCCACAGAAGGCCGCTGAAATGATTCTACAGAATCAAATTGAAGTGGGCGATCCTACTAAACAAAAGAAATACACACAGGCACTAGCACGTATGTATGCTAATGGATTAATCAAATGGGAAGACGTTGGTAGCACAATGCGTGACTACTTGACCAAGTTCACTAAACTAGCACTCAAGAAAAAACTAAAACCAGAACACACAGACTTTAATAGATTTAAGTCACTCAAAGACTTTTACACTGCTGTTAACACTTATCCAGATCCAGAAGAAGATCAAGAAGTAAAAGACAAGGGTCAGTCTGCAGAAGTGTTTAACAATGAAGAAATGCGTATCATACGTCCAGACAATGAAAAGGCCGCATGTTACTATGGACAAGGCACTGCTTGGTGTACTGCCGCTAGAAACAACAATATGTTTGATCGCTACAACAATGACGGTCCTATGTATATCATACTTCCTAAAAACCCTAAACACGATGGCGAAAAATATCAATTCCATCCTCAGTCAGGACAGTATATGGATGAAAGTGATGGCCCAGTATACCCACAAGTGTTGTTTAATCGTTTCCCCAGTGAAGAATTTAAGGAATTTTTATTTAAGGTTGACGATGAACTTAGACGCCGTGCTTCATTATATCCTAATGATGAGGAACTAGAAAAAGCATGGAGAGAGATTGCTAGTCTAGTTGAAGAACAGGTATGGGAGAAAATGGTAGAATGGGAAGACCAGGATGACTATTACTATACTTGGTTAAAAGATAACGGCTATATAGATGACGATGGTGATCGCAAAGATGATGCTCCGCCATATGATGAATACAATGAAGAAGCAGGTGCGTGGCAGTATCGTACACTTGAAATTGCTGAAAGAACAGCAGATGAAATCAGAGAAATAGCCGAAGACCTAGAAGGCTTAGAAAACAGAGACTACTATCTAAATCAACTCGAAGAAGTCTATGCTTGGGAAATTGAAAAGGTACACGACAGACGTTCAACTCTTGAATTGGATAAATGGACTTGGACTAACGTTGAAGTTACATATGATCCTGAAGCAGACGAAATTAAAGTTGACCGAGTGCGAGGTAATTCAACCGCTAGATCACAATGATCACAAAGTCAAGACATTTAGCCAAAGCAGTAACCTGGCGAATCATAGCAAGTATAGCAACAGCCTTAATAGCATGGTCATTTGGCCTGCCACCTAAAATAATAGGTGCAGTATTCTTAGCAGACTTAATCATTAAATTTATTCTATATTATATACACGAACGTGTATGGTACAAGCACGTTAAATTTGGCATTAAAAAATAAATACTAGTAGTTAATACAACTATAGGAATTAGTATTATGGCAAAAGAAGGAAAAACATTAGCACCAGGTTCTATCTGGGATAGATTTGACACAGACGGAGACGGCACTATCACTGACGAGGAAATTGCTCGTGGTAAAGAAATGCTTGAGTTAGAATTACGTGAAGAGAAATCAGATGCTCAACGTAAAATGGCTTGGGTAGCAATGATATCTATGTGTGTTTACGCTATACTTCCGCTAATGCCGTTTATACCAGCAGACAGATTAGCCACACTGGCTAGCCTTAGTGATATGTTATTCTTATCACAAGCGTCAGTGATTGGTATGTTCTTTGGTGCAACTGCATACATGAGCAAAAAGTAACACGCTTAGGACCGTGTAAGGTCTGACCCTACCTTAAATTACTTCGGAACTAATTTGAACAGGGTCACCCCCACCTAATAAATATCCGTATGAGCATACTATTTGACGCATACAAGGATATACTTAAATATCCCCTAACAAAACATGTTGAGCCCTTAGCATTAGATCTAGATTATCAACGCATCAGTGATGAGATACTCTCACTAATTGCTGAGAATAATTACGGGTATAAACCAGTTAGTCTACGTCTACCCCTAGGTGAAACACGTTGGACTGATCCAGAGGAAGATTTAATATCAACAGCAGACGGTGTGTTAAAGTTTGGTACTGAAAAGAAAACCAACAGAGAAGACAATAAGTTATACACAGACTGGCATGCTGACACTGAATACACACAAGAACTAGCAAAACAATTAGAAGAGCATTCAGGGCTAAACATAGGTAGAGTCCGACTAGCATGGTTGCCTACTAACTTTGCTTATCCTATGCACATTGATTTTGAGTCAATACGCTTTCATGTGCCTATTGTAAGTAACAAACACTGCTACTTCCTACATGGTACAGACGTTACACAGATGCCACAAGGTGGTATATATCATATCATTACAGATGAAATACACACTGCTATGAACTATGGTGGTATTCCAAGACTACATTTAGTATATTCAACATACACTACACCTGAGATAGATCAAGTTATTGAACAAGAAGTAACTAAACTTACAGAAGATGACACATTTATCAATCATGTCGACTTAGATCGAGAACAATTATTGAAGTTAATCAAAATAGCCTACAACGAACATAGAAGTGATAGCGAATTGTTTTTGAAGCTAATGAAGATAAATACTAACAATGGAAAAACAAGAGATTAAACTAACGTTTGAAGTTCACTGCGAAGGATCACAAGGTGATAGTTATAGAATCTACCTTGGTAAAGATTTGTTAACAGAAAGAACCTGGCGTTGGGCGCCAAAGAAAACATATTTACGTGAAGTTGCTCCGTTAAAGCTACTTTGTGGCGAGTATGACTTAAGAATTGAAAGAGTAGAACCTGCTACAGGCGTTTTTACTTTAGACAACTTAACTGCAGAAGGTGCAAGAATAGACAATCATAGGATTATAGTAGAATGAAGGCAAATGAAATTGTAAGTGAAGATCAATTAGATCACGAAGTTAAAATGGCTAAAGCAGACTTAATGTCTTTAGCACAAGACTCAATGCAGTTACTTAAACTATTAAACCAATATGCTTCAGAAGAAAAGGGCATTCCAGGTTGGGTAGCAAGTAAAATTACAAAAGCTCAAGACTATATTAATAGTGTACACAAAACACTAACACATGACGCTGTAGATGGTAGCATTAATGAAACAGCATCAGCAGGTGCTACATCAGCAGGCAGTATTGCTTCAGTGGCAAACCCACATGTAACTGGCTATAAAGGTCCTAAACCTAAAAAACAAAAGCCATCAGACAACGCATTGGACATGAAAGGTACTAGTATCTTTGGTGGACCTATAAAAAGACCATAGGATAAATACTTTTATGTTAATTGATCAACTATTCCCAAACGACGTAATTACAGAATCAGCATACGGTGCCGCGGCAGGTGTTGAAACTATTAAGCAGTTAATTCATGCTGTTAAAGATAGTAAAGACATTGACCTTAGTGTAGGTCCAGAACAGTTTCCTGTTAGATATGATGAAGCAAGATACTTGTTATCATTATGGAAAGCTAACAGAGATGGTGGCGATAAAACTGCTGACTTGTTTGGTAATGTTAATTGGATACAAGACAAATTAGAAGATCGTGACTATAGAATGGGTCCAGGTAAACTAAAAGACATTGACATAGAACGTGCTAAAGAAATTCAGAAAGATAAAGTATTAAACTTAGAAGGTGAATGTGATACATGCGAAAACGATTGTCACTGTGATGACGAAGAAAAAGAAAAGAATTACCGTCAACCTGGATTCAACAATCCTAGAAAATACACAGATGATCTTGGAATTATGGGCAAGAAAAACAAAGTTAAGGAAGGTTTAGAAGACGTTAAACCAACAGACGAACAAGCACGTCAAATCCTTAACATGCTGAGAGTATTCTTTGATGACAAAGAAGGTTATCAAGACGCAGTAGCAATTGACGCAGTAGAATATCTAAATAGTAAAGGACTATTAAAAGATTTTATTAACTCATTACCATATTTTGACGTAGACTATGAAGAGTTTTTAGATAGTTATGATAAAGACTTCTTAGAAAAACGTTTTGGTATAACAGACGCAAATGAATCAGTAGAAGAAGGTATGATGAGACCAATGGAATACAAAGGTTGGAAATACTCATCATACGAAGAAGACTATGATGACGTAGTAAAACTATCACACGTTGCTACTAAAGATGGTAAAGAAGTATCAATGGACTGGTCACCATACTCAAGACCAAGCGAAGAAGACTTTGCACTTTGGGTTGACTTGGGTATGCCAGATCGTAAAGCAGTCAATGGTATTGGTCCTCTAGACATTGATGATCTAATACAATTAGCCAAAGACAAACCAGAAGTAACACACAGTTTATTAGTAAAAGAAGAAGACAAAGACCCAGTTGATCAAAGTAAATTGGATGCTAAAACTAAAGTAGCTCTTAAAAAAGCAGGCTTAAAGTATGGCGCACAAACTAAAGGTGATCCACTAGCAAGTTTAGTTACTTTTGTTGCTGATAAAGATTCAGAAAAAACTCAAGACATCGATCGCTTAGATCAAGAAAACGACAAAGAAGAAGCAGATATTGCCGCTCAGGATGCTGTAGATAAAGCACATGATAAAGAGATTGGTAATAACTCACTTAAAGATCGTTATCAAGATCAAGAGATTGAAAAACTTAAACAAGATCTACAAAAACTCTTAGCACGATAGTATACTCAGTTAAATACGAGTATGCAAACACACCAACTCTCTCCTAACGGCTTTTTAGTCACAAATGTATTTGAATCTATTTTTTTAGATAAACTTGTAGACTTTTGTAATACATTTACACCTACACAGGAATGGCCCGCCGGTGATAGCCCAGAATTGCCCGAACCATTACCAGGAGCACACAGAGAAGTTTATACATTCAAACACACAGAAAATCTTTACAAACAAATCATCGAACATCTAAAGATAAAAGGTAAAATTATTAATATTGAAATGTGGAGAGACTATCTAGGTTATAGAAATTTATTACATACAGACTTTGAAGATATTAGAGATGTTATGATTGTTTATTTAGATGGAACAGACACAGATCAGATGGGTACTTGTTTTTATGAACCTAATGAATATATTGTACCATATACTAAAAACACTGGAATGTTATTATTTAATAGTAGTAAAGTAACACACGGCATGGTTGGAGAAGTTAAAGGGGTAGACTTTAGAAGATGTTTATATATTAATTGGTTAAAAGATGAAACTGATTCTTAAAGAAAATAGTTGGTCTAATGCAACAGCGTTTTATCTAGAAGACTTATATAAAAAACACTTTGATATTAGTTATGATCTAAATGATGATGGTATTGTTTATGTACACTGGCAAGATTGGGAGTGGGCAAAAAGTCTTAATCGTCCAGCTATAATAGATCACTTATGGGACCCGTGGGAAAATCCTGAAATACAAGATACTGAATATCTAAAAGTTATACGCAGTGATGGTTGGTTTGCTATTGCTAACGAATGTTTATGGTATAAAGATCTAAGACTTGATAACTATCAACGCGAAGTGCTTCATCCCAGTAAGACATTCTTTATGGCAATGAATCTTAAAAAGCCACATAGAGATAAAATATGGAGAGAAATACAGCCACATTTAGGTCGTGCTGTTTATAGTTATAACGGTGTAGGTATTCAACTTCCAGGTGATATCAATGTTAACAACGGCAACTGGCAACGTTATGTTAATCCTGAATGGTATGACCGCACAAACTACAGTGTTGTTGTAGAAAGTCAACTAATTGCAGAACCAATGAGTCATTCAGAAAAGATATTAAAACCAATGGCATTTAAGCATCCATTTATCGTCTGGGGACCACCAAGAATACTTGAATGGATCAAAACTTGGGGATTTGAAACATTTGATAACATTATAGATGAAAGTTATGATCTAGTAGAAGATGATGATCTACGTCTTGAAATGATAATCAACGAAATACAAAGACTTAATCAGCAACCAGACGAATACTTTGAAGGACAGGATACACAGACTAGATTTGACAATAACTTCAATAGATTTTATAATGTAGAGTGGGCCGTAGAACAATTTGAGATATACTTTGACACAATCAAACAATATAGCAATAGTTGGTGAGGGATTAATAGGCAAACGTTTAGCCAAGTTTGTTAATCCTACGCACACATTTAACAGTAAAACACTGTTAGACTTGCCTATGAATGACTACGATACTGTGTATGTGGCCGCACCTAGCTCAAATAGAATATGGGTAAAAGAAAATCCTGATGCAGACACAGCATCAACGGAAATACTAATACGCTGTCTGTTAACAACTAAAACTAAACGTGTGGTGTTGATATCTACCTGTGATACGCAGGTTAATCCAGATACAGTGTATGGTGCTAATAGATTAAAAATAGAAAACTTAGTTAAATCTTGGTATCATTATTATCATATTGTGAGACTACCTAGTTTAATTGGTAATGACATTACTAAAAACATTATCTATGATATTAAAAATAAAACACCTTGGGTAGATAAAATTAATTTAGGTACTACTCAGCAGTGGTACGTACTAGACGATCTAGAACAAGATTTAACGGACATTATGTCCTCAACAGATATGACTGTAACTAATCTTGTCAGTGAACCAATATCAAACAGAGACATTGTGGCAGAGTTTTACAAACCAAGTGATGAACTAATGATTGGCACAAAATATAATCTAATGCCATACAAATATACTAAGGAAGAGATCGTTGAAGCAATTCGTTTATATATGCGGTGATAGTTTTTGTGTAAGCGATCCTGAGTACTCAGAGATAACTCCGTGGCACGAATTAATACCTAACGCAAAAACATTAGGTAGAAACTGTGCTAGTAATTTGCTAATTAGTCAGCAAGTTCAACAGGCAATAGAACAAAAACCTAAGTTTATTATTGTTAGTTTTACAAGTAGCTTAAGAAGTGAGATTATGTGGGATGGCAAAGTTACACCATTTAGCTGGTTAAGTTTAGATCATACAACACCATTTGATCAAAAAACATTAGATACATTACGGCAGATATTTAATAATATTGATTTAAACACAGAAATTGCTAGAAATAAATTAATTATAGAGGCAACGCTAGTAAGGTTAAGTAATAGTAATGTTCCATTTAAGTTTGATCAAGGTGGATTTGAGCATCCAAGTTACAGTGGAGTAGGAACATATTTTAAAGAGTTTGATGAACATCGTAGTAAATATTGTTTATGGGATTATGCTCCTAGAGGATATAGCAGACCATATTTTCATATAGAAGATCAAACAATACATAATAAAATAGCAGAATATTATATTAATGAAACACCCAGATAACAAGCCTAGTACACTGTGTATGGCTCCTTGGACTCATACTTATTTGTCACCACAGACTGAAAGACGTATGTGCTGTGCCTCACGAGAACCTGCACAATCGTTTGAACAGTATATAGATACTAAAGCAGGCACAGGCAAGTACATTCCTATTACTCTTGATGAGCATTGGAACAGTGAACACATGAAATCAGTGCGTAAGCGTATGATGAAGGGTGAAACTTTGCCCGAATGTGAAGTGTGTAACGATAAATTGCTAAACACTGACATTTACCGCAGTTATTTTGATCATTTATTTGGTCATAAATATGATTGTATATGGGACACTACAGATGATACAGGCTATACCACAATGAAGCCTGTAAGTTGGGACTACCGTTTCAGCAATCTTTGTAACTTTAAGTGTCGTATGTGCGGCGACATGTTGTCAAGTGCTTGGGAAACTGAACAACGACAGCATGGAATGATCGATTGGTCTAATCCTAAGAATCATTGGATGAAACCAGAAGTTAGAGATCAAATTTCTCTTTACCAGTCATCTCAAATTGAGAAAGAGTTTTCTAATGCCGTAGAAGCTCATCAAATAGAGGAAGTATATTGGGTTGGTGGTGAACCGCTAATGTACGATCAACACTGGAAATACATGAAACGTATTGTTGATTTAGGAGATGGCAAAAATGTTTACGCTAGATACAACACAAATCTTAGTCGTATCAATTATCGCGGCGTCAATCTCTATAATGACATTCTATCTAGGCTACGTGACTGGCAAATATGTGCAAGCCTTGATGGTACGGGACAAATTGGCGAGTATATTCGTACAGGTCTCAACTATCAAACGTGGCTTGAGAACTTTAAGGAAGGTCTTAATGGAGCTCAGCATAGCCGCCAAATGAGAATAGACTTTACACTTACCCTACCGGGTATGTTTGAAGTTGAAAACATAGAGACGTTATCAAAAGATTTAAATGTTGAAGTATTAAGTAAGGTGGTGTTCGGATTTAGTCCGGACATCATCTTATCACCTTTGGCATTACCACGTGAGTTGCTTGATGAATGGGTAGATGAGTTGTTACCAAAAACATCAGGTGCTATGCAAGATGTATTAACCCAATTAAAAAATCGTCCAAACTTTCAGGAACAATGGCCTGAACAATACCAAGCAGGACTTGTAAAAGGTAAGCAACGTGTGCTACAATTAGAACTAGTAAGAAAAGATACATATACTATGAGAGATATATTAACGTCAAGAAGTGACATATTAGAATGGTGGGACTCAATTGGAAGTTAAAGTTAGATTACGAAATCCTTTAAAAAAATCAGATAAACTTGATTACTATATTGTGCCTAACGGCACTCAGTTGTCTAGAGATTGGATACAAGCATTAAAAGATCTATTACAAGCAGGCAATCCTATTGAAAAAAGTTTTTGCTTTTTAGGATTTCCAAAAACACAAAGAACATTAGAATATCTCTGTGATGAACTAAATGAACATATAACCACTATTAATAAGTTTGACTTTACAGAGCATGGATTAGAAGATTATGTAATAGAAGAATGGTTTCATCCTAATGTTGTAAGATTTGGTAGAGAATATCCAGTAGAAACTAGAGTAATAACAGTAAGCGAAGCAGAACATAACAGTAGAAAACTAGACATTGGACTGCATCCTAAACACACTGTAATGAATCGTCTACACAATCATTTTGAAAGACTGCAAGGTACAGTCAAACAATTGAGTGAATACTATCGTGTAGCAGACTATGAAACTAAGTATGCTATTAGGCAGTTAAACAATCTATGCCACGAGATGGAAAACTTAATACTGAGTCAACGCAAAGAAGAAGTAGCACCAGAGTGGGTACGTCCTAGCCAAATTACTACATTTCTTCAGGCCAAACGATATCAATTGACAGACGAACATAGACAAGGATTCTTAACAAATGGCTATGATCGTAGATTTGGACATGTCTATATGCACTGGACACAAATAGGTAAAACTTTACATGAAGTTTGGCGTGACGAAGGCGCTCCTGAATTAACAGACACAGTGTGTGAAGAAATTACACATTTAGAATATTATTCAGGGGAGTTTGACATAGAGTGGGCAAAAGATGTAACTATGTCTAATAACTATGAATGGCATAACAAAACCATGTTAGAGTTTGATAATTGGTTGCTTAAGAATGGATTAGACCCTCGAGACCCTAAACTTAGTTTAGGATATCTAGAAATAGGACATGTAGATCTATTACGTAGTTTTGGCACTAGTAACATGATAGACATACATCAACAGTTGAGTCATCACTTAGATATATACGCAATTGAAGTAGATGGCGTTAGTCGAACATTTGATTATGTTTGGAGTGATGCAACATATGCTCAACGTGAAATAGACATGATGAAACCAGGTTATGATTATACTAGCCGCGGGTGATAGTTTTATTTTTGGTAGTGAGCTATCTGACTGCCATGATGGTGGATATACCTCTAACAGTCAATTGGTATGGCCAGCATTAATTGCCAAACGAAATAATTATGATTATCAAAGTATAGCATATCCAGGGCACAGCAATCATGCAATATCCAGAGAAGTAGCTACTGCCGTTAATAATCAAAAGTTTGACAATGTAACTGTTTTAGTCAGTTGGACATTTACATCAAGATATGAGTTTATGTTTGACGACCAATGGTTTAATATTAATCCTTGGCACACTGATCCTAAAAGATCGTTTGATAGTAGAGGCATTGACGCTGATAGGATACGTGACCTCAGTGAACAAGTGTTTAGAAATAGCAGTCGTTATTGGGAATTGTACGAAACACTAAAAGAAATAGTATTCTTACAGAACCTGTTAAATCAACATGATATTAATTATATTTTTACAACTAGTAACAATGAATATTATCAAATTGATTTTAATCCTGACTATGGTCCACAGGGATCAACATGGCAGGAGAGAAAAAAACAGTATGACAAAAATCCAAAAACTGCCTGGAACATCACTGAACCATTAAACATCTTGTACAACAGTATTAATTGGTCACGTTGGGTGTTTTTGCCTCCAGGAAAAGAAGCAAACGAAACACAGGCACCAAGAGGCTTCTATCAATGGGCATTAGAAAATAAGTATAGTATAGCACCAATGGGACATCCGTTAGAAGAAGCTCATCATGATGCTAGTTTATTATTAGAGGATAAGTTCAATGAACTGGTTAAAAAGAATAATCAATAGAATCAAAATGGAAATACGTTATCGTAAAAAGTTAAAAGAACTTAAAAAGCGAGATCCATTTATTTACAAATGAAATTACTAACAGTAGGCGACAGTTTTACATATGGTGATGAATTAGAAGATCTATTAGATGCGTGGCCTTATGTATTAGGAAACGCTATAAAATATCAAGTAACTAATTTAGGTAGTCCTGGTACTGGCAATGACTTAATTCTACAATCAGCTATTGACAATTACGAAGAATATGATATCGTTATTATTGCTTGGAGTCATTTTGCTAGGATAGATTTTCATGACTATGAAAGTGAGTATACTATTTGGCCAGGC
>Ga0181604_10004849_pt1 | contig 10852 bp, 6 predicted proteins | sample 041ome_12_FD_148663 | JGI IMG/M metagenome (GOLD analysis project Ga0181604, IMG submission 148663) | Coastal salt marsh microbial communities from the Groves Creek Marsh, Skidaway Island, Georgia - 041410US metaG (spades assembly) | ecosystem: Environmental > Aquatic > Marine > Intertidal zone...
TTCCAGATAGGCGTTATCGAGTTTATGAAGTCAATGGAATCAAGATCGGGGTGACTTCGGTTGTGAGCCCCAAGTTGACAGTCGATAACCCCTATCTGGAAGGTGACATCACTGTCGCTGACCCGGCAGAATCACTCGTGCCAGTTGTCGAATCGTTGAAAGCGGAAACACCCGACTTGATGATCTTACTGTCGCACGCCGACACTGAAGAAACGCGCGCGTTGATCCAGAAGTTTCCGCAGTTCCATCTGGTCGTTTCGGCGGGAGGTTACGAAGACCCGGAATTCGCTCCCAAGTACGAAGGGGAGACGATGTTGCTGCATGTCGGTCAAAAAGGGAAGTACACCGGCGTGGTCGGTTTCTATCCTGATGCCGAGAAAAAACTGAAGTTTGAGTTGGTCGATCTCGACCGCCATCGTTTTGAAAATACCCCCGAAATGGTCGATGTGATGCGATATTACCAAGGACGATTGAAAGATGAAGATGTCGTCAATCGGGATCCTACGATCACTCATCCCAGCGGATACCAATTTGTGGGCGTCAGTGATTGTGCCAAGTGTCACACCAAGGCACATTCCAAGTGGAGCGAAAGCCGACACGCCCATGCTTTTGAAAGCCTGCTGAAAGGTGGGAAAGAGTATGAGGGGGAATGGGTCTCCCGAATCCACGATCCCGAGTGTCTGGTCTGTCACACGACTGGCTGGTCGCAAATCCATTATTCACGCTTCGATTCGGGATACCTTTCACAAGCAGAAACTCCCCACTTACTCCATCAACAATGCGAAAACTGCCATCAGCCCGGCAGTCATCACAGTGAATTGGAGAGACAATACAAAGCGGATCGAAAATCGGTCGAGTTTGAGCAATTGCTGCAAGCTCGTCGCGAGGTTCAATTGACAGAGGTGAAGGCTGTGAAAACGGTTTGTATTCGCTGTCACGATGGAGACAACAGTCCCAAATTCGAGTTTGAAAAGTATTGGGAGAAGGTTAAACATCAAGGGCGGGATTGATGTTAGCTCAACGAGTCCATTCGTTAAATAAGGCTCGGTAGTAGTGCATCACTTTAATCGGATCCTCGGTGGCCGGGCTTTCGGAGAGACACCAACCGTGGTAGTCGTTTTGTTGAAGTAACCCAAACAGTTCCTGGTAAGGGTACTTGGGGTCGTATAAATCATGAATGTGGATCACATTGGCGAGCGTCTCTTTGAGTAACTCAAATGGTTCTGCAATTGAACCCTCTACAACTTCTCCGGGATTGCAGTTCCAGCAAAGACGTACGCTCGGATGATCGGCCAGATCATAAATCTGTCGCATGAATTTGGGATCTTGGCTGCCGCGACCGTGAACCTCAACGCGGATCTCCTGCCCGTACCCTTCGGCAAATTCTCCGCATTCTTTGAGAGCCTGACCGATACGAGCCGCCGTGACTTTTGGGTCTTCGTCCTTGTTCAATCCATTGGGGCGAACCTTCACTCCGGTTGCTCCGATGTCGTGGGACAAGACGACGAACTCTTTAGTCAATTCAATGTTCTTGCGGACCACGGCTGCATCGGGGCTGTGATATTCGCAGGCTGAACCGACACCCACACACGTCACCGGACTATTGGCAAATCGCTTACGGACTTCTGTTCTTTCTTGCTCGTTGAGCGTGACTTCTACACCATGAGCGTGTGTGCTGCGAAGTTCGACACCCGCGAATCCAGTCTGTTCGCAGTTTTTGATGAGAGTGGGAAGATCCCACTTCGCTCCCCAGAGATAGGTGACCATTCCGAGTTGCATAGTTGTATCGTTCCTTAATTCTGTGAGGGAGTGTTGTGGTAGTCAGTGATAGATGAGCGATCAGTCAAAGTTGATGACTTTGATAACTTGCATGCCACCCTCTCCTCCTCAGGAGGAGAGGGCCGGGGTGAGGAGGTGATCAATCTAAACTCAACGGCCTCCTCATCCGCCCTGCCGGGCACCTTCTCCTCCAGAGGAGGAGAAGGAAATCATTGACTAAACTCAAATCAATCGCAACAGGTTTCTCATTCGGTTAGAGAATGGCCCATCCACGTGAGACAATACACTGTCAGAGCTGAAGATGAACTGGTTTTGAGAGATCTTCAGCATACGTCGAAACGGCGCGAGATCGCAAAGAGAAAAAGAATAGAGCTACCGGTAAATCTTACAGCCGAACCAGTGCGGTTCCCCAACTGAGACCGGCACCAAATCCGCACATCAGGACAGTGTCGCCTTCAGAAATCTTGCCTTCACGGCGGGCTTCATCGAGGACGAGGGGGATGGAACCGGCAGAGGTGTTGCCGTATCGGTCGAGGTTTTTGTAGACGCGTTCTTCGGGAATTCCCAATTGTTGCATCGCGTTATTGATGATTCGCACGTTGGCTTGATGCAGCACGAAGAGGCTCACATCCTGGGCACTCATGCCGGCGTTGTTGAGAACCATTTCAATCGTCTCGCTGACCGCGTTCACGGCCCATTTGAAGACACTACGACCATCCATTTTTAACAGATGTTCGCCGTTCGCCAAATCTTCTGCCGTAGCAGGCTGACGTGTCCCACCCGCAGGGCGATCTAGTAACGAACCACCACTGCCGTCGGACCCCAGTTGATAACTGATGAGGCCTTGATGAGGAGCTCCGCGACCAATCAATACGGCACCAGCACCATCGCCGAACAACGGTGCTGTTCGCATATCGGACGGGTTGACGATGCGACTGTTGACATCGGCACCAATGACCAACGCCAGTTCCGAGTTCCCCGTTGCCACGTACTGCGAGGCAGTTACCAATGAGTACATAAAACCGGAACAGGCCGCTTGTAAATCCATTGCAGGTGCATCGAGTCCCAGACGATCCTGAACCAGGCACGCAGTCGAGGGACACATGTGGTCGGGAGTGAAAGTTCCCACCACAAGAAGGTCGATCTGGTCTTTGTTGTAGGGAGATGATTCGATAGCACGCAAAGCGGCTTCGACAGCAAGGTCGCTGGTTGCTTCGGAAGGGTCAGCGTGGCGTCGTTCTCGAATTCCCGTCCGCTGTTCAATCCAGCCCGGATCAAATCCGTATTCTTGTTCCAACTCCTGGTTGGTCACAATGCGATCGGGGACGTACGATCCTGTTGACAGAATCTGCACACCGAGCAGGCTTTGAATTCTTTGACTTCTGCGGAACACGGGGGATGAGTCTCGTTTGTCCTGAGTAATACTGCGAACCGATACCCCAACAGAACTTGATCGATCTGGAGAGGCTCCAGTCGTCTCGTTTGTCAGAGGGATATGTGGTTGATGCGGTCGGGTCATACCGGAGTCAGGATAAGGTGAATTGTGTCTTCGAGAAATTGTCGAATTGAACAGATCGAGAGGATCCAAGACTCGGACTCTCGAACACCTTGATCCCGGCTGTTTGCTGACGCCGTCCGCCAAACGACCAGATATCGATCCTTCATAAGGTCTTCCTAATATACCGTTTCCGTCAAAATGAGACTAGCGGGATCTGGGGTAGACAGCCTCCCGAATCAGAATTCGTCCATCAAATCGGACTAAAACAGTCCGAAAGTCGAAGATCTGGGTGTATTTGGGCATACTAGGTCTATTCACTAATTTTTTTTGTTAGTCAATTTCTATGAAAATTATCCATCAAATGAGCCTCAAAGGTCCTTGGGGCTATCGTTGGAAGTCGCCAGTTTCAGCCATTGAGCAGATGGGAGGTCCCGTTGAGGGACAGATCAAAGTGCCCGCGTTGTGGTGTGACTGTTTTGGACACCAGGTCGGGGTCTCGGTTTGGTCTCGTCGATTTCAGAAGCCAACAAATCTGGACTCAAACGAACGCGTGATGATCGCAACAATGGAGTTGGAAGGTGTGAAGGGGCTCAGTTTGAACGGCAGGCCCCTACCCTTGAATGATCAACCCGAGACCGGGTTTCGGTTTGATATCACCGAAGCACTCGAACCAAGCAATCTTCTGGAGATTGACATCGAATGTGAGAGTGAAGCGCAAACCGATTCGCGCGGAATGACCGAGCCAGCGGTCATTGAAATTTGGTCACTGACCGAATGACAAATAATTGTCTGATCACCGGGGATCAGGCAGCACCACGCGCCTTTGATTCAGTCGTCACAAAGAATGCTAACTCCGCAGAATCGGGATCGAGACCCGCAGCGCGTCGCGTTAATTCCAGACGAATCCCCCACCGCTCGACGGTTTTCACATCGATCTTCAAGTGCGGTCCGTCGAGAAGTTCGCTGTTCACCTGAGGGCGAATTTGAAATGCCGGCCAAAAAGGAATGTGGATGACTGCCGTTCTTTGATTCCGCAGAAAGTCCACGCGAACCGTTCCCTCTAACCACTCGCGTCCTTCGGGATCGAGTCCGCGTTCGTAGCGTTGAAGGATGTGTTGTTCGGCTGGTTGAAACTGAATCGATTGGGAATCGCCAATCGGTTCCTGGGGTTCGTTCGAGTTCTCTTCGTGTTCGTTTTCAACAGACAGTCGAGAGAGAAGTGCTTGCTCGAGGCCCGAATCGATGTGTTCGTTCTGTGGGTGATTGCTTGATTCTGAGTCCTGAGAAAGTGGTCGTTTCTCCGACTCAGAACTCGGTGCTTCTGCAGTGACTTTGATGGCGACTCGTGAAGGGCGTGTCTGGTTTCGAGTGTTAAGTTTCAGCGATAATCCAGTCATGAACAGTAATGGCACTGCGGCAATGGCGGAGGTCAATATGGTCATATTTGAAGAGAGCAGTGAGATCGTACCGGCGCAATACATTAAGGAGACAACCGGAACGATGATTCGTGTGAAGCGATTGCTGTGTCTGATGAGGCTGATCGCTCCTACAGAAATCAGCAGTAGCCCAAAGCCCCAAGTCGCCAGTGAGATCAACTCACCCGAATTTCCGGGGAAAGTTGTCGTCACAGCAACGGCAATTCCACACAGAAGCGATGTGCCGACGAGCTGCCAGAGTTGGACCGGTGGGCGGGTTGTCATCAAGGCATCCTTGCCTGTGTGGATTTGATGCGACAAAAAAAACGGCTCGAAGATGGCTGGAATGCTATCTCCGAGCCGATAAGTCTCGGCGTAATTTAGTGGATCTGCGAGGATCGGGCAAGACGATCTCAGGCAATCGCGAAGCTGATCTCGGGAACTGCCGAATCGAGTCCACAGGCGGAACGCAGCTCGGGAATTTTATCAGTTGCTTCCCAAGTGAATTCCGGTTCAGATCGACCGAAGTGACCACCCCAAGCCGTTTTACGATAAATCGGACGACGCAGGTCGAGTCCCGCGATGATTCCCTTGGGAGTCAATGGGAAGATTTCGCGGACTGCTGCACTGATTTGATCTTCATCAACGGTGCTGGTTCCGAAAGTGCTGACCAAGACGCTGACAGGCTCAGCAACACCAATCGCATAAGCCAATTGAACTTCACATTCGCTGGCCAAACCGGCTGCGACAATGTTCTTCGCGACGTATCGAGCCATGTATGCAGCAGAGCGGTCAACCTTTGTGGGGTCTTTTCCACTGAAGGCACCTCCACCGTGGCGTCCCCATCCGCCGTAAGTATCGACGATGATTTTTCGTCCGGTGAGTCCGCAGTCTCCGTGAGGTCCACCAATGATGAACTGCCCGGTCGGGTTGATGTGATACTTGGTTTTGTCGTTGAGCAATTCCGCAGGGACGGATGGCTTAATGATACTCTCAATCACGTAGTCGGCGATTTGTTCCTGGGTGACTGTTTCTTTGTGTTGTGTCGACAAAACAACGGCGGAAATTCCGACTGGCTTGTAGCCATCATATTCGACAGTCACTTGGGATTTGTTGTCGGGACGGAGCCAATCGACATCACCAGCATGACGCAGTTCTGTCAGCTTGTTGAGAATCCGGTGTGACAACGCAATGGGGACCGGCATGTATTCTTCGGTTTGATTGCTGGCGTAGCCGAACATCAGCCCCTGGTCGCCGGCACCATCTTTATCAACACCCATCGCAATATCGGAAGACTGCTCGTGCAGATAGCATTCGACGTTACAGGTGTCGGCATTGAAGCCGATGTCGTCACTGGTATAACCGATTTCGCGAATGACATCGCGGGCGACTTGTTCGTAATCGACTTTGGCATTGGTGCGAATTTCACCCGCTAAAACAACCCGGTCGGTGGTGCAGAGTGTTTCGCAAGCGACACGAGAGTCAGGGTCTTGAGCGAAAATGGCATCGACCACACCGTCAGAGACTTGATCGCTGACTTTATCGGGGTGACCTTGACTGACGGATTCTGATGTAAAGAAATAGTGCGACATAGGTGTCGTCTTCCTTCTACTGAGACTGAAAATACAGATTTTTTGTGACGTTCAATTGTATTTGGCGTCTCGACTTCCCACAACCGACTAAGCCGCTCGATTGGAGCTGATTACACTGTTTTTTGAAGAATCAGTAAGTTGGGGAAGCAATGAGAGCAAAGATTCCACTGTTCTTCGTGTCGCTCCCTGTTGGGGAAGTACCGCCTCTCGCGCTCTCGCACCCATTTGCGTCATGAGAACGGGGTTTTGCAAGAAATTCGCGAATACCGGAACCATTTGCTCACCATCGGAAATCACCGTCGCTGCATTCGCATCTTTCAGCAGTAGCACTGCATCGCGAAAGTTGCCGGTGTTAGGGCCAAAAGTGATCACAGCACCGTAGGCAGCCGGTTCAATCATGTTTTGACCACCACGATTTGTCAAAGAACCTCCCACATAGGCAATATCGGCCAATCCCCAGCAGGCACCCAGTTCACCGAGTGTATCCAAGAGAATGACCGGGTTCTCCGGGGAAGTCGATTCGTTTGCGGAAGACGCCGTGACTGAAGAACGTCTCAGCAGTGGTAAGTTTTTACGTTCAATCAGGCGGGCGACTTCTTCAAAGCGTTCTTTATGTCTGGGGACAACAATCAGTCGTAAGTGTGGGAATTCAGGTCTCAATGATTCATAAGCTTGCAACGCATAGTCTTCTTCAGGAGCTTGCGTGCTGCCGGCAATCAAAATGGTTTCTTCTTGTCGAAGGCCAAGCAGGTCTCGAAGAGTCTGTGTTTGAGAGTTCTGGCGGTCAGTCGTCACCTGATCAAATTTGACTGACCCCGTCACCTTGACCTGCACCCAACTTGCACCCAGTTTTCGGAAGCGATCTGCATAAGTTTCACTCTGCACGGCAATCGTCTGAAAGCGTTGAAGGAGCGAGCCAATCAACGGTTTGATTTTTCGATACCCTCTGAATGATTTCTCACTCAAACGACCGTTAATGATGGCGAGCGGAATGCGCTGTCGGTTGGCTTCGCGGATTAAATTCGGCCAGAGTTCAAGTTCGACTAAAACCAGCAAATCGGGTTTGACGCGATTCAAGCCGTTTTTGACGGCCCAGAAGAAGTCGAGTGGACAATAGCAAACAGTGCAGTCCGGGTATTTTTCTTTGGCGACATCCTGGCCGGTGTGAGTCGTTGTCGAGATCACGATCTGCAAGTCATTCCGCTGCTCGCGGAGCCTGGGGATGATCAACTGTAGCAGGAGGACTTCTCCCACGCTGACAGCATGGAACCAGATCGTAGTCTGTTCAGATGTGCGAGCAGGTAAGCGTCCCAGAAGTTTGTGCGACCATCCTTGTCGATATTTTCCCTGCATAATCATGCGATAGGCGATGATTGGGGACGCCGCCGCGATTAACAGCAGATAGATCGTGTTGGTCAGTAATGTCAGCAGAATGGCTCGTCCTCCGTGACGAGTGGGAATCATGCGATTTTGTTCTTATCAATCAGGCAACACCGGCTCCGTGGCACTTCTTGTACTTCTTGCCGCTTCCGCACGGACACGGATCGTTTCGTCCCACTTTCGGGCCCATATTCTTGATCGGATCAACGGCATCATTCGATGCACCCGGTTCCCGTCCGCCAGATTCTTCGCGATATTCTTTTTCGGCAGACTTTTGCGGATCTTCGTGTTCGACATTCGTGATACGCCACAAGGAACCGACGAAGTCGGGGCTTTGACGATCCATACGAAAGATGGCTGCGGAAACCTGAGAGTCGACACGGTTCCAGACATTTTGAAACGCCTTGCGGCCTTCTCGTTTGTATTCGACTTTCGGATCCTTCTGGGCATAACCAACAAGTCCGATGCCAGATCGCAGGTGATCCATATAGTAGAGATGCTCTTTCCACGCAGTATCGATCACTTCAAGAATCAGTGAGCGTTCCGCCTGACGTAACTCGGGGCGGTACTTGGCTTGGTAGGCATCATTGATCCGAATTCGAGTGTCGTCGCGGTTGAGTCCAAAGAGGTCTTGAGCCGTTAATTCTGACCCGAACTCTGCATTAGACCAATCAGCCAACTCCTGACGTTGATCTTCAGTAAGGCGAGTTGCTTCCGACTCAAACACTCGGTCGAGTCGTTCATCGAGTGACTCGATGGCAGTCCCCTTGGCGAAGAACTCTTCGCTCAGTTTGGTCAGCAGGGTCTCCATATCATTTCGTGAGATGCTGGTATGTTCGGCAGGATCGAGCTCCGCTTCAAATCGGTTATTGGCCCAGCGAATCAATCCTTCCCGGTCATAACGATCACCACCTCCTCCGTCACTCATAAATCGATGCATGCCGACAGAGACGGGGAATTCGGTTTCTTTCGCCTGGTAGATGCGAGTGACCTCGGCGAGAATCAGGTCGACTGCCTCTTGATCGTCTGTGATGTTTTCAAACTGCTCAGGGTTCATTTCCAACGCGAGCTGTTGTTCGAGGAAACCGCACAGAGAACCTCGCCCGAAATCATCACGCAGGAATGTATCGAGATCGGAAAGATAGAGTCGTTCGACGGCTTCATGAGCTTTTTCATACAGATACATCTGCATGTCAAATCGGCCGATTTTCTTCAACTCTTTGTCGTTTGTGTTGAGATCAAAGGATTGATTGGCCCATTTGGAGAGAGCCTGCCAATTCCATTCGCGTTCGTCTTCGACATCTTCGGGAAGGTCTGTGTCGATTTGATCGTTAATGGACTCTTCCGCGTGAACCTTCGCTTCTTCTCGAATGAAGACATCGAGTTGTTCGCGATTCATGTCGCGAACAGCGTTGGGTGTGATGTGCAGTCCCAGTCGATGTTCGGCCCAGGCGACAATGGTTTCTCGATGATAACTTTCGCTGAGAAACTCGGGCACACGTCTCCGAATCAAGTTGTCGATCATCTCTTCAATCATAATCCGGCAGTCGGCACCATCCAGAATTCGTTGGCGAAAAGAGTAGACCTGTTTTCGCTGTTCGTCCATCACTTCGTCATATTCGAGCAGGTTTTTACGAATGTCGAAGTGATATTCTTCCCGTTTCTTTTGAGCGCCTTCAATGCGCCGGGTCAACATGCGACTTTCAATCGGCTCGCCTTCTTCAAGCCCCAAACGAGTCATCATGGCCTGCATCATTTCGCCGCCAAACATACGCAGCAACGGATCATCCATGGCGAGGAAGAATCGGCTCGACCCGCTGTCTCCTTGGCGACCGGCACGACCGCGAAGCTGCAAATCGATACGGCGTGAATCGTGTCGCTCTGTACCGATGACATGCAAGCCGCCGATGCTTTCAACTTCTTTTCCTTCGACCTTCATTCCCATTTTTTCGGCAATGTCGTTGGTCTTGTCGTCCCAGACCTGTTTAGGAATTTCGAGACGCGAGGCATAGGTTTCTGTCAATTCCTGCAAGGCAAGGAACTCAGGATTACCGCCGAGGATGATGTCCGTACCACGACCGGCCATGTTGGTGGCGATGGTGACGGCTCCCGTGCGTCCTGCTTGAGAAACGATTTCCGCTTCCCGTTCGTGATGCTTGGCATTCAATACGTTGTGTTTAATCCCGAATTTGGTGAGCTTGTTGCCGATCAATTCCGATTTTTCGATCGAAGTCGTACCGACAAGAACCGGTCGTCCCGTGTCGTGAACTTCTCGAATTTCTTTGACAACCGCGTCCCATTTCTCTTTTTCGGTGCGATAGATTTTGTCGGGATGATTGATGCGTTGCATCACGCGGTTGGTTGGGACGGCAACCACATCCAATCCATAAATCTTCCAAAACTCGCTCGCTTCAGTCATTGCGGTACCGGTCATACCACCCAGTTTTTTATACAGCTTGAAGAAGTTCTGGAGAGTGATGGTCGCCAATGTTTGCGACTCGGCTTTGATTTTGAGTCCTTCTTTGGCCTGGACGGCTTGATGCAGACCGTCGCTCCACTGTCGCCCTTCCATTTTACGACCGGTGAATTCGTCAACGATGACCACTTCACCCTTCTCGACGACGTAATTCACGTCAAGTTTGTAGAGATGATGGGCTTTCAGGGAGTTGTCGATCAGGTGGGGCCATTCCATATTGCCGGCAGTGTAAAAACTTTCGACGCCGGCAATTTCTTCGGCTCGACGGATACCATCTTCAGTCAGGTGGCAGGAGTGTTCTTTTTCTTTGACTTCAAAGTCTTCTCCCGCTTTAAGCTGACGAGCAATGGAATCGGCTTTAGGGTATTTGGTGAGGTCGTCTTCGGCAGGACCAGAAATGATGAGCGGCGTCCGCGCTTCGTCGATCAGAATGTTGTCGATTTCGTCGATTAACGCGAAGTCCAATGGTCCTTGAACTTGGACGTCTTTGCGTGGCTTCATGTTGTCGCGAAGGTAGTCGAAGCCGAACTCGTTGTTGGTTCCGTATGTAATATCGGACGCATAGGCTTTTTGACGCTGGAACGGGTCCATGTTTGCCTGGATTGCTCCAACAGACAGGCCCAAGCCTTGATAAATAATCCCCATCCATTCCATGTCGCGCTGTGCGAGGTAGTCGTTGACGGTAATCGCGTGGACATGTCCCGAGAGTGCG
>Ga0181604_10004856_pt1 | contig 10840 bp, 10 predicted proteins | sample 041ome_12_FD_148663 | JGI IMG/M metagenome (GOLD analysis project Ga0181604, IMG submission 148663) | Coastal salt marsh microbial communities from the Groves Creek Marsh, Skidaway Island, Georgia - 041410US metaG (spades assembly) | ecosystem: Environmental > Aquatic > Marine > Intertidal zone...
GCGCTTGACTTCCAAAACACCGTTTTTCCATTCTACAATCGCCTCCGTATCAATCACCCCAGCTGGATGACCAATACGCAGTTTTGCGCCGTTACTCGCGCGCGCGGCTTGATGCACGATGGTGCCGTCAATACGACTGGCGACGCCGGTGCAAGCGGTGCTGGTGCCGGCGTATGTTTTGTGAGTTTGTTGCATGAACTGTAGTCTGCTAATCACATCAACGTCGTCGGCTGAGACAGTGTCACCGGTTAATTCGATTGGATAATCCATAGGAGGGGCAATGACACCCAAAATAGGCGTGGCCGGCGTTTCGGATTGGGCGGTTTTCGGTGAGCTTGCCATACCAATACGGGCTGCCGCGGCACCACGAATTGCTTCCAGTCGAAGAAGAAGTGCTGGATCTTTGTCTATTTGTGACGGGGTTTCAACACCGCTTAGTCCAATATCGGCAGCACGGACAAAAACATGAGCATTACCAATATCAACCAATGACATTTGGAGGGGGCCAATCCCATCAACATCGACAAGATCGACCACGTTACCCGTTGGCAACAGCTTGCCAGTTGCACCTCCTGCGGTATCAGCAAAATCAATCAAGATTGGTGCACCACTTCCTGGAACACCGGGAACAGTGTAATCCCCGTGAGTTAATGGTGCACCATTTTCAACAGGAACCTCAACAAATAGGAACCGCTCTAGGTTGGTGTTGTAAACTCGTACTCTTGTTATGGGTGCCTCTGGAGTCACAAAACCTTCTTGCACCGCATAAAGTCCAACAGCCGAAGTGATATTGCCACAAAGGCTGTGCCAGTCCACTTCGGCAATATTGATTTCGACTTGCCCAAAACTATAGACTAAATCTGCCTTGTTCTTAAGGTGCGCTGATGGTTCGTCTATGATCGCTAATTTGCTGGTCAGGGGGTCAGCGCCACCAAGGCCATCAATTTGACGTTTATCGGGTGAGCCAAATACCTTTAAAATAATATCGCGCCGAGCATTGTGATCCTCGGGCAAGTGATCGCCCCGCAAAAACACTGCCTTGCTGGTACCGCCGCGCATAATTGTGCAATCTAGCCAGTTTGTCACTAATCAGTCTCCTTTTCCTGATTGTTTGCATTTGCGAGGCTAAGCCCTATTTTTGTTATCACACCGGAGTTCTGCTTCCGTGCTCGTTCGATATGCTTGCGCATTAGGACCTCCGCTTTTTCTGCATCTCGCGATTGCATTGCCTGCAGTATCTGACGATGCTCTCGTAAGGCCTTTAGGGGGCGCCCGGCCTTACTTCCGGAACGGTATCTGTGCAAGCGTAATTGATGATATAGATCGTCACACAAAGTTTCGATAAGGCGGCGGTTGCCACTTTCTTGGATAATCCGGAAATGAAAATCATAATCGCCTGGCCTTTGGTAATAGTCAGCGCCTGCCTGCAGGCCCTCGTCATTGGCGTGTTCGCTTAACAAATCATCAAGTTGCTTGAGTGCGCTATCACTCATTTTTTTGGTTGCTAGACGGCAAGCAAGTCCTTCAAGAACTTCACGTATCACTAGTAATTCGTCTAAATTTTCTGGTTTGGTTTGAACAACCCTAACCCCTGAGTGCGCAATCCGTTCAACTAGTTTTTTACCTTCGAGGCGGCGAATGGCCTCGCGCACGGGTCCCCGGCTAATACAAAAAGCGGCGGCGAGGCTTGCTTCATCGAGTTTAGAGCCTGGGACGAATTCACCCCTGATGATAGCTTCTTCAAGCCACTCAAATGCCTTGTCTGCAAGAGTTCCATCACTTATAGAAGGAGGTGTCGGCATTGTTGATGCTCCTTTTTATGCTGACCCTTATTCCCCTATTTGGGTTGCTCTAAAAAATGGTTAACACTGTTAACGCTTGTCCCGTATTTGTGCCGCTGCGAACTTGCTTAAAAAATACTGGCTTGACTAAAACTAATTCATAATACTAGCATCGTATTGTCAACAATTTATTGTAGGCTTTCGAATGATTTCACCAAAAAATGGAGGAGAGCGTGTTAAAAAGTAGCCGGTTTATTAGAGGAGTAGGCGCCGTTCTGTTTACGGCTTCCATAACATTTGCGGCAAATTTGGCCCAAGCGGATACGTTGCGCTGGCTAACATGGAAGACCGAGTCTTCTGGTGACGCGCAGACTGCAAACATAAAATGGTTTGTCAGCGAGTTTGAAAAGCGAGTTAAGGGTAAGCACAAGGTTCAAATAATGTGGGGTGGCAGTGCTGCAGCACAAAGAGAGATCCCAGACGCAATTTCAAACGGGGTTGGACAGATTGGCGAGATCGTTCTCCCATATTACATGAACAAATTTGTCATTAACAACGCGGTAGGCTATTTCACGCCCCAGCCAATGGGGCCCGCCGAACTAGGCGAATTGATGAGCAAATGGCATGATAACTACCCACAATTCGAAGCTGAGATGGCAAAATTCAATCTCAAAGCGATTGGTTTCCGACCGCTGGAAAAATATGGCATCTTGTGCAAAGAGCCTATCCGTACCGTCGAGGATTTCAAAGGCCGAAAAATCCGCACCTATGGTTCTGCCTACCCAGCGTTGGTTAAAGCGCTTGGTGGTATTCCTGTCGGGGTCTCAACAACTGAAGCTTATCAGGCACTTGAGCGAGGCATTCTTGATTGTACGCCAACCAGTCTGACATATGTCCGAGGTTTTAAATTCGAAGAGGTGGCAAAATATTTTACAGATGTGCCGTTTGGGGCGAATTATGGTCATTTCATCGTGATGAATCTTGACTATTATAAGTCTATGGATGCTGCTAGCAGACAGATTATCGATGAATTGGGTCGTCAGAATGCGTCAAATTTTGTTGAACAGGTCGATCCGATTGTTGCCAAGTTGAAAGCTGAATGGGCGAGCGATCCAAACGGTGTTAAAGTCATCGACTTTCCGCAAGACGCTTTTAAAGAAGCAGTAAAAGATCCAGCAATCCAGAAACTCCGCAATGGGTGGATCGAAAAGGCCAAAGCAGCTGGCCTTCCCGGTGAGGAGATTGCTGACATGATGGCTTTTAAATAGGCGTAGATAATTTATTGGTGACATTCTTTTTGGGATGTCACCATTTTTTAAATTAAAGGCGTATTTTTGAGCCGAAACGCGAGACAATAAAATGTTATACAAAATATTGAAAATTTATGGTGTTTTTTTGCAGGCGCTGGGTCTGATAGCTGGGATCGCATGTTGTATCACCATGGCAATGGTCGCGATAAATGTTATCGGACGCTATGTTTTCAATATGCCGTTTGATGGCGCATTTGTCTACGCGCAGTCGTTGCTGACCATCACTGTTTTCTTTTCCTTGGCCTTAACGCAGTTTGACAAGGGGCACATCAAAGTTAGCTTCATAACCCGTCGTTTGACAGGTCGCCTCGGTGGTGCCATCGAGATTGCAATGCTTGTTCTTGGCTGTCTGTTGTTCGCTCTTGCGAGTTATGCAACCTTACTGTTTGCAATGGAGTCTTTTGAGGTTGATGAGCAGGTTTTTGACTCTGTTCAATATCCGATATATCCAATCAAATTTGTTGTGTTCTTTGGACTACTTTTACTCGCAATACAGTTCGCGCTCGACTCCTTATGTGCGATTTATAATGTTAAGCCTCACGAAAAGGGGAATTGATAATGGATATTGCAACTGGGGTTTTGGGGATTGTTTTACTTTTCGTGCTGATCGCGTTTGGTGCCAATGTTATGGTAGCACTCGGTCTTGTTGGTGTTGTTGGTCTAACTTGGCTTGTTGGATTACAGGCTGCAACATCTGTTCTTAGTACGGTTTTTTTTGAGACCACCCATAGCTTTCATTTCAGTGTGATTCCACTATTTCTGTTAATGGGCTTTTTTGCTTTAAGAGCTGGGCTTGGTGCTGATGTTTACGAGGCGGCGCATCGATGGCTTGGTGGTATTCGTGGCGGCCTAGCAATATCTACAACGGTTGCTGCCGCTGGTTTTGGTGCGGCTTCTGGTTCGAGTGTTGGAACCGCGACTGTTTTCACTAAGATCGCGTTGTCAGAAATGTTGGATCGTGGCTATGACAAAGGGCTAGCCTCGGCATCAATAGCGATTGCCGGCACTTTGGCAGTCATGATTCCACCAAGCGCAGTCATGGTTATTTTTGGAATTCTAACGGACACAAGTATTGGCAAACTGCTAATTGCCGGTATTTTGCCTGGGTTTGTATTTGGTTTTCTGCTTTGTATTGCCATTTATATCAAGGTCCGGCTTCATCCTGCGAGTGCGCCTGTTGCCGAAAACTCGTCGACGCTGTGGGAAAAAATTTATTCCCTAAGGCTTGCTGGACCGCTTGTTTTGGTCATCGCGAGTGTGATTTCAGGACTTTATTTGGGTGTATTTACGCCAACTGAGGCGGGCGCCATGGGTGCCTTGTTTACGCTGGCTTTGGCGATTATTCGTCAAAGAGGTGTGGCGGGGTTGAAGCTGAGGGAAACCCTGCTTGACACTGTTCGGACCACCGCAATGATTTTTGCAGTAATTATTTGCGCCTTGGTCTTTTCGCGGTTTTTGGCAATTAGCGGTATCACGCATGAGATTGGTGAGCTTCTGACAACTATGAACGTTAACCGATGGTGGATTGTGTTGATTGTCACCATGATTTACTTGGTTCTCGGCACAATGATGGATGCGCCAGCACTCTTGGCAATTTCACTACCTGTGACTTATCCAGTCATGATTAAGCTTGGCTTTGATCCAGTTTGGTTTGGTGTTTATGTGGTGCTGCTGGTCGAGATTGCTGCCATAACGCCTCCGGTAGGGATCAACTGTTTTGTGGTGCAGGCCGCATCTGGTGGGCAAATTGAGCTAGAAGATGTATTCAGGGGGCTGGTGCCATTTTTGATTGCCGGTGTAGTCATGCTGGTGCTGCTTTGTTTGATACCTGATCTGGCTTTATACCTACCCAACAGCATGAAATAGAAACGTTCATGGCTATGGGTTACAAGCTCTATTCATCGCTGACTTCGCCCTATGGCCGAAAAGTTCGAATGGCATTATGCCACTTAGGCCTCGAAGATAATGTGCAAGTTATTCATGCCGATACGCTAGATCCTGATGATGAATTACGGCGGGTTAATCCGCTCGGTAAAATTCCCGCACTCGTACCCGCTGGTGGCCCTGCTATTTATGACAGTAAGGTAATCATCGATTATCTTGATGGGCGTTATGGTCGCGGTGAAATTGTCCCGTATGGCTATGCCAAGCGAGCCCGAACTATGACCCTTGCGACGTTGGCCGATGGGTTAACCGATGCATTACTTTTGATTACTTACGAGGCTCGATTTCGGGGAACTGATACGCATGGGGAGCGATGGTTGTCACATCAGTATGGAAAGCTTGATCGGGGCTTTGCGGAGGTGCTTTCGGTGCTTAAGGAGTTTTCGACACCAAGTTTGCCTGCTTTGGCATTGTCGTGTGCGCTAGGCTACGCCGATTGGCGCAAGCAAATCGATTGGCGACGCCAACATCCAGAATTAGTTAATTGGCTTGACAGCTTCCGAGATCAGTTCCCGGAATTTGACAAAACCGAAGCGCCTTGACTGTCACGGCAAAGAGTTTCCGAATGCATTGAAAGTGGATTAAAATCATAGCCCAAGCGCGTTCCTGTTCCAAATATAGAGGGTAAAATGACAACTGCAACGCCTTCCTATCATCCAAATCCGTCAAAACCAGATTGGAAGTTGCCGCCTGGGGCTTGTGATACGCATTGCCATATTTTTGGGCCGGCTGACCAATTCCCCTATGCGGTTGACCGCACGTATACACCTTCATCCGATGCACCGCGTGAGGACTTGTTTAAGCTGCATAAGCACCTTGGAGTTGATCGCTGCGTTATTGTGCAAGCAGGATGTCATGGGTTTGATAACAGCGTTGTTGCGGCTGCGATTAACGCGGGTGCGCCAAATTATTTGGGTATTGGGTTGGCACCAGTCGATACGCCAGTTTCCAAACTGCGCGAGATGCGTGAGAGGGGCTTTCGGGGTATTCGCTTCAACTTTATGCGCCATCTTGGCGTCGGAGCCTCACCAGCAGAGGTGTATGAGTTTTGCGGTCATTTGGCCGATGCCGATATGCACTTGCAAATTCATATGGAGGCTGACTTGTTAGGCGAAGTTTTGCCAATTTTCAGTGATGTTCCAATACCAGTTGTGGTTGATCACATTGGACGTGTCGATGCTGGGAAGGGCGTTGAGCATGTCGATTTTGGACATCTTCTTCGCTTTATGGAAAATGAGCATAGCTGGGTAAAAGTGTCGGGCTGTGACCGAGTTTCAGCGCAGCAAATGGGCTATGAAGACGCCATAGTTTTCGCTGCAAAACTAGTTCAAGATTTTCCAGACCGGTCTTTGTGGGGCACTGACTGGCCGCATCCAAATATTTCAAAGCCAGTGCCTGATGATGGTTATTTGACATCGCTTATTCAGAAGTTTGCGCCAACGCCAGAGAAGCAAACGGCGCTTCTTGTGGATAACCCTTCAAGATTATACGCATTTAATTAAGTCTGCAGGAGGGCTGATGGGACGTTTAGACAAAAAAGTTGCAATTGTTACTGGCGCTGGATGTGTTGGCCCGGGGTGGGGAAATGGTCGCGCGATAGCAACAAAATTTATCCAGGAAGGTGCTAGCGTTTTTGCTGTTGATCTGGCGCCTGAACCGCTCAAGGAAACTCTGGCATATAATGCTGCGCACAAAGATCGGATCATTCCGTATACATGCGATGTGACCAAATTGGATCAAATCGAAGCGATGATTAGCGCTTGTATTTCTCAATTTGGAACGATCGATATTTTGGTAAATAATGTTGGCGGTTCACAAAAAGGTGGCCCTGTTGAATTATCGACTCAGGATTGGCAAAGGCAGATTGACTATAATCTGACCAGCGTATTTATGGCCTGTAAATTCGCCTTGCCGTATATGGCAGAGAAGAAATCTGGATCAATTGTTAATATAGCTTCAACTTCTGGCTTGCGTTGGACTGGGGCGGCACAGGTTGGCTATGCTGCTGCCAAGGCTGCTGTCATTCAACTTTCCAAGGTTGTTGCTGTTGAATACGCGTCACATGGTGTAAGGGTAAATACTGTTGTTCCTGGACAGTTACATACCCCGATGGTTGAAACGCGCCTCGCAGGCCAGCGCGCTGGCGGTGATGTTGATGCTTTGTTGAAACAGCGGCTTGCTCGTATTCCACTCGGCTTTATGGGTGATGGCCGTGACACCGCAAATGCAGTTCTGTTCTTGGCCTCCGATGAGGCGCGTTTTATTACCGGTACGGAAATTGTTGTTGATGGCGGTATGTCGGTCAGATGTGACTAGTACCGCTCCTAATCTTCAAAGTCATAGAGTGTTTTAGGATTATCTCTGAATAACCTAACGCTGTCTTCAGGTGAAAGCCAGCCGAGCGCATCTCTGATCAGTCCAACAGTGTCAATTGACTGATATGGTTTTTCAACAAGGTCTTGGTTCGCCTTGCCGCTGTGCTTGGGTGTGTGCGGCCAGTCCGAGGCCCAGACACATCTGTCACCATTTATTGCGAATAGCTGTCTAGCAAGCTTTCTCAAATCTGGATGTGTTGGGGTTTTGGCAATTCGGTAGGTGCCAGATAATTTTACCCAGCAGTTGCCGGACTCTAGCAGTTTCCTGATAGTGGAAAAGGTGGCCTCATCTTTTTGATGTGGGGATAATAGCCCGAAATGATCGAGAACAATTGGCACTGGGAGTGCTAAAAGCTGGTTAGTCAGATTGCAAAGCACCTCCAATGGCATGAATAGCTGTATATGCCAATTATATCGTTCAGCTATTTTTACTGCGCTGGCAATTGCGGCCTCAATCGTCTGATAATTTGGTGTTCCATTGCTTTTCAGATTGAGCCTTAGCCCCCGAACACCACTTCTTTGCAAATGATCAATCTCTGACTGTTCGATGCTTTTATCGACCACAACCACGCCTCTTGCATGCTTCTTGCCGAGTGTATCAAGTGACGCTAGCAAACAGCGATTGTCTGTGCCGTATACTGATGGCTGAACAAGGACGTGTCGATCGATGGAGGCGCTTTTAGCCATCTTGTGAAGCATTGCAACATTGGCCTCCATTGGTGTGTAAGCACGATATTTGCTTAATGGAAACTGTTCTGTCGGGCCAATAATATGGACATGGCAATCACAACTGTTGGGCGGTAATTTTTGTGCCGCTAATTCAATAGCAGGTGAAGTCATTTATTGCTCAAACAAGCGGTATAATGTTGTTGTTTCCATATCATCGCCAGACCAGCTTTTGATGGCTGCTTCATGTTCGCCAAGCTTGCGTATGACACCATTTTCTTGAGCTAAAGGCACATCATGCCCTGGTATTACAATACTCCCGGAGCGTTGTTCCCAGAGTTTCCATATCATTTCAATTGAGTCACGACTGATTGCCGGATCATAGGTCATATCAGTGTTTCTGGAAACCAGTTCAGCGCGGTTTTTTGCGGCGTCTCCAGTGAAAATTAGGTCACGGTTTTGCCCAGAAAGGACAAAAACAAGGCAACCAGGTGTGTGGCCTGGAGCAACAAATGCACTGATGTGAGAGAGTACTTCATCACCGTCATCTAGCTTTACAAGAGTTGGCCAATCATTCAGCTTTTCAACATAGAGTTCAGGCACAGGCGTTGTGCCCCAAGGTTCGCTTAAAGCCCATTCCAACTCAATCTTACCGACGAAGATTCTTGCATTTGGGAACATTGTCCAATTGACTGAATGATCGTAATGCGAGTGTGTCAACAGAACATGGGAAATGTTGCGCGGTTTTAGCCCGTGATCATCAAGCTTTTGCTGCAAAAGCCCGCGCATCCCAAATCCGCCAGTGTCCACCAATATGTTGTGCCCATGCCCGCGGATGAGGACAACAGTACTCCAACCTAGACCACCGTGGCAAACTGCTTTACCTGGGTAGCCTTGAACAAGGATGTCGATATCATAACCAATTTCAGAGGTTTTCATCTTGGCGCTCATCAACAGTTAATTCGAATACTCTTTGGCAAGCATACGTTTTCGCAGAGTATATGTTATATCTAATGTGACTAAAGTATAGAGCGTAAATTTTGATAACTTTTTGTGATTAATACTCTAAAAACCGTTTCTGATGTTTTTGTGATTTAAAGTTATATGGTTTTTTGGCACAGTCATTGATGCTAAAGTGCAATCACGCGTTCGATTGTTGTGGATAAGAGCTTATCGAAATTTTGAGTTTGTTTTTCGCGGTTTAATTGCAACTCTGAGGTTATGGTGGACGGTCGTCTAAATAAAGAAGATGCAAAGGTTCTAAAAAGCCTTGCTGGTCATATTGTCGGGTTTGATCCTGCAACAATTTCGGATCATGCGCTTCATACCGTCAAGATGGGTATTACTGACACCATTGGTGTGACCTTGGCCGGTGTTACTGAGGCTTGCACACAGATTATGATGGATGTTCCAGGTGTAGCAGATGCTTCTGGCCCTTGCCTCATATTTGGTACTAATCGATATGTGAGTGCTCTTGATGCTACGCTGGTAAATGGGGTTTCATCACATGCGCTTGATTTTGATGACTTTAGCGATGTATTGGGTGGCCATCAGTCAGTTCCTTTGGTTCCTGTATTATTCGCTTTGGCAGAAAAATATAGAAAAACCGGCCAAGAAATTGTTAACGCATATACAGTTGGTTTTGAGGTAGAGCATAGGTTCGCGATGGCTGTTCACCCCTATCATTATGATAAGGGTTGGCATCCAACGGCAACGCTTGGGATATTTGGCACAGTTGCTGCCGCGGCACGCTTACTGGGCCTCGATCAGGAAAAGACCGCTACTGCACTTGCTATTGCCACCTCGATGGCATCCGGGCTTAAATCTAATTTTGGTACCATGACAAAGCCATTGCATGTTGGTCACTCTGGCAGGTCCGGCCTGTTGGCAGTCTTATTGGCGGCACGTGATTTCACGGCAAATCATGCCTCAATGGAGCACCATCAGGGCTTTTTTGCTTTGTTTAACGGCGACGGTAATTTCACGTCTGATGCACTTGTTGAGCCATGGTCAGGACCCTTAGCCCTTGAACTTCCTACCATTGGAATAAAACAGTTTCCTTGTTGTGGAAGTACACATCAGGCAATCACAGCAATGATCAATTTGAAGCTTGAAAATGATCTTTCTGCTGACGACGTATTGTCTGTGGTTGTGCATACACACCCTCGTCGACTTCTGCACACGAATAATCCCTATCCAGAAAGTGTTCTAGAAGCAAAATTCAGTTTACAATACACGGTGGCTCGGGCTCTAACAGATGGTGCAGTTCGCTTAGCTGATTTCAAAGATGATGCTTTTCGTCAACCTAATATAAAAAGGCTTCTTGAAATTACAAAGGCTATCCCCTTCGGGAACAGAGGGGCGCCAAAAGGTGAGCCATGGGACGCGGAAATCAAAGTGACGACCCAAAATGGTAAAGTCTTAAAAAACCGCGTTAACAATATGGTTGGGCGGAGCGGTGATAATCCAATGACCATTGGGGAGTTGAAAGAAAAATTCATTGACTGCTCTTCTTGCGTTTTAACTAAAGGCCAGAGTGAGGCTGCTTTCCAGCAGTTAATTGATCTTGAAAACTTGGAAAATATTAACCTTTTGATAAAAAACCTCGAGTTTACAGGTTCATAGGCTGTTCAATTTCGTTAAACATCGTTTTTTGTCTTTAACTCTATTATGAGTTTAGAATCACAACTTTGCTGAGCTCACCATCTTGCGAAATTGCCAATCAAGACACTCAGTTTGGTTGTCAGTGAAATATATTTTTTGT
>Ga0181604_10004879_pt1 | contig 10804 bp, 6 predicted proteins | sample 041ome_12_FD_148663 | JGI IMG/M metagenome (GOLD analysis project Ga0181604, IMG submission 148663) | Coastal salt marsh microbial communities from the Groves Creek Marsh, Skidaway Island, Georgia - 041410US metaG (spades assembly) | ecosystem: Environmental > Aquatic > Marine > Intertidal zone...
TTTTCATCAAAAATTATGACCAAATTAAAATTATGGGAGATAACTCAAGAAAGCTTGTATGTGAAAGATTTGATGTAAACAAGGTGAATAAAGTTATGCTGGAGCAAATGGAATTTTTTTTATAAATTAGACTAAAAGTTAATTGAATAAACTATAATGAACTACTATTTTTGAAGGTTTCAAATGTATATATCAAGATCTAAAACAATAACTTTATTATTTATATTACTAACATTACCATGCTTTATTTATGCGCAAACTCTTAATGAGAGCTATCTTTCGAGTCTTCCGCCTGAAATTCAAGCAGATGTATTGAAAAATATTGCTGAGGAAACAAGCTCACAACCTGAGTTATACAGAGGCCCCAAAACTACAGTATTGAAATTAAACTCTCAACTTGAGCAAATTAAACTTCAGCTATATGAAATTGAAAACGAATTAGGCTCTGCTGAAATTGAGCAAGGAGATTTAAAAGAGTATGGCGAGAATTTTTTTAGATCCTACCAGTCATCATTTTCTCCACTTTCATTGCCAAATTTATCAGATGATTACGTGATCGGCATTGGTGATATTTTTAATATTTCGCTTATTGGTCAAGTTAATTCAGATCTAAAAGATGTTCCAGTTTCAAAAGATGGTTCCTTGACAGTAGCCAAGATAGGTAAGTTCTCTGTCAGTGGGCTAACTTTAAAGGAAGCTTCAAGGGTTATACAAAACCAAGTTAATCAAAAGATTGTCGGTCAGGAAGTTTACATAACATTATCAGATATACGAGATATAAATGTGCTTGTGATCGGTAATGTAAATAATCCTGGAATGTACACCGTTTCTGGGAATTCCAATATCTTATCTGTATTAGATATGGCTGGAGGACCATCTTCTAGTGGCTCAATGCGATCTGTACTACTAAAAAGACAAGGTAGTATTATTTCTGATTTTGATCTGTATGAAGTATTTGTGAATGGAAACTTTGATGTAAAAACAGATTTGAGAGCTGGGGATGTAATTTTGGTAAATCCCAAAGGTGATCAAGTTGCAATTTCTGGAGGTTTTACTCAGCAAGGAATATATGAAATCAAAAAAGATACTACACTAAAAGACGCTATTCATTTTGCTGGAGGATTTACCCCCTCCAGCAGAGCAGATACTATTTTTGTTGAAAGAAAAGAGAATAATTCTTCCAATTATCTTGAAATAGAAATTGATCAAATTGAAAGCTTTATTCTTCAGAATGGTGACAGCATCAAAACTGATTTCTTTCAACCAATAAATAAGGCTCAAGCATCTGTAGAAATAAAGGGAGAAGTTCATAATCCAGGCATTTATACCATTGATGAAATGGAAACTCTATCGTCAGTGATTTTAAGAGCAGGTGGCTATAAAGATTCTGCATATCCATTAGGCGGTGCTATGTATAGAGAAAGTACAAAAAAAGTTGAGGAGTATATAAATAATAGGCTCTATCAAGACTTAATTGCATTTTTAGCCGCTGCTGCCAATTCATCTAGGGCAGTAGCTAGTGGCTCCTTGCCAATTATTCTTCAAGAATTTAAGAATACTAAACCACTAGGGCGAATTTCAGCATCATTTAATATTGACCAACTCCAGCAAAATTCTGCCTTGGACATTAAGCTTGTAGCTGGTGATGTCATTAACATACCTCCATACTCCCCAGAAGTTTTTGTATTAGGCGAAGTAATGAGCCCAGGCTCTAAATTCTATAAACCTAATCTTAATACAGGTGATTATATTAAATTGGCTGGCGGGCTAGGTAGGTTTGCTGAAAAGAATAAAGTAATTGTAATTTCTCCTAATGGAGATACTTTTCTTCATTCTTCTCGTATTAACTTCTTGCGTGATGCTAATCAAGGTCTCTATCCTGGCTCAATTATCTACATTCCGCGTGAAATTGGTAAGTTAGACGGGATTAATTATGCTGCAAGTATTGCTCCCATTTTTAGCAACTTAGCTCTATCCATAGCATCTTTGAATTCTATAAATAATTAAATAAATTTCTTATTTAGAGGAGTATCATCAGTATTTTTTCAAATAAAAATATAATTGGTAGCTTTTTTTTACTTAGCCTTGTATTTGCTTCACAAACTGTCAAGAGCTCATATTTAGATTATATATATCCATCAACTATCCCTGATTACTCTAATTATGGAACTCTTGGCCTGATTCAAATGCCTACTGCAAGATTCTCTGAAGAGGGAACCCTTGCTTTTAGTTGGACGCATAATGAGCCCTACTTGCGAGGTTCTGTGATTGCATACCCTTTTGATTGGTTTGAAGCGTCATATCAATATGCTGATATTAATAACACTTTATATAGTCCCGTAAAGGAATTTAGTGGGTCTCAAAGTTTAAAAGATAAGAGTTTTGATGCAAAATTTAGGTTGTTGAGTGAATCCAATCTATTTCCTCAGGTTGCTCTGGGTTTAAGAGATTTAGCTGGCACAAGTGTTTTTTCTGCAGAATATATAGTGGCTTCAAAATTAATCAACAACTTTGACATTACTTTTGGAATTGGCTGGGGAAACTTAAATGGAAACAAAATTGATAATCCGTTAAAAAATATTTCTGATTCATTTGCCGAAAGGTCAGGGCCTTTGTCTGGAGGTGGACAGTTCTCAACAGGATCGTATTTTAGTGGAGATGCCGGCTATTTTGGTGGGATAGAGTATTTTATTCCCAAATTTAATGGTGCAAGAATAAAGCTTGAGCTTGATGGAACAAATTATCAAACAGAAGGACCTCTAGAAGTTTCTCAGGATGCAAAATTTAATATTAGCTATGTACATCCATTAACAAAAAATTTCTTTGTAAAGGCGTCATATATTAAAGGAAATACGCTAAGTTTTGGATTTTCATATAGAGCACCCCTAGGCAGAAAAAATCCTTTCATGAAGAAACAAGATAAAATGAAAGAGGTAGAAAATACAGATGCTATTAAACTAGTAACTTCTAAATCTGATCAAAATTTATATCGAGCTTCTCTACTATACTTAAGCCAAAGAAACTTTGCTTTGCAATCAGCCGATATTAATAATGAAGAATTAAAAGTTGCATATGCTCAATCAAAGTACAGAACTCAAGCAATTGCTGCTGGACGAGTTTTAAGAATATTGGATGATATTGCTCCAGAGACAATTAGGAACATTGAAGTTTCTGAAATCAATGGTGGTATGGGCATGTATACCATTAGCGCAAATAGGAGCTCATTATCTCGCAGCAAAGATTTCCAAGACCCAAGTATTATTTTGCCCACAGCTTCGGTTGAATCCTCACTTTATGATAGATCAGACTATGAATTTAAGCCTACAATTAAATATCCTAAACTTTTCTACAGTGTAGGCCCGGATATCAAATCTCAAATAGGAGGTCCTGACGGATTTTATTTTGGAGATCTCAGGATTACAGCATATTCGGAGCTTCTGTTAAACAGAGATCTCTCATTAATAACGGTTTTGAGTCAAGGTGTAACTAATAATTTCGATGAACTTAAGCTCCCATCTGATAGTATTATTCCGCATGTTAGAACAGATATTGTTGATTACCTTAAGGAGGGTTCTGGCTTCACCATTAGGAGGATGCAATTAAACTATTTCAAGAATCCGCTTGAAGATTTATATTTTAAGTTTTCTGCAGGAATATTTGAATCAATGTTTGCTGGGTTTGGTTTCGAGGCATTGTACAGACCTTTCTCTGGTGATGTGGCGGTTGGAGTTGACGCATGGAGAGTTAGGCAAAGAGCTTTTGATCAAATGTTTAGTTTTAGAGATTACGAGACATCAACAGGTCACATTACATTTTATTATAGAGAACCGAGCTCAAAAGTATTATTTAAACTAATTGGTGGTAAGTACTTAGCTCAGGACTCTGGCATTACCCTTGATTTATCCAGAGAGTTCTATAGTGGTTTTCAAATAGGTATATTTGCATCTAGAACTGATATTAGCAAGGCTGAGTTTGGAGAAGGTTCATTTGATAAAGGTTTCTATTGGTGGATGCCAGTCGATTTATTTTTTGGGGACTATAGAAAACAAACTACTGGTTGGGGGTTAAGACCATTAACAAGAGATGGTGCGCAAAGACTTGTGCAAGGCTATCCACTTTGGGGTGTTACAGATTATGCAGACAAAAGAGGAATAATCGATCACTGGGGCGATTTTTATGATTAAGAAGATATGTTTTTGTTTGTTAATTCTTCAAGGTTGCGCTACAGCTTTTGATGATATTTTTCTAGTTGTTAAAAACCAAACATTTGGATACCCAAATCAAGAAGTTACTCAAAAGGCCTTTGCAGAATCTGAATATAGTTTTATGACCCTAAAAATTGGAAGAAATGCAAAGGTCAAACTTATTTTGAATTCAGTTAATAATGGTCTTTATGAATGGGTTTCTACTGATCTGAATACCATTTATACTTACAATGGCCTTATTGTAAAATCAGCCGGTTTGCCCAACAACATCTCTTTAAGAAATTATAGAAATTTTTCCCCAAATTCTACGAGTCAGCTTTCATTTATTCTTGAATTTGATAAGCCACTTCTGTCTGGAGTGACGCTTAATCTGAAACTCTTAAGCTCAAAAAATTCCAGCGAATCAAATAATATCTATGGAGATCTTGATTCCTATACCTATAAAAGAGAAGTTCCTTCAATTGGGTGGAGCTCGAAAGATATCTATTGGATTAATAGTCAAAATTTTGTTGTTTTTGCACGACAGGAAGTACATCCTCATATGCCACCGATAGAGTTGGAATATTTCTATAAATTTTAATAAAAAAAAGGAGACTAAAAAGTCTCCTTTAAAAAAGTTTATATAAGTTTACTTATTCATAACGAGTAGTTGTAGATGTCACAACATCAACTTGCTCAACCTCTACCTCAACAGGTATCACTTGAACTTCTTCTGCTACATTTTCTATCTCTTGTTCAATTTCTACAACAACTTCGTTTACAACTACCTCTGAATTTTCAACTATGACTGTACCTGTTGTAGTTCCTGTACCACCAGCTGCTAGAGTCCTAGTCGCTGTAGCTGTTGCAGTTGATGTGCTTGTTGATAAGGCAGTTTGGGTTGCAGTTCCTGTGCTGGTTGATGTTCCAGTAGTAATTGCGGTACCTGTTTGTGTTCCTGTACTTGTTGCTGTTGCTGTACTAGTTGCTGTTGAAGTAGATACCTCAGTTACTAAAACCGGTGCAGGCGTAGGTGCAGGCGTAGGTGCAGGTGTTGGTGCAGGTGTTGGTGCAGGTGTAGGTGCAGGCGTAGGTGCAGGTGTCGGCGCAGGTGTCGGCGCAGGCGTAGGTGCAGGTGAGTCGTCGTCATCGATAACTTCGGCTAATGCTGCTGCTGCTGCAACTGCTGCTGCAATCGCTCCAGCACTTAAAGTGCCTTCTGCTTTTTTAGCTGCTTCAGCTTTGTCTTCTGCAGCTTTTGGTTCTGGCTGATCTTGAGCGCTAATAGCGCCAGAAAGAACAGTAGTTACAAATGTGAGGAGATACCCCAGTTTATTTTTAAATTTTGCCATTCTTTTTAAGCTCCTGCATTGCTGATTTAAGTTATTATCAAATTAAATATGTTAAAAATCAACTGTATAGTTAAATATATTATCGCATTCTAAGGATTTTACTACTAATATCAACATAAAGTAAGAAAAAATATCATTTGGTTTTATCTAAAAGTTTTCCTAGAAAATATGTTTTTTTTATAAACTTAGTTTTACTCTGACATGTTTTTGAGTAACTTTTTTAAATTTAAAGATATAAGATAGTCACTGTATTATTTACTTACATTACATAAACTATCTATTCGGGATGTAGCGCAGTCTGGTAGCGCACCTCGCTGGGGGTGAGGTGGTCGTCGGTTCAAATCCGGCCATCCCGACCATTTTATTTGGATTTATTGATAACTTCTTCAGCATACCAGTTTATCTCAGCCTTCATTCCCTCAAGAGTTCTTTCATCTGAGCCGCCCTCATATGCATTTCTAAAGGCAACAATTACTTCAGTAGCACCCAACTCCTCTAATTGTTTAATTCCTTCTGGTGAATAGGCCGCCTCACCCATTACTTGAAATTGATAATTTGGATGATCTAGTGTTCCAAATTCATCCCTGTACTCATTTATTTGATCTATGAGTGTTTTCGTTTCCTCTAAGCTTAATCCAGCGCTTATCCAACCATCTCCAACTTTTGCAGCTCTTTTTAAAGCAAGCTTTGAATGTCCCCCAATTAATATGGGAACTGGTTTTGTGGGAGCAGGGCAAAGCTTTAGCTCAGGAATGTCATAAAACTCTCCTTTGTAAGAGAAATACTCTCCATTCATCAAACCTTTTAGGATATCTATTTGTTCATCCATTCTTTTTCCACGTTTTTCCCATCTTTCTCCTGTGGCTAAGAAATCCTCATACCATGGGCTAACGCCAACGCCAAAATGAAATCTATTATTTGTCATAACGCCCAACGTTGTAACAAACTTAGCAGTGGTAACGGCTTGTCTAGGGGCCAGCTTATATACTGATGTAGAAAATTCTAATTTATCTGTAACAGCTGCAATTGCCGGGATAATAGAGAATGGTTCCAAAAAGGGAACGCCATCCAGGAATTCTCTGCTACCATCATCATTATAAGGGTAGGTAGAGTCACATTCTTTTGGATAACATATACTGTCAGGAAATGTGATTGCATCAAAACCAGCAGCTTCAGCCGACTTACCAAGCTCTAAGTAAAATGAAGGATCGCACATTGATGGATGATATGAAAAACGCATAATTATTTACCTTTTGGTGAAATGTATCAGAAGCAATATAATAACAACTTTAAAGTAATCGATATATAATGACAGCGTTGTCAAATTAAAAAAGAAATAAATTTTGAAAAATCATCCATTATCCAATATCCCTGCTAATGACCCTGAACTTAAAGAATGGCTGGATGCTTTGCAAAATATTATTGATGAGGAAGGAAATGATCGAGCCTCATTAATTTTAGGCAAACTTGCATCAAAATTAACCTCATCAGGAACCATTCCAAATTACAACTTAACTACCCCGTTTAGAAATTCAATTCCCGTAAATGAAGAAGCAAAGATGCCTGGAGATCTATTTATGGAGCGCAAGATTAGATCTCTTATTAGATGGAATGCTTTAGTTATGGTTCTTCGTGCTAATAAGTCATCAGATGATTTGGGAGGCCACATTGCAACTTTTTCATCATCAGCAACCTTATATGACATAGGATTTAATTATTTTTTTCAAGGTTCAGAAAATAATCAAGAGGATTTAATTTACTTCCAAGGTCATTCCTCACCAGGTATATATGCTCGTAGTTTCTTAGAGGGCTATTTATCTGAGGATGATTTGGATAATTTTAGGCGTGAGGTGGATAAACCAGGCATCTCATCATATCCTCATCCATGGCTTATGCCTGATTATTGGCAATTTCCAACAGTCTCAATGGGTTTAGGTCCAATCATGGGGATCTATCAAGCTAATATTATGAGATATCTTTCATCTAGAGGTCTTGCGCCCAGAAACAACAGAAAGGTTTGGGTTTTCTGTGGAGATGGTGAAATGGATGAACCAGAATCTAAAGGTGCAATTGGTTTAGCTGGTAGGGAGAAATTAGAAAATTTAATTTTTGTTATAAATTGTAATTTACAAAGGTTAGACGGTCCTGTTAGAGGTAACAATAAAATCATTCATGAACTTGAAAGGGAGTTCAGGGGTTCTGGTTGGAATGTTATCAAGGTTATTTGGGGAAGATTATGGGATCCAATATTTGCAAGAGATAAAGAGGGAAAACTTCAAGAGCTAATGGATGCTGTTGTTGATGGAGAGCTTCAAAATTTTAAAGCAAAAGGTGGAGCCTATACGAGAGAAAAATTTTTTGGACAAGATCCTGATGTTTTAGAAATGGTTGATGATCTTACTGATGAAGATATTTATAAATTAAATAGAGGAGGGCATGATCCATACAAGGTCTATGCAGCTTATCATAAGGCAGTAAATACAAAAGGAGCTCCAACGGTAATTCTTGCCTTAACAACTAAAGGTTATGGGACCGGTTCAAGAGAGGCAGATAATACTACTCACCAAGTAAAAAAATTAACCTTAGATAATATTAAATCATTTAGAGATAAATTTGATATTCCAGTTTCAGATAAAGATATTGAAAATTTACCCTATGTGAGGCCGCCAAAAGATTCACCTGAAATACAATATTTGTTAAAAACTAGACAAGGCTTAGGTGGCCCAATACCTAGAAGACGGAGCCATACCCAAAAACTATTACTACCATCAGAATCAATTTTTCAGAAATATACTCTTGGTTTTGAGGATAAAGAAATTTCTACCACTATGTCTTTTGTAAGAATGATGACAGATATTATAAAAGATAAAAATATCGGAGAGAGAATTGTTCCCATTGTGCCTGATGAGGCAAGAACTTTTGGCATGGAGGGACTCTTTAGACAAATAGGTATTTATTCTTCGGAGGGTCAAAAATATAAGCCTGAAGATGCTGATCAAGTCATGTGGTATAAGGAATCTAAAGATGGAGTCATGCTCGAAGAAGGCATAAATGAAGCTGGAGCATTTTCTGCTTGGATTGCTCTAGCAACCGCATATTCAAACTATAACATTCCGATGATTCCAATTTATTTATTTTATTCAATGTTTGGTTTTCAACGTATCCATGATCTTGCATGGGCTGCGGGTGATTCACAAGCAAAAGGATTTTTAATTGGGGCAACATCGGGAAGAACCACTTTGAATGGTGAGGGGTTGCAGCATCAGGATGGCCATAGTCATATTTTTTCTTCAACAATTCCTAATTGTCGATCATATGATCCAGCTTATGCATATGAATTAGCAGTAATTTTTAAAGATGGAATTAAAAAAATGTTTGTAGATTTAGAAAATTATTACTACTACATAACTGTTACAAACGAAAATTATATACAACCAAGTCAACCAAAAGATTCTGATGAGGGAATCATAAAAGGTCTATATAAGCTCATGGATCAGAGTGACCCTCAAGTCACATTAATAGGCTCTGGATCAATTTTAAATGAATCAATCAAAGCGCAAAAATTACTAGAATCACTTGGGATAACTGCGGATGTATGGAGTGCTACTAGCTTTAATATGTTAAGAAAAGATGGGATGGAAAAAGAACGTTTCAATGAGTTAAATCCAACCGCTAAACAAAAAAAAACCTATGTAGCGGAATGTTTACCAAGTATAGATAAACCTGTAATTGCGGCAACTGATTACATGAGAGCTTACCCAGATCAAATTAGAGGCTTTATTAAAGCGCCTTATTATACTCTTGGAACTGATGGTTACGGAAGAAGTGATTCAAGGCAAAAGCTTCGAGAATTTTTTGAAGTAGATGCAAATAATATAGCGCGAATAGCGATTTACGCTCTTTTTAGAAAAGGAGATATAAGTAAAAAAGAAATTGCATCTTTATATAAAAAACTAAAAGTTAACTCAAGCAAACCAAATCCTTGGGAAGTCTAATGACTAAAGAGATTATTAATATTCCAGATCTAGGTGAAGCTGAAGATGTAGAAGTAATTGAGATTTGTGCCAAAGCAGGCGATCAAGTTGATTCTGAAGATCCAATTATTGTTTTAGAGTCTGATAAAGCTGCAATGGAAATCCCAGCTTCTGCAGTGGGTAAAGTTATTTCTATTGAAGTATCGGTTGGCGATATAGTTAGTTCAGGCTCGCCTTTTTTGCAAATTGAAACTTCAGACAAAGAAGTGAAACATGACAAAGAAAATATTACAGAGCCTATAGCCAATAAAAATCAAATTATCTTTGAAAAAGCAGAGGAAATTGAATCTGAGCCATCATCAATCATCGAGAAGGAACAAAACTTTTCAATTTTAAATAATAAAAATATTTATGCAGGACCTGCAGTTAGAAAGCTTGCAAGAGAATTTGGTATAGATTTATCGCTTGTTACCTCAAGCGGTCCAAAGAAAAGAATAGTAAAGGAGGATTTGCATGCATTTGTAAAATCTCAACTTTCTTCTGGCAACAAAAGTAATAGCTTTGAGTTTACGCAGCCTAATATTGATTATTCAAAATGGGGTTCAATCAAAGAAGAAAGGCTTTCAAAGTTTCAGAAGTCTTCTTTAGCCAATCTTCATACATCTTGGATCAATATTCCCCACGTTACTCAACATGATGAATGCGATTTAACAATATTACTTGAAACTAGAGCTCAATTATGCAAAAAGCATAAAGTGAAAATATCTCCTTTAGCCTTTATTGCTAAAATTACAACTGAAATTCTATACGAGTTCCCATTACTCAATAGTTCTTTGGATTCAAACTTAGAAAATATTATTTTGAAAGATTATGTCAATCTAGGTATTGCCATAGATACGCCTGAGGGATTAATTGTGCCAAATGTAAAAAATGCTCAATTAAAATCAATTGCAGAAATTTCATCAGAGATTAACGAATTAGCTGAGACTGCGAAAAAAAGAAAATTAAATATTGCTGACTTGAAAGGAGCATCTTTTAGCATTAGTTCTTTAGGAGCAATTGGTGGGAAATTCTTCACACCAATAATTAATCCTCCTGAAGTAGCTATCTTAGGAATTTCAAAGAGTTATGAGAAGGTTGTTTCATCAAAAGCTGGCTTTGAAGGCAGAAGCTTTTTACCAATTTCTCTCAGTTATGATCATCGCGCCATTAATGGAGTCTATGCAGTACAATTTACCAGGCAACTGGGAGAAGCCTTATCAGATGGAAAATTAATTGAAAAGAGTTTTAAATG
>Ga0181604_10004900_pt1 | contig 10766 bp, 9 predicted proteins | sample 041ome_12_FD_148663 | JGI IMG/M metagenome (GOLD analysis project Ga0181604, IMG submission 148663) | Coastal salt marsh microbial communities from the Groves Creek Marsh, Skidaway Island, Georgia - 041410US metaG (spades assembly) | ecosystem: Environmental > Aquatic > Marine > Intertidal zone...
AAGAACGCTACGTTTTATATTTTGCCAGCGCTCAACGAGGAGACCTCAGTGGCGGCGGTCATCTCCGGCCTTAAAGAGGTCGACCCCAATGGCGTGGTCGTGGTGGTGGACGATGCGAGCACTGACTCGACGATTCTGCAGGCGGCATCTCAGGGGGCCTGCGTGCTGCCGCTGGCGGATCAACTCGGTGCCTGGGGAGCAATGCAGGCGGGTTTGCGCTATGCGGCCGAAAAGAGGTGTGCGCGGGTGGTTACATTGGATGCCGACGGACAACACCTTCCGGCTGAAATCCCCAAGCTGTTATCTGCCATGGATCAAACTGGTGCCAATGTAGTGATCGGGGCCTGCGCTTTCAGAGGTTCGAGATTAAGACGATTTGCTTGGCGGATGATGCGGGGTGTGTCGGGCATTAGCGCGGAGGATCTCACTTCGGGGTTCCGGTTGTACGATCGGCAGGCGGTGGACATACTGGTGTCAGAGAGAGCCAGTTATCTTGAGCAGCAGGATGTGGGGGTGTTGGCGTTACTGCTCCGTAACAACCTTAAAGTAGTGGAGGTGGAGGTCAGCATGTCACCGAGAGCAGTGGGCACTTCCCGGATTTTTAGCTCGTGGGCGAAAGTATGCCGGTATATGCTCCAAACGTTGCTGCTAGGTGCGTCGAAACGGGGCGTGCAAACCGTTAAATTAGCGAAACATCAAGGCGCCGTTATCCATGACTGAAGTGTTTACGGGCCTCACAGGGCTCTTGGTGGCCGGTTTCATTATTTATTTGGTCAGGGGCGATCACATACAGGTGCGCCATGGCGTCGGTTGGGTTCTGGTTGCGGGGATATTTTTTTTATTGGGCTTTGCCCCCTCCTTACTGGATCAAATTGCGCTGTGGTTGGGCGTGGCTTACCCACCAACAGTCGCTCTGGTAGTAGGCGGTTCGGCATTGATTCTCAAGGCTGTGATATCGGATGTGGAGTTGGCTCGATCAGAGACGCGCCTGATGCGTCTGGTGCAGAGGGTCGCGATGCTGGAGGCCGACATTCGGCGGTTGGAGCAGCGAGCTGAGCAAGAAGATCATGGTCAGCGAGATACCGATCGGTAGATCGCTGTAATGTCTATGGTTTGCTGCCTCAGGTCGAATGTCGCACTTGAGGATTCTCGCGCTTCCGTTTTCCCCGCGGTATGGTTCTTTAGCGCATCGCTGATTCCCGCGGCCAAAGCTTTTATGTCTTTTGCGGGCACGAGCTCTGCGCCAAGTTTTTTGCCAACCCAGCCGGTTGCGCTACCGAGTATGTCGGTCACCACTAGCGGTTTTTTCAGATGAGCGGCTTCGAGTAAGACCATACCAAAGGCCTCATTCTTGTCGGTAGAGGGGAGTGTTACGACATCGGCTGTTTTGAGATAACGCCACTTGTTTTCCTCGCTGATGACGCCGATAAAACGCACGCGGTCTTGTATGCCGAGGCGAGTGACTTGCTGTTCCAGTGCGTAGCGCTCTGATCCGTCGCCCGCCAACCAGCAATGTACTTCGGGCAACTCGGCAATTGCCCCAAGGAGATATCGGAGCCCCTTATATGCAGCGAGTCGCCCTAAATACAGGACTACGGGCGCATCTGGTTTCGCAAAGGGCCGCAGAGTGTGTGGGGGAGGGAGCCGATATTCATCCAGACCCAGTGGCACTACTTTCACCCTGGAGGTATGCTTCTTAAGAGCCTCGCTGCCCTCAAGGTAGCTCTGGGAGGTAGCGCAGATAATGCTCGCGCGCTTTAGCAGTGCCTGCTCCAGAGGTTTATAAAAAAAATAACAGTACCTGACCAGCCAACTCGAAGCTGGCGTCACAATGTCTGACTGCCAATGAACTATCCATGAGAGCCGTCGCGCTCTCGGCAGAAGTAAAAGCCAGATTGCTGATGCGTTGGGGTGGTGCATGTGAATAACATCTGGCCGACACCGCCCGATCGTTCTTATAGCGGAGAGCCAAAACAGCGGGCTGATAGGAATGAATCCCACATTGAACCAACGCGCCGCTAACCTTACGTAAAAGGACGTGCCATCCAAGGGATCGATCTCTATATCACGGTCTTTCAAAGTGGCATTGGAAGAATGAACTAGGGCCGTGACCGTGATGCCTTGGCGGTGCTGCACGCTCATCAGATCCCGCAGGTAGGTTTCCATACCTCCGGGGTGGGGAGGGAAGTATTTGCCGATGTGCAGTACTCGCAATGGCTTTTCTTGGGCAATCTCTTCGGTCATGGTGAATTGGGCGCCAGTATTACGTAGTCTTCTCCGCGCCCGATTATTCGGGTGTTGGTGCCGACCTTGAGCTTATTAACTGCCGCCGCAATAGTGGCTTGATCGTCACTGAACACTGCAAAATGACCCTGCCAGCTATCTGATAGTTGGGCCCCTGTTGCCAAACTCACTGATACTGAGCTTCTGGGTGCCAGGAGCAGTGGCAACTTCTGCGCCTGAAATTCGCCGGATTGATTCAGGGCGATCGAGATGACACCGGCCTCAGAGTCGCGCTTGCAGGGTATAGCTTCCACAATTTCTGTAAGACTTGCACCCGTGCCGGTTTTCATATGTCTGCCGGTGCCCATCTCTCCCTCTGCTAATTGATACGTAGCTAACGCGAGCTGACGCAGCGATATCACATCACTGACTAGCCAGAGAACCGCAGCGAGCGCTATACAGCTGGCTGCAACCTGATGCACTGCTGACTTTCCGATAACCGCAAAAAGCAGCGCCAGCAATCCAGCTAACACCAGCGTTGCAGACTGCCACTTACCCCAGCCAACCGGGCTGGGTAAGTGCCCGTCGACCATATTGATCGAGCGTTGGCTGATAACATCCGGTGTCGCCCAGTGATTCAGCACTGCTGGTAGCGCTTCGGGTAAAAGGACATCCGTAGCTTGCAAATTTCCTACTTGAACGTCGCCCAGTGATTGCTTATCAACCAAGTAACCCATCTCGCTGATCGGTTGTCTCCAGTACGCTGCTATGGGCTTCATATCAAGAATGGTGGGGCCCGAGACATCTAACGAATAGGATTGCACCTGTGGGTCATCTTTGGTGATCCAGTAAAAAGAGACGGCTTCTGGTTTGGTCACCTTCACGTTTGTCACGACGTATCTCGGCTGCACAGTGTCAGGTTTTTTCAGCTGAACTTTCGCGACCGCCACGGGTCCGGGAGTGTCAGTAAACTGTTGGCGGCCATCATCAGCCTGCCGCAAATTACCGAGCACTGGCACTAAAGTTTCTGTCGCGTAGAAGCCCGTCGGGCTATCCTCTGAGTTTGAGCTCCTGTCTATTAAGACAGTTGCGGTAATGCCAACTAGCACAGCGACAGCGGCGGCTGTAATGCGAGTAAACAGCCGCTTGATGCGCGAATCACGCACTGACGCATTCTGGGTCGCAAGCTCTCCTATACTGTGCAATCCCGCCATGCCCGTGAGCACAAATACCGGCAAAAAATGCAGCAGCAGGCGATTGATCGATGTGCCTGTCTCGGCATATAGCGAGTAGTTAGATACGCCAAAAATAACTCCCTGCGAGGCGATGACCAACCCGCCCATGAGCCAGTGTGTGGCGCAGGCGCGAGGTTTTCTTAAAGTGAGCACAGCCAGTGCTGCCAGATAAAACAGCCCCAGTAGGTGAAAGTTCCCTCGAATGAAAATCATCTCAAAGTAATTGGGTAGCGGGTTATAGGGCCGCAGAGCGTAGCTACCGAGCGGGCCAACATGAATGGCGCCCTCCCGCACTCCCCATATTCCTAGCGGGCCCAAATGGGCAGATTCCAGCGCTACGCAGAGCAGCAGCACTGTGGCACAACCCGCTATCGCCTTGAATCGGTAGCGTTTCCAAAGCGCCAGCAATGCAATGAAAAGCAGTCCAAGGCCAAGCCAGATCCACCCCTCGGTTTTGATAAAGCAACCGACCAGCAGCAAAGCTGTGCCAACCGTTGGTAAGCCTTTTCCCGGCTGCTGAGCCCAGAGCAGCAGGGCCGCCAGGCCCATTCCGCTGGTCCCCAGCATCCATAGGTCCGCATAACCCGCCAACGCACCATGCATGCTCACCAGCGGGATAGAAATTAGCGCGTACGTTGCGATAAGGCTGAGCAAGCCGCTGTAACCGGCGTGGCGACACAGTCCGTACATTAGGCTCCCGATCGCAAGCGTTGCAAAAAACCAGGTAAGGCTGGCAGCGTGATCGCTCCAGCCACCGGACAACGCGGACGCGAACGCAGCGACTGCAGACACCGATGCAGGGTAATGAGCAGCGTGCAACGCATAGCCGGTGCCGCCTGACCGCAACCACTGATCCACGGTGTGAAAATCGACTAGAGCATTATTCAGCACCCACACCTTGGCCCGATACATCCAAGTGGTGAAGGCATCCCAGGGGTAGATATCCCGCGAGAGGTTGTTGGTTAGCACCAAGAGCAGATGCCCGGTAATGAGCATGATGATCAGTAGGTGAGGCAGATGGGCCCTTACCGAAGCCAAGTGAAAAACGGGTGCTTTGAAGCGATTGGGATGCATAGCACTGCGGAGTAGCGGCAGGGCAATGAGGGCGCATCCAAAAACCGCACCCCAGCTCGCGGTGCTCAGCGGGACGGGAGCGCCAGTCAGAAAAAGGATCAGCAGTGCGGCGGCGATGAAAAAGCCTGCCCCGACGTCTATCCAGACGTTGGTTTGCCAGTCCGCCCGGGCGCCGAGCGCGCGGCAGGCTTGAAAGCCCGCCAGCCATAGGAGCGATAGGCCAATGAAAGTGAAAGCCATATGAGCAAGCGTATGGATGCAATGCCCCATTATGCTGTCAGTCGGTACCTTTTATAAGGTGGAAATTTATAAGGTGGAAATTTATAAGGTGGAAATTTATAAGGTGGAAATTTATAAGGTGGAAATTTATAAGGTGGAAATTGGGGCTTACAGGGTACTGACTGAGGGTGGGGAAGGTTAAGAAATTAGGTGGGAAACCTGGACCGAGCCGCCGGATTATTGAGGTTTGATAGCACTCGGCTCGCCGCGCGTTTATGCCCAAGCATGACTCGCGGCATGCGCATTGCTTACCTCCACGACCGCCCATCGCTCCCTAATTTTTCTGGGTGCAATTGCCCATGAGCCCTAAGTTGCCATTGTGACTTTGTCAGGCTGGTGCGAGAGCCATAACTTGGTAACCTCGTTTTATGACAAAACAGATCGACCGTATATGAGTGACTCGCCGCAGCCCTGCGCACGCATTCGTCGGGTGCTCTCCATCGACGGTGGCGGTATTCGCGGCATTATCCCCGCTATGGTCATCGCCCACATCGAAAAGTTGATGGGCAAGCCCGCCCACGAACTGTTCGACCTGATGGTCGGCACCTCGACAGGCGGTATTCTGGCGTTGGGTTTAGCCCACCCTGGCTCGGGCAAGCCCGCGCAGTTTTCAGCGCGCCGCGTAGTCCGGTTGTATGAGGAGCACGGCGGTAAGATTTTTGAGCATTCGCTGTGGCGCAAGGTGCGGACGGTGGGCGGGTTTCTGGAGGAGGCGTACTCCCACGAGGCACTGGAGGCCATCCTTGGCGAATACTTTGCCGAAGCCGAGCTGGCAGAGTGTGAGCTACCCACCATGGTGACCAGCTACGACATTCAGAATCGGCGCACGGTGTTTTTGAAAAGCTGGCATACGGACCACGGCAAAATTTTGTGCTGCGATGCGGCTCGCGCCACGTCGGCGGCCCCTACTTATTTTGAACCTAAGCCGCTAGAGACGGGCGGTGAGTCCCGCGTGCTGATTGATGGCGGCATTTTTATGAACTCACCCTCCGTGTCGGCTTATGCCGAGGCGCGCAAACTTTTTCCCGATGACCCCATTGCGTTGTTATCACTGGGGACGGGTGAGCTCACCCGGCCAATCCCTTATGAAGAAGCGCGCACTTGGGGGAGTGCGCTCTGGGTGATGTCGTTGCTGGACTGCATGTTTGACGGCGTATCCAAGGCGGCAGACCATCAAATGCAGCTCTTTTTGGGGGAGCGTTACCAGCGCCTGCAAACGACCCTCGACTTTGCGAGCGACGATATGGATGATGCCTCCAAGGGCAACATTCGTAACCTTAAGCAGACGGCGCGGGAGCTGATCAAAGCGAACGAGCAGGTGCTGGAACAGTTTTTTGCAATGGAGGCAGAGGCATGAGGTGGCTATGGGCGGCAATCGCCGGTGTTGCATTGGTGTTGGTGTGGCAAGGCCTGAACCCGCTATTCAGGGGGTCAGATCCGGCAGACGTAGACGCCGGTGCGTCCACTCCGGCATCGGAATTGGCACCAGAGGCGACATCAACCAAAGCCCTCGAGGGGGTTGAGTGGGATGAACCACAAAGGGCGCAGATTCCCGAGCCCACGCCCGTGCCCCAGCCCGATTCTGCTGAAGGCTCGGAGGACGGGGTAATCAATATCGGTGAACCCATGGACCCAGATGACCCGTCCACCTGGCCGCAGCCCGAGACTACTGAGGTCATTAATATCGGCGAGCCCATGGACCCGGACGATCCTTCCACCTGGCCGCAGCCCGATAGCACTGAGGTAATCAATATCGGCGAGCCCATGGACCCGGATGACCCGTCCACCTGGCCCCAGCTCGAGAACACCGAGGTAATTAATATTGGTGAGCCGATAGACCCGGACGATCCTTCCACTTGGCCACCTCCCGAGAACACCGAAGTGATCAATATTGGTGAGCCGATGGATCCAGATGATCTGTCGACGTGGGACTGAGTGAGAGACTAATGCGCCGCAATCGTCTGATAGACATGCTTGTTGAACGACGGCGCCGCCCCCGTTTGCAAGAACGCGAAGCGCTGAGCAAACCGCTAACGTGAGGCGCAGCGCAAGTTAGGACTCACATCACACTAGGGCTCAAATAAAGTGCTGGCTGTCTGGACCAGTGCTGGCCAGACTCGTAGCGCGGCTGCGAAATCCAAGCCCATCTCACGCAGCCGCTCAATAGTCGCTCCCATGCTATTATCATTCGTGCTTGTCTGGTTGTGCCGCGTCAATGTATCTGCCAGCGGCGTGGCATCAGTTGCCTGAACGCCGTTTAAGAGGCGCTCGCGGCTGGCATCGAGAAATTCACGCCACCTTTCGGTTCCAGGCTGGCCATCCAGACCCGCCGCGTTCAGGCCAGCCAGCTGTTCGAGGCAGCGATTCAGCAAACCCGATTGCTTACTGAGCAGCATGTGACTGACCATCTGCTCCATTTCTCGAGAGCCCATGACAGCGAGTCGCTCAATCTGATCAGCCAATCCTGCCAGCTGTTGGGAGGCAGGGAGGCCCCACTGATCCTCGGGCTCCTGTCCTATCCAATCTGCAAGTAGGCTGATATCGACCCCGCTGCCAATAGCCGTCAGCTGACCTCGATCAGTGCGCGACTCCATCGGGTGGTGGGGAACAGCCCACCCGGCATTCATTACCACTGAGTCGGGGTAGAGGCGCTGAGCCATAATCCCGAATACGATGTCTTCATTGCGCCCGGCGGGAAAGTAGGGCGGCAAGAGCGTTGTATGGTCTACACCCGTGAGGGCGCTCATCACACCATAGGAGGTGAGCGTGGGGCCCCGATAGCCGTACCAGTTGCCTCCGCTACCCAGTGTCGCCTCAACATCTTCCGATACACCCAGCAATCGCTTTTGCGTAGTGGCGGGCGTGTGAAAAACCCAGTTACCCGCAGCTGAGCCCGTATCCCCCCAATACCCGCATTGGGTGAGTAGCACGCGCGATTGCGCAGAAAAACGGTTGATGGCGTGTCCGTCGACATTTGCCAGCTCCTGTGGCCCCGACCAATGGTCACCCAGCTCGGCACCGAGCGTCGTGCCGAGTGATTCCAGTACGTCGGATAGCGGCTCAATGGACTCATCAGGCAGGTCGTGCTGCTCAAGTGCCTCGATACTGTCAAAGAACGCGGCCTCGCGTTCATTGGGCCTGCCAAAGCGCAGCGGTCTTTTCTGCAGGGGCGGCTGCATGGCGCGCAACACAATGTCGTCGTCCATCATCACAGCGCGGTACCCGCCGCTAAGTAGCAGCGCCAGGTTGCGCGCTAGCCCATAAGTGGCAGTACCTTGCCAGTAACCTCTGTCGAGCAAGAAGCGTATCGCCCCGTTGCTCTGGGGGTGGTATTTCTCGAGTGCCGCAATGAGCGTCTCGCGCGCATTCAGATCGAAGTGGGTTAACGGCCTGTCGATCGACGCTTGGGCACTAGCAATGATGTCGGCGTTTTCGGCAACAGCGTCTTCCTGTCGTGAGTCATCGATCACCCAGATACCCTCAATGGCGGTAGGCAAGGGTGAGCGCTGTAGGCTATCGAGCAGTCGGCGCAGCGCGTCGGGTCGATCACAGGTGAGCACAAACAATCTGCAAGGTGCCGGGGTTGCAGTACCGGTATCGCTGGCGTGAGTGAGCCGCCCCCACGTTTCCCTGCTGCTCTCGAGCAGACCTTTACTCCGCACCGTCTCGAGCGTTTCACTCACGCTTTGCGCGTGCTCTTTCAGTGCTGGAATCGCCTGCATAATTCGTTGCGCATGGGCCTCAAGGGTTCTGAATGCGGTGCACTGCTGCAGTGCCTGCGCGAGGTCAGGCTGCACCATCATCCGTTGGCCTGTGCGAACCTTATGCAGCAGCACGGTATTGCCGGGCCCGGGCAAGATTTTGACACCACAAAAACTCCAGGTCTCGTCGCTGGCGGGCTGGCTGTTTGGGGTGCTACCAAGGTTGAAAGAGTAGCTGAAGTCGCTCATATCACTGACAAAATCGGGGTGAGCGCAGAGTATACTGGTGCTCGAAAGTTTTGGGTGCCGGGGAATTCTCAAAATGACTGCAAAAACCAAGTATCAGCCAACTTATTGGGTGATCCTGATCACAGTGATCGCAATGCAGTGGGGATGTGCTGCGCAGCCACCTACTAGTGTTGCCAGGCCCAGCTGCACCGAATCTGACAACCTGTTAATCGATACGGGCTTCACTTTGAGTCGGGAGACCGATCAACGATGGCAGCTCTCCCAGCACACGGGTCCGCAGTCTTTCCAGCTGACGTCCTCCGATGGAGCGCTCCGCATTGAGCGTATTGGTGATGAGCCCTGGATGCTGCTCCAGCAGACTGTTAAAGACGAGCGCTTCAAAGGTGCGACGTTGGTCTATCGTGTTGAGATGAAGGGCGAGGGACTTGAGGGGAATTTTGGATTCGAGCCCAAGGCGGGCATTTACACGCGTATCGGCACCGGGGGTCGCGCGCAGCTGGCCCCACAGGGCCCTAATCTCGGAGACTGGGAGTGGCAGACCTTCGAGGAGCGGATCCCATTACCCTCGGCGGTTGACCGGGTTCAGGTAGGGTTGGTGTATCAGACAGGTGGTGTTTTGCTGGCGAGAAACCCAAGCTTGGTCATTGAGCGTTGCGAACTGGATGAGGGCGCGTGAGGGTTTGGTTAAGTCTTTTTGCTGGCCAACTGGATCGCCATCTCGATAGCTGCTTTCATGCTGGCGTCATCAGCTCGTCCTGTACCGGCGAGATCGAGCGCAACGCCGTGATCCACTGAGGTGCGAATGATGGGCAGACCCAGCGTAACGTTGACTGCCTCGCCGAAGCCCTCTGATTTCAGGACCGTCAGACCCTGATCGTGATACATCGCCAAATACACATCGGTCTCTTTCCTCAGCGGGTTTGAAAAGGCGGTGTCAGCGGGGAGCGGCCCTCGGATTGCCAGGCCTTTTTCCCGCAGTGACTCTGTCACCGGCTCAATGACCCGGACTTCTTCGTCACCTAGATATCCCCCTTCTCCGGCATGTGGGTTTAGCCCCAGCACCGAGATGCGCGGTGACGCGATACCCCACTGGGACTGTAGCGACTGGTGAATGACCTCAATGGTGCGGGTGAGTGACGCCTGTTCAATCGCATCGGGCACGGCACGCAGAGGAAGATGGGTTGTGGCTAGTGCGACCCGAAGTCTGGGTGAGGCCAGCATCATCACCACGTGCTCTGTGCCGCACAGGGAGGCCAAAAACTCGGTATGCCCTGAGAAGGGGGTGCCGGTGTCGTTGATCACGCCTTTGTGGACAGGTCCCGTCACCATTGCAGTGCCATCGTCTGCCTGACATAGCGACACCGCAAGCTCCAGCGATGCCAACACAGCGGAGCCATGGCGGGTATCCAACTCGCCAGCGACACAAGGCGCGCTTAGGGGGACGTCGAGAAAACGCAACGTTCCTGCTTTGTGGGGTAATGGGTTAGTGCCAGAAGTGAAAGGAATGAGCTCGATGTCGAGCCTTAGTGCTTCAGAACGTTCAAGGAGTGCGGTGTGGCTCCCGACGGCGAGTAACTCTACCGGCCAGTCGCATAGTGCAGCGCCCAAGACAACATCGGGCCCGATGCCTGCGGGCTCGCCGCATGTCAGGACCAGACGGAAGGTCATTTGATGTCGACAAAAGCCTCTTCGCGAATCTTTCTCAGCCAGGCGTCGAGTTCTTCTTGATATTTCTGCTCGCGAATGTAGCCGGCAACCTGATTACGCCGCATCTCGGAGGAGAAGTCTTTATCGCGGCGCGCTTTCACCTCAAGAATGTGCCAGCCAAACTCGCTGCGAAATGGCTCGCTGACCTCGCCCTCGATAGCAGCCGCCATGGTGGCCTCAAATTCCGGCACCATCTGCCCCGGGTTAGTCCATCCCAGCTCCCCGCCCTCGGCGGCCGAACCGATATCGTCGGAGTACTGCCTAGCTAAGTCGCCAAAGTTCTCTCCCGCTTCGATGC
>Ga0181604_10004904_pt1 | contig 10762 bp, 7 predicted proteins | sample 041ome_12_FD_148663 | JGI IMG/M metagenome (GOLD analysis project Ga0181604, IMG submission 148663) | Coastal salt marsh microbial communities from the Groves Creek Marsh, Skidaway Island, Georgia - 041410US metaG (spades assembly) | ecosystem: Environmental > Aquatic > Marine > Intertidal zone...
ACACACTTAATAAAACACGCGAGAGCAAAAGCAAAAGAGGAAGAGAGACAAAACAGAGGGAGAGACCTTCTCTTTTCGTTCGCTTTTAGTATCATCTCGGTGTTACTCTGCTCTATCAAACGCTTGTCTTTTAAAGTTAAAGTTGTTCCATTTTGGACAACATGACGGACAAATTCGAAAATTCCTTTACGAAACATGAGGAGTTTAATGAGGCGAATAATGATTCGCACGTCGCGCAAAGCGTACGAGAAATCCTCCAACACGCGCACAGACACATCTCCGACGCCATCGACTGCGATGAGAACAACTACGGAGAATCTGCGGTGAGAAGTTACAGTTTGGCGATGGATTACTTCAAAACGTATCTCAAAATGAATGCCATTGGTGGCAGCTCTGGAGGGAAATTCGGTGCGTTTCGCGCGTTTGCGCGATGGAACTCGCCTAATGGAAAGAAGACGTGTACGAAGAAGAGGAGCGAGGATGTGGTGTTCTTGTCGTTTACATCGTCGTCTTTGTGTGTTTTTCGCTCTGTTTCTTCTTCTTTGTGTGTTTGTTTCATTCGTCGGCGACGACGTATAAAAATGGTCGTGTGCGAGACGTTTGTTTACGAGAGAGGATGCCGACGGGAGGACCTTTCTCGGGTTTCGCGACAAAGTCGTCGTTTTTCGCTTCTTTCTCTCGTCGGTGTTCTTTCAATGTTTTCGTCTCTCTTTTTCCTTCTCTTTCTCTCTCTTTTAGATCGAATAATGACTGATCAAAATCTCTCTTTTATTACCAACGACAACGTTACGCAGGAACGAGAGACGAGAGGGCGCAACTCGTCGCGAAAATCGTTCAGTATCAGAAGCGTTTACAAAAGTTGAGGAGAGATTTGATGCGACGGAAATACGGCGAGAGAAGTCTGGAGAAGTCTTCTTTAGCAGCAGAGAAGGAGGAGGAGGAAAAGGAAGTCGTCGTGCAGTTGACTGCTTCTTCTTCGAACGGTTCGGAAACGAAACGAAACGACGACGACGACGCGTTGCACTTGGAGACGATCATCGAGGACGAGGAGTTGAGGCGTCTGGTAGACAATGATAGCGACGACGACGAGAGCGGCGAGGAGAACGGCGGCGATAGGAGTACGAATAACAAGAGTAGCAATAGTAAGAAGAAAACGAAGAAGACGGCGGCGGTATTCGATCGATCGTTATCGGCCATGCCGCGGTTGATGAAAAAAACGACGACGACGAATAGCGATACGCGAGAAGGAACAGATAGCGGTGGCGGCGTCTTCGATTGGCTCTTGGACGCGTTGGATGCTTTGGACGATAAGATTGCCGAGAAAGTGGAACGCGCGGAAGACGCGCTCTTTGACGCCTTCGAGGACGTCCAAGATTCTTTCAAGAAGACCTTTTCGTTTCAAAAGAAGAAGAAGCATAGCGAAGAAGAAAAGAACGACGACGTTTAGGACAACGCAAAATAATAATCATCATCGTTCGAGAAAACGACGAGGGCGGTGAAGACGATTTTGACAACCTTCTTCGTTCGTGCGATGGATTTTTAGATAGATGATATGCGCTATTATTACAACTCGCCGCCGTCGCCTCGGCCGCTCGTCAAATCTTCCACCAACTTGTGCGCTTGTCTGTACGCCTCGTCTTCTTTCCTTTGCGCTCTTTTCTTCTCGGTGAACGCGTCCTCGTCGAAAGGTTCCCACCCGCTTTCGAGTTCCTCTTCCGTCGTCGTCGGTCGTCGCGTCGGAAATTTTTTACACGTTCGCGCGCACATTTTCTCTCGAAACGTCCTCGTGTCTTTGTTTATTATTATTCGTTGAGGAGGAGGAGGATTACTACTACTACTACTATCACTACTATCACTACCACTATCACTACCGCGACTCTCTTCCTCATTTGGTGTGCTCTCGTACAAAATCGAATACATGTCCGATTCGTCCAAATCTTCCTCCGAACTGTACACCATTTGCTCGCAAAACTCTCGCATCCGGTGCGACCACATCCCACCTTTTCGAAGCGTGGTTTCCATCGACAGCGTTTGCGCTTTGTGCAACGTTTTCGGCAAAACGGTTAAACCTGGCCCGTTGAAATAATTGTGCCCGTCTTTCCCGTGCGTGACGCCGTAATACTCGCCCCAGAACTGTTCGTCCTTACACGTGTCCTCGAAACTTTGCTCGTATTGATCCACTCTGAGACGTTTCTGGACATTTTTGCCTTTCCTGTGTTTGCGTTCCGTCTCGCGAATATTCGTCGTGAGTTTATGCGCGATGGCGTGACACGCGTCGCATCGCATGTGAGGAGGAATTTGCATCGAATTCTGCTCTTCCTCGGATAAACCTACCATTTTTTTTCTCGTCGTCGTACTAAAACTCTCCTCCTCCTCCTCGTTCTGCCGCGCCGCGAGCGTTTCTACCTTTCGTCGTTCTTCTGTTTGCGTTTGTTGCGAATGAGATGATTGTTTTGAGTGTTAAAATATAACACAGAACAGAGAAGAAAAAATATGAACATTTACATGCGTGATCAGAGAGAATGTTGCAACAAAAAGAAACAAAAAGGCGTTTTAAATTCATCGACTGTTGTTGTTGATTGTAACGCGTAACAAACACAAACGATACGAACGCGGGATCGAGAAGAAGACAACCAAGAAGACCGAATGAGAAAGGAAAACGCTGCGTGAGTCCATCGCACCTCTCTTCTCCCGTCGCTCGTTCTGAAACGCCTCGAAAGATGACGACGAAGAAGACTTCTGACGTTGTTTTTTCCCTTCCACCCCGATGGGGAAAAATTCAAAATCGGACATCATAATCGCGCTCAATATCATCAAAAGAAGACTCGGTTTAAAGAGCGCGAAGTGAAAGATCGAAGAACAAATGCCGTCGCGTTTTCCTGCTCTTTTTGTTCCTCTTTTTATCGATGATTTCTTCGATAAAAGTCGCGTTCGACTGCGTGACATCATCATCATCGTATAGGGGCAGAAAAAGTGAAGAATGTCGTTCCCCTTTAATTTTCTTACATCCTGAACCCTAATTTTCTTACAAACAGTCATTTTCGAATTGCACGAAGTAAACAGCACATCAACCGCGCGATAGGATCAACACAGACACCCGTACCTATCGCGCGATGCGCTTGAATCGATCGATGCGGTCGCACGTGAAGAAGTACAGACACACCTATACTCTTTTTCTGATTTTTTTTATACCTCTGTTTTGTTTCACATGCATGTAAAGAGATATACACGCGCTCTTATTTCCTCTCTGCGTAGGCTCTGACTTACGCGAACGAAGGCACATCGAGCGGCAGAAGCGCTGGTACACGAAAGCAGCGATACGAGCGGTACTCTCAGCGGAGCGCTAAAAGAAGTGGCAACGCGTTTACTGCGGAACAAAAACGCTCTGATCACACATGTGAATATTTTTTTCCAAAAATTTGTTCGTTGGGGGAAAATTCACTTCAGAAATTTTCAAATTACTATTAAAGAGATACGCTATTAAAACGCACGTAAAACACACGCACACCGCGCATATAAACGAGAGGAAAAGAGGAAGAGAGAGATTTAGAGTCTGCGCTCTTTCTTTTCACTCGCTCTCGCGCTCTCTCTGTCGTTCTTTGTGTGTGATTTACGTGTAGGGGAAAGTGTGAGAAATTTCAAATTTCGTGAAAGAGATACGCTCTTTACGCGCGCACACACGCGCGATAGACTCGATAAAACGCGCACATTTTGTGCGCACGAGAGAGGATAAAAGAGAGAGTGAGAGTCTGCGCGCTTCATTTTTGCTCGAAAGTGTCGCGTCACGGCTCGTGTAAAGATGAAATCCTTCTCGAGCAAAGAGAGGAAAGAACTGCTCAAGCGATGGAACGAACGGAACAATAAGAACGCGAATACGACGACGAACGCGAAAACGAACGCGAAAACTTTACTGAATTCTTCAAACTCTGACGGTAGTATGTCTTTAAAAGAAGAAGGAAAAGGAACGCCTCGCGATGATGAGGAGGAGAATGAAAAACAAATTGGAAATTCCAAGACGTTTGAGTCAAGGAGCAGTCGAAGCGCGGGAAAGACGTCGACATCGAAGGATGAGTACGATCGTGATTTTCGCTCGAAAAATGCAGACGTAAGAAACAACGGGAGTATTTCGTCGTCCTCTTCTGGAGTATTAAGGCAACGGCAAGAGGAAGCGCAACAGAATGTTTTGATGAAGCGGAAGAAACTGAGTCGCGATGCGGAGAACCAGAGGGGAACAAAGGATTTTGCGCCGGATGACGAAGATTGGAGGATGCAATCGAGGAACGTTTGGTTGAGCAGCTATTATAATACTAATAAGAGCAATGTTGTTGTTGCTCCTACTGCTGATGATAATACGAACGAGGGAGGAGATGTATTAGATCCGAATGATTTTGATGACGCCTTTATTACTCGTCGAGGCGTCGAGGACGGATTCGTGAGTAAAGGTCAGCGAAAAGAAGAAAGTGGGCGAGAAGAGAATATCCCAAACAACAACACCATCGCAGCAGAGGAAAGGAAACGCACGAACACCGCGGCGACGACTTCATCAAAATCAAAAACGTCTTCTCGCGGAGGAAAAGAGGACAAATATCTCCTCTACACGCAAGCGATGGAACGTCTGGCGACGAAGATGAAAACAGAAAACGACGAACAAATGAATCAATCGAAACGTCTCGAAGAAGCGCAAACGAAAGAACACTTAATGCTGAAGAAATCTCTAGAAAAAGAGCAAATGCTAAACAGGAAGTTGGAGAAAGACTGCGAGAGTTTGAAGGAGAAAAAATTGACCGCGGCGCGCGAGCGGGATCGGTTTTCCGAGCGAGTCTCGCGGGCGGAAGCGGAAAAGGAAAGAGTACTCCGAGAGATTGCAAAGACGAAATCGAAAAGCACTCATCTCTTGAAAGAACACAAGTTTACGATCGAAGCGCAAGGGGCAATGCTGGAGCAGTTGCGAAGAGAATTGGAAACGAGCGAGAAGATGGCTTTGGACGCGGAGAGGAAGTGCGACGCGATGACGAGAGAACGAAGCGAGACGGAGGAACGTTTGGCAAACGCCAGAGAAAAGTTGAAATCGATGGAGGAAAAATCCACCGACCTAAAGCAAAACTCGAGAGCGATTAAAATCGCGCAAGAGAAAGTCCTCTCCTTGACCAGCGAGTTGAAAGAGAAAAAGGAAATAAATGCAAAGATGGAAGAGACGAACGCGAAATTGCAAAAAGAAGTCAACGCTCGAAAGCGAGAGTTTGCGGAGATTCAAAAACAGTTGGAATCGGACGTGGAAACTGAACGAAGTTTACGAGTACACGCGGAAAAGAAAATGGAAAAGATGATGGAAGAAATGCAGTCGATTGAAGAGGAAAAACGGAAACGCATCGAGGAGTTACGAGTGTTGGAAGAGACTTTGCGCTCGATTGAAGAGGAAAGAGACGCTTTGAAGAAGACGGTGAGTCAACGCGAGCTTGAAATCTTCAAACATTTGCAGGTCATCGCAGAAAAGGATAAGATTGAAAATGAATGGATTGGAAACTATTCCACGTTGCAAGAAGAGATCGAAGTGCGAGATTTGAAGGCGATAGAATCGTACAATCAGGTGGACAACAACTCTAATAACGAGGTGCAGCGCAAAGCGGCGGAGATTGATCGAAAAGAGCAATTTTTTTCTTCGAAAGCATCATCGAACAACAATCACTCGAAAATGTTAGCCGTCGAACGACAGAAAGTGACCGATGCGATGAAAGCGAAGAGATATTTAGAGAGGCAGTTGCAAGACGAGAAGAGAAAGTTGCAAGAGAAGGAGAAGATGTTGAACGCGCTCGAGGAAAAGTACGCGGCGACGGCCAAACGCGTCAATTCGGACGACACGAAAGCCGAAGAAGCGTTGAAAATTTTGAACGAGAAAGTCGCGAAGATGACCGCGGAGATGCACGAAAAAGACGAGCGGTTGAAAGCGAACGAGGAGTTATTGCACAGAATGCACTCGGAGAAGAAGAAGCGGGACGATGAGCTCGAACGCATGCGCGTCTCGTTGACGCAGAAGGAGCAGGTGGTCAAAAAGTTGGAGGATGATTTGAAATCATCAGAGGTTCAAAAGGCCAATAACAATAACAATAGTGTCAACCAGCAACAACACGTATTTATGATGAAGGAAAAAGACGCGACGATCCAAAGCGCGCAATCGAAAGTGGCCGCGTTGGAGGCGAAAGCGAAGCAATCGAGCGCGAATGAAGAAAACTTGCGCAAAGAGTTGGAACAGTTGCAAAAGAGCGAACGAACGGCAAAAGCGGAACGCGAACATTTGGAAAGGCAGTTACGCATGGCTGAAGAGAAAGAGAAGAAGTTATCGGCGCAAGTGGACGCGATGAGCGTGGATCGGCAGAAATCTTCCTCGAACGCGGCGGAGCTCTTCGAGGCCAATCGGCTGTGTTATGATTTGAGAGCCAAATGCGACGCGAAGGATAAGCAATTGGAAGAGATGCGTCTGGAGCTCAAAAAGGCGACAGAGTCGTACGAAAACGAGCACAAGAAGCACTTACAAACCCAGGAGGACTGCGCGATTTACTTTGAAGATTTGCAAGAAGCCGCGGAGTTTGCGGAGAAGACGATTTGCGAGCACCAAAGGACGATTGAGACGAACAAAGAGGAAATGGAACGGTTACAGACGAACTTAGCGAACGCGGAGAAGAAGTGCGAGTTAGCATGGTCGGAAGCGCAGTCGTTTAAAACATCTTTGGAGAACACGCAGACGGTGTTGAGCGCTCGCGTCGAGGAAATCGAACGTTTTCGCTCGCAATCGACCAGCGAGAAAGAGAACATGTCCTCGAAGCTTATGTTCTTAGAAGATGAAAGCGCGAGTTTACACACTAAATTGCAAGAGAAGCAAACGAAACTGAACAAAGCCTTGGGTGACATCTCTAAGTACCAACAAGAATCGGAACAAGCCAAGCGGCAACTGGACGCTTTCCGCGCGTCCAAAGAAGTCACCGAAGAGCGGTTGCGCGAGGAACAAGACAAGTTGAAAAAATCCGAACAAAACTGCGAACAGTTGTCAGACATGTTGAAGAAGAATGTCGAACGACACGCGAACGTGTTGAGCGCGAACGAACGCATGAAAAACATGGAAATTGAGGATTTGAAAGACGCGTTGAGATCGCTCGAGAGGAAAGCGTTGAAGATCGCCGAGGTGGTGCACATCGATAAAGCGTTTTTCGACGGGTTGGACGTGGAAGCGCAAGTGATTGTTGAAGATTTTTGCGCGACGAGTAAGAACGTGTCGTCGCCGACGCCGTCGAAGATGAACATAAACAATGGTGGTGGCAAGACGCCGATGACAGCGCCGTCGGCGAATCGAGGGAACTTTGTCTCCGCGCCTTCCTCACCCGCGGATAGATTTCAAACGCCGCAAACGTCCATGCAAACATCCTCGCGACTCGGCAGAACAACGATTGCAACGACGACGACGTCTAAAAGTGCCGGAAAACCAGTACTCACATTTTCGTCCGCTGGTAAACATCAACATAAAAGTCACGTCTCGCAACGCATCTGGGGCATGGTCTCGGAAGCGTCCAAGATCAACGTCGATTTACAAGGGTTAGCGGAAAGCGCCAAGAAACGATTGCAAGAACATCAAGAACAGTTGAGCGAGAAAAAGAAAATCAACAACAGCGCGGTAAAAGCGTTGCGTCTCGACGTTGTCAACGGAGAAGATTCCGGTCAAAAACCGAAACCAAAAGCGGGTACGCCTTCCAAGCGTCGCGTATTACAACCGGTTCCGTTCAACGCGCAGTAGAAAGAGAGAGAGAAATATATATATAGCAGTTACCAAGAAAGGCATAATAGAATGTAGAAGAGAGAGAGAGCGTTGTTTGAATACTAATACTACCAGATTTACTACCAGTATATATGCGCTGCCTTCCTCTGTCGTTCGAATGTGAAAGTTTGTTTCATTTCTTTAAAAAACGGTCGCTTTTATTTTCGGCAAAAAAAAATATGAATACCAACACCAACATCTTTGACGACATTGACGATCGCGAGGACATGGACGAGGACGAGCTTTTACGGCAGCAGCAGAACACCTGGACAATGTGCATCGAACACGACGGAGGAGGCGCGCGACGAGATGTGCATCCTCCTCCTCCTCGGTTGATCCCTTTGTCCTCCACATCCAAGGAAGGCATCGAGGCATCCGAGATCCGAATGAAGATGATGAAATACGAAGCCGATACGAAGCCCTTTTCGCCGCCGATATCGCAAAGGAACAACGGTACGATAGGTGTTGCCGTGCAATCGGTGTCAAAATCTGTTGGCACGCAAACAACAACCGATGATGTCGACGAGGAGATGTTTGATACCGATGGTGCTGAACAACAACATTCGATGTCTCTTGGATTGCGCAACGACGAAAGCGCGCTGCCGAAGAAGAAGCCGAAGGTAATGAGGACGGCGAAGACGACGAGAATTTTGGACGACGATGACAGTTCGGGCGACGATGGAGAAGAAGTTGAAACGGTGAAGAACGAGAAGGAGAAGAAATCTTCCTCGTCGGGTACGCGGTGCGATGATAAAAAAGGCCACTGCGGTTTCGGCGTGCCGGGGTTTGTCGAGAAGCAGCCTCAAATGCTGTCGTCGCGGCTTCAAAATCCATCGAATAATCCAGAACAACGAGAAGAAAAGCAACAACACCAGTGCAAAAAGAGTAGCGATAACGCGACGACGACGATTGAAGACCAAGAAGGAGAACTCGCAGTAGTACCGAAACACAATCATCGCGAATTAAACGCTCTCGTCGACTACAATCGCAACGGTCGCGCGACGAATAATGCCAATCGAAGAGATCAATTCACGTCATTCGTATCGAATCCGGACAATAAAAAACTCCTTAAACGCATATGCATCAAAGCTGGAAACAACGCTCGTTTCTTTCTTTCGAAAGTTTCGAAATCGTTCAAAAAAGTAACTCTGCGAGACTTTGGCGTCATGAGTTCCTCGAACTTAGAACAAGGAAGAGTCAAAGCGGTAAAAATTTCCGAAATCGAAACGCCCGCGCAATTCGCCTTGTGCATCGAACACGGATTACAACTCAACGATCTCGTTTTCGCCGCGTTAGCCGACGGCGGCCGCCTCGAGGTTTTGAAATACATTCACGACCACCTCTTGCCGGACAAAATGTACCTAAACTCTCTGGCGGTGGAATACGCCAGTCAAAACAATCATTTGCAAACTTTACAGTATCTCGTTGAATACCACAACGCGCCTTTATGCAAGGACGCCTGTTGGAGAGCCGCTTGGAAAGGTTCTTTCGAGTGTTTGCAATACTTGGTCCTCGAACGCAAATGTCCGTTCGATCGACACGAGTGCCACGAAATCGCCTACCAAAGCGGACATTTTGACCTCGCGCGATGGATTAAAGAGCATTAATAATAGTATTAATATCATCATCATCATCATCGGTGACTACTACACTACTGCTCTGAATGCACTGCTGCTGTTCTTCGATGCTCTTCTCCTCGTCATCATTAAATACTCTTTCTTTTCTTTTAGAATCTTTTTACTCCTTTTAGCAAAATATGCGTTTCCACACTAAAGAACCGCATTTGTAACCTCTCATGATAAACATGATCATCGTCTCCAAATCGCCACCACCACCACGCATCGTGGCGACTTTGTCCTCGCGAAATCGATCGAGAACAATGCTAAAAACACCCCCATTATTAAGAAAAAGAAGATTCAATGGTGTTCAAACACAACATTTGGAAGCCGTTTTAGGGGAAAATGCAGATGCCAACAACGGGGATACCGAGGGTTTAAAGATGAAGATGAAGATGATAAATAGACGCGAAGCGATGAATAACTGCTTAAAAATCATCGCTCTCCTCGAGACGAGTACAGACAGAAAAGCGTTCGCGTACGGGTTGAACAAAAAACCGCCCAATAGTGATGATAACGAACCCAATTTGGTCTCGTATCTTGGGATAAGAAACTCCTCCAAACGTGAGAGATTCGAAGCGAGCGAACGCAAGAAACGCGAAGCTGAAAAGTTACGGGAAAGGAAAGAGGAAGAGTTAGAATCGGACGCACCTTTGATGACGTTACCATCGGGAATACAGTTTCGGGAGTACGACGAAGGCGTGAGTGGGACGAAACGGTGCAGAAAAGGCTCGAAAGTTTCGATTTTGTTTAAAGTGTTTCGATTGTCCTCGGGCGCGTATTTTAAGTACTCGTCCGGAGGGACGGCGGTTTTGTTGTGGGCGCGAGGATACGGCTCGGAAGGACTCGACGACGTCGGCGTTCCGTATACTTTTATACTGGGAGAAGAGAATAGTTTGCCGAGAGCGGTTGCGCCGGTTGTCGTTGGGATGCGTCAAGGCGGCGTGCGAAGGGTGTTGATGCCGCCGAATTTGGGATACGTGAACGATTTTGTGCAACCGCAACCGGATTCGTACGGCGCGAGGCGAAGGCTGGAGAATTATCGAGACGGTCCTTTATTATTTGAAGTAGAAATCGTGTCGGTGAAAGATCCGGGGAGCGATGATAGCGAAGGAGTGAGCGATGATAGTTTGGATTTGAAGAACGGCGAATCTGGTTTCTATAAGCTACCGTCGGCGCCGACGCTGCTCGATAGATAATTTTTAATGTACATACATGTAATAATACAACGCCGCGCTCATCGTTTTTATTATGTTCCTCTTCACACTGTGATGATTGAAAATTGAAAATTGAAAATTGAAAAAAGAGAGAATGAACGCGTGAGTAAAAACAACAACAACAT
>Ga0181604_10004920_pt1 | contig 10741 bp, 6 predicted proteins | sample 041ome_12_FD_148663 | JGI IMG/M metagenome (GOLD analysis project Ga0181604, IMG submission 148663) | Coastal salt marsh microbial communities from the Groves Creek Marsh, Skidaway Island, Georgia - 041410US metaG (spades assembly) | ecosystem: Environmental > Aquatic > Marine > Intertidal zone...
TACACGTGGCAAAAAATTCTAGCAACTCGCAATTGATTCTTGAAAGAACTGGTAGTTCAACTGGGAAATTTAAAATATACACAAATACAAATTCTTTGTTTATTTATGATGAGGCACAATCATCTCATCGTCTAAAAATTGATAGCTCAGGAAACGTAGGAATTGGAACGACTAACCCAAGTAGAAATTTAACGATTGGGGATGGTTCTGGAAATTCAGTTTTAGCAATAGTAGCAGCAACTAATGGGTTATCTCAAATAGGTTTAGGAGATAGTGATGATGATAATTATGGACAAATCATTTTACGACATTCAGATGGTTTGCTACAAATACAAAATGGTGGTGGTGGAGGAATTACTGAGCGTGGATTAAATATAACAAGTTCAGAAAACGTAGGAATTGGAACGACTTCGCCTAATGTTAAATTAGAAATTTCTGAAAATCAAAACCCATCTTTAAGGTTTAACAATGAAGATACGAGTGTAGTTACAGGAGATACTTTTGGAACTATTGAATGGTACACAAATGACCCAAGCTCATCAGGAACAGGACTTGGCGCTACAATAAAAGCAAGAGCTGCAAGTAGTTTTACAGGAAGTAATAGAAGCACGAATTTAACTTTTTCAACTACGTCAGGAACTACAGGTCCTACAGAAAGAATGCGCATCGACAGTTCTGGAAACGTAGGAATTGGGAATACATCGCCCGCACATAAATTAGACGTACAAGTTTCAGGTAATGTTGCAAGATTCGGCGATGGTACAAGATTTTTTAGAGTATATACTGATAGTGATGAAGTAAGTTTGCTTGCTGACGGAAGTGTACCAATGAAATTTTATACTGGGGGAGCAGAAAAAATGCGTATAGATAGTAATGGAAATTTTGGATTTAGGGTTATTGCAGAAAATTCTTCAGGTACTTGGAGAAACTTTCAAGTAGGAGGAGGAGCAAATTTAGTTACAAGGGGAAGTAATGCTAATGATTTATTGTTAGGTACAGGATTTTATTTTAATACTGCCAATCAAGAATTATATAAAAATACTGAAGCTGTAAGCAGAATGTTTTTTAATAATGATGTAATAACGTTTCAAAATGCTGCTTCAGGAACATCTGGTACTGCTATTTCTTGGAATGAAAGAATGCGTATAGCCAGTAATGGGGCAATTGGATTTAGCGGCGCTAATTACGGAACATCAGGGCAAGTATTGACTTCAAATGGCAGTGGCAGCGCGCCAAGTTGGCAAGCAGCTGGTGGAGGTGGTGCCTGGGGAACAGCAACATTTGATATTAGCACGGTAACAACGTCGGGAACTACAGTTGCAACAACTGTAAATGCGTCAACAGTATCTGATAAAGTTTGTGGAATAGTAAGAGTTACATTTGCGCACGCTAGCCAAATTGCTTACGCACATTTTACAATATACGAAACAAGCAATCTTTGGTTTTTTACGCGTGTTGTTGTTGAAAATAGTAATTCTGATTTAGATATTTTTGCTAGTGGGAATGCTACTAATACTATAACAATAAAAGTTTCAAGTTCTAGCCCAAGCTCAGGCTATGACGGAAAAGTAGTGGTGGAAGCTTATCCAGCAAGCATGTTCGGTTTATAATAAATTTTAAAATAAAATAAATGGCAAATACAAAAGTAACAGGTGACGTTATCGCAAATGGAACAATATCAACAGTCCATATTGCAGACGATGCAATCACAGCAGCTAAGTTAGACAGCACGGCTAGTGGGATTACTTTTGCGGATCTTGCTGTGGATACGAATACATTGTATGTAGATGCTGCAAATAATAGAGTTGGAATTGGAGAAACAAGCCCGTTGAGTAAATTACATATTAAAGTATCTGATACTGGGGTAACCTCACCATCTGCTCAAGGAAATTTATTAGTTTTAGAAGATTCTGAAAATGGTTTATCTATATTATCTTCGACTGCTGGTGCGGGATATATAAATTTTGGAGATTCAGATGATAATAATGTAGGAATGATTATTTATGGTCATTCATCTAACTCAATGGATTTTTGGACAAACGCTGGTAAAAGAATGACTATCAACAGTTCAGGAAACGTAGGAATTGGGACTACTTCGCCTTCAAATAAACTTTCAGTATGTGATAGTAATGGAACTGGATTAGAAATTGCTCCAAATGACAGTAATGCACAGGTTGTTTTATTAGCATACGATAGAGCTGATAGTGCATATAGAGAAATGAATTTTAATGCTTCAGATTATATTTGGAGAACAAGTGCTACAGAAAGAATGCGTATTCACAGTTCTGGAAACATTGTTTTAGGGGCTAACGGAAATCAATATGGATTAGTAACAATTAGACAATCAGGAACATCTAATGATAGTGGATTAGCAGTTGTAAATAGTACAAATACTAAAAGCGTAAGGTTATGGACAGATGGTACAAATTCATATTTAAGTTCTGGAGCAACAGGTAATGGTGTTTTAGTTTTAAACGCAGGTGGAGGAAACGTAGGAATTGGAACTTCATCGCCTACTGAAAAATTAAGTGTAAATGGTAATATTTCTTTAAATAGATATTTAAGCCTATCAAATTCTGATTATACATATATATTAGGAAAAAGAACAAGTCCTTCAGATGGGTTTTATTTAACTCGTTTAATGGGTTATGGTGATAATACTTTTTATGGTTCACTTGATGTATTAAGACACGATGCAAATGATGGTGAAATAAGATTTAGAACAAGGACAGCAGACGTTATAACAGATGTAATGACTATTGTTGACGGAAACGTAGGAATTGGAGAAACAAGCCCTGCTGAAGCATTAACTGTTGTTGGTACAATAAGGGTTCAATCTGCAAGTGGAGATACAGATGGCTTACATATATCATCAGATTCTAATGGAGATGCTTTAATTAATGCAGGTTATTCAGTATCAGATTTAAAATTTGCTACTGCAGATGTAGAAAGAATGCGTATTCAAGCAACAACAGGAAACGTAGGAATCGGAACGACTACGCCTAATAATAAACTTCACGTTGAAATTAACGATACTAATACTTATGATTCAACAAGTATTAATACACCTACTATAATTAATTCAACTCGAAATTCAAGTAATGTAAGTAATCAAGCATCAATTATTCAATTAAGAGCAACAGGATGGGCAGGAAGTACAACTGGTGTAGTAAACTTAGCAGCAATACAAAAAGGTAACGCAAATACTGCAGATTTTGTTATTCAAACAAGATACGCTGGTACATACGGAGAAAGAATGCGTATAGATAGTGTTGGTGTAACTACCATCACAAGAAACCCGTTTTTTCCTGCTGCAAGTTTAGATGATATTACAACTCTTAAACTTGAAAATAAAAGTCAAAGTTTTGGAGGCTCAGCAGTAGGTATTCAATTAAATGCAGGAGATGGAGATACGATAGGGAGTATTTTTTCAAGAGCTGATGGCAATGACAACACAACAGAAGCATTATTTATAATTACAAATACTGATAATCCTATTATTTTTGGCACTAATACAGGAACTACTAATGTGACATCTAATGAAAGGATGCGTATAACAGAGGGAGGAAACGTAGGAATCGGGAATACATCTCCTTCAAGTAAACTTCATATTGGTTCTGGTTCGAGTCTTGCAATATCAGGTAGTGCTGATGAATTAATTGTAGATGGAGCAGGAAATTCAGGTATAACTATTGGTTCAGGAACAGCAGCAGCAGGTTCATTATTTTTTGCAGATTCGGGGAGTTCAGCAGCGGGATATGTTCAATACAATCATTCTTCAAACGCTTTAATTATGGGTACTCAAGCTACAGAAAGAATGCGTATAGAATCAGATGGGGATGTTATTCTTACTGAAGGTAATTTTACTATGTCAGGTGCAACTCCATTTATTGTTCTTTCAAATACAGCAGAAACAGAATCAGGAATTACATTTGTAGACAGTGCAGATGCAAGTCAATCAGCTAAAATTACTTTTAATTCAGCTACAGATAATACACTAAAATTCTATAATAATGCTTCTAATGAAAGAATGCGTATAACACCTGGAGGAAACATAGGAATTGGAACAACTGATCCTGATTTTGCTTTAGATATTGCAGCCTCAGGTAGTGGAGTTCAATTACAAATAGGTAGAACAAGCTCAAGTGCAGGTTCTACTTGGATGGGCGCTGATTCAAGTGGATTTCATTTAGGTGTTGGTGCTTATGGTGTAGGAAACTCTGTTTCTGACCCTAATGGTTTTATTGTTAGTACTTCAGGTAGTATGTTATTAGGTTTTACTGTTTTTTCATCTTTAGGTACAGCCAATCACGGTGTAGGGCAAGAACCTGAAGGAAGGGTTACGGTAGCAAGGGGTTCAAATGGACAGGCAATAAGATTTTATAATTCTACTGGATTTGCAGGTGATATAACTTTATCGGGAGCTTCAACCTCTTACAATACTTCTTCTGATTACAGATTAAAAGAAAACGTAGTAGAAATGACTGGTGCTTTAGATAGAGTAAGCCAATTAAAACCTAGTAGATTTAATTTTATTGCAGACGCAGATAAAACAGTAGATGGATTCTTAGCCCACGAAGTACAAGAAATAGTGCCTGAAGCTATTACAGGAGAAAAAGATGCGGTAGATGAAGAAGGAAATCCAGAATATCAAGGAATTGACCAATCAAAATTAGTGCCATTATTAGTTGGTGCTATAAAAGAATTAAAAGCAGATAACGATAATTTAAGAGAAAGAATACAAACTTTAGAAAATCAGTAAAATAAGTAATAATAATAAATAAGTATAACAATATAATTTAATAATTTAATTTTAAAACCATGAGTGAAAACAAAATTACCCAAGAACAATTAGAAGAACTACAAGGATACGTAGGAAAACTAAACAATGCGGCATCGCAAATTGGAAACCTAGAACTCCAAAAACACCAACTGCAACACGCGGCGAGTGAAGTTCAATCTGACTTAAACAAATTCCAAGCTAAACTTGAAGAAAAGTACGGTAAAGTACAAATCAATATTCAAGATGGAACTTATAAGCCAATTGAAGAAGAAGCTGAGGTTATAGCAGGAGAAAAATAGATCATGTCACTGGTAAGAAAAATTAGTATAGGTAGAGACTACAAGAATGACGCTATGCATTATTCTGTAGGTCAAGAAGTATATGGTGGGCATACAATATGCAACATCGTAGAAGAATCTGATAAGTTTTCTATCTTTATTAAAAAAGAAAAAGAAATATTACCGTGGAAAGATTTTAATAAAAATATGGCAATAGCCGTAGAATACAATTTAGAATATTAATGCAAAGTTTATTTGATTTTATTATAAAACCAAAAAACAAAAGATACGATAATAAAAAATATATTGATGGTCAAGAGCTTTTAGTTAATACTGAAATCTCTGATCATCGGTATGTTAGTCGTAGTGGGATAGTTTTAGGTATACCAAAATCTGAAGAAACAGAAATACAAGTGGGTGATGAGATTATAGTACATCATAACGTATTTAGAAGGTGGTACGATCAGCATGGCCGCGAAAGAAATACCCGTAGTCATTACAAAGAAGATTTATATTTTGTAAAATCAGATCAAATATATTTATATAAACGAAATAACAAATGGAACGCCCCTAAAGGCTTTTGTTTTGTTAAACCAATAGAATCTACTCATATATTAAATAACGAAAAAGAACAAGCCCTAAGGGGTATTATAAAGTATGTTGACAAAGACATTAGCAGTTTAATAGAAAAAGAAGATTTAGTTGGTTTTACACCAAGTAGTGAATACGAATTTATTGTTGATAACGAAAGAATGTATAGAGTATTAACTAATTCAATATCTATTAAATATGAACGTCAAGGAAACGAAAAAGAATATAATCCAAGCTGGCTATGAGGCAGTCAAAGAACTCGTTAAAGTTGCAAAAGAACCGATTGTTGAAACTGATGATGATATTTCAGCCGATAGACTCAAGAACGCTGCAGCCACTAAAAAGCTCGCAATATTCGATGCATTTGAGATTCTAAACCGAATAGAAGAAGAAAAAGGTTTATTAGAAAACAAACCTAAAGAAGAAAAAGTTGATACGTTTAAGGGATTTGCAGAAAGAAGATCTAAGTAATGTACGAACAAACTTTATTTAAGGTTATAGAACCTATTAAAAAAACCACAATTAGTAGATTAAACAGATCTAAGAAGTGGGAATACGGATACAATAGTGAACATGATGTTGTAGTTATATCTAAGACTGGTCAGATTGGGGATGTGTATAGCATACAGAATTTAAAAATAGCATTGCCAAAAGCTAAGGAAGTAGATACTAAATACGACAAATGGACGCCTCAGGAATACCCTAAGGAACTTAAATCTGTTAAGAGTATATTTGATTGGAGAGATTATCCGGATGAATTTAAACAAAGATGGCATGCATACATTGATAAAGAATTTACTAAACGTGATGAAGGGTATTGGTTCAACAATAAAGGGGTTCCTACTTATATTACTGGCACTCACTATATGTACTTGCAGTGGACCAAGATTGATGTTGGGAGACCAGACTTTAGGGAAGCAAACAGATTATTCTTTATTCATTGGGAAGCGTGTAAAGCAGATAGAAGGTGTTATGGAATGTGCTATCTCAAGAATAGACGTTCAGGTTTTTCGTTTATGGCATCCGGAGAGACCGTTAACTTGGCAACCATATCTTCCGATTCACGGTACGGAATATTGTCCAAATCTGGAGCCGATGCGAAAAAAATGTTCACTGATAAAGTGGTACCAATATCGATCAATTATCCATTCTTTTTCAGACCCATACAGGACGGTATGGATCGCCCCAAGACAGAACTCGCGTACAGGGTACCCGCTTCGAAATTTACACGAAAGAGATTCGAGTCTAAGGATAAACCACAAGAAATGGAGGGACTCGACACTACGATCGATTGGAAAAATACCGGAGACAATTCATATGATGGAGAGAAACTTTCACTCCTCGTCCATGATGAAGCCGGAAAATGGGAAAGACCTGAAAACATTCTCAACAACTGGCGTGTTACCAAAACCACGCTTAGGCTCGGTTCGAGAATAATTGGTAAGTGTATGATGGGGTCAACGAGCAATGCTCTTGACAAAGGTGGTGAAAATTTTAAAAAGTTATATAATGACTCAGACGTCACAAAACGAAATAAAAATGGACAGACTCGCTCGGGATTATATTCTTTGTTCATACCTATGGAATGGAATTTCGAAGGATTCATCGATTCTTATGGAACACCTGTCTTCAACACACCGAATAAGCCTGTTAAAGACCACCAGGGAGATTATATCGACGTCGGGGTTATTGAACATTGGGAGAATGAGGTTGAAGGATTAAAAGGGGATCAAGACGGTTTAAATGAATTTTATCGTCAATTCCCAAGAACAGAAGAGCATGCTTTCAGAGACGAAACTAAAAACAGTATATTTAATTTAGCAAAAATATACGAACAAGTAGATTTTAATGAAGAAGCAAAATATAGTGCGTTAGTCACTAAGGGTAGTTTTCAATGGCAAAATGGTGTAAAAGATACTAAGGTAGAATTTATACCTAATCCAAACGGAAGATTTAATGTCAGTTGGGTTCCACCTATACGTTTACAAAATAAAGTAGTAATAAAAAATGGAATTAAATATCCTGGAAACGAACATAGCGGTGCATTTGGCTGCGATAGCTACGATATATCCGGGACTACCGACGGTCAAGGATCTAAGGGCGCTTTACACGGTCTCACAAAGTTTAGCATGGAAGAAATTCCTGCCAATATGTTTTTTTTAGAATATATAGCTAGACCACAAACAGCGGAAATGTTTTTTGAAGATATATTAATGGCATTACATTTTTATGGTATGCCAATACTTGCAGAAAATAATAAACCTAGATTACTATATTATTTAAAAAGAAGAGGATACAGGGGATATTCAATGAATAGACCTGATAAAGTTTGGAATAAATTATCAGTTACAGAAAAAGAAATAGGTGGTATACCAAACTCAAGTGAAGATATAAGACAAGCACACGCATCCGCAATAGAAAGTTATATTAATACTTATGTGGGTGAACAAGAAAACGGAAGCTACGGAGATATGTATTTTAATAATACATTAAACGATTGGGCTAAGTTTGATATAAATAAAAGAACAAAATTTGATGCAGCTATCAGTTCAGGATTAGCTATTATGGCATGTAATAAACATAGATACACGCCAAATCAAGTTAGACAATTAAAAAGTAAAGTTAATTTTAGTTTTTCTAAATATAACAATAATGGAAATTTTTCAAAAATAATACAATAGATGGCAAGAGTATCACCAAAAGGTATTTTTCCGAGTCAAGCAGTTAGCGACACAGAAAAGGGAGGTTTAGATTATGGGCTTCAAGTTGCTAAAGCTGTTGAGTCAGAATGGTTCAAAAAAGATTCAGGAGGATCTCGCTATTTCTCGAATAGAGACAACTACCATAACCTTAGGTTATATGCAAGAGGCGAGCAAAGCATTAAAAAATATAAAGATGAATTATCCATTAATGGGGATTTGTCTTATCTAAATTTAGATTGGAAACCAGTACCTATTATTCCAAAGTTTGTGGATATAGTTGTTAACGGTATTGCTGAAAGAGCTTACGATTTAAAAGCTTATTCGGTGGATGGGATTGCTAGCGATGAAAGAACTAAGTATGTTAAAAATATGCTTAGGGACATGGGAAATAAAGAATTATTTCAAAATATAGGTTCTTCCTTGGGTGTTAACATGTTTAAAAATGACCCCCAAAAGTTGCCCAGTAATAGTCAAGAATTAGAATTACATATGCAACTTGACTACAAACAATCTATTGAAATAGCAGAAGAACAAGCTATAAATAATGTTTTTGATTTAAACAAATACGAATTATTAAAGAAAAGATTAGATTACGATATTACAGTTTTAGGGATTGGTGCTGTAAAAAACAGTTTTAATACTGCCGAAGGAATTAAATTAGAATATGTTGATCCTTCTGATTTAATATACTCTTATACAGATTCGCCATATTTTGATGATTTATATTATGTAGGCGAAGTAAGAAGAGTAAGTTTAATAGAATTAAAGAAACAATTTCCACAATTAACAACAGAAGATATTGAAGAAATTGAAGGAAAAGGCAATAGCTCGTTATTATATAACCAAATTGGTGTAAATTCTTCAGATAAAAATTTTGTATATGTTTTGTATTTTGAATATAAAACATTTGAAAATCAAGTTTATAAAATTAAAGAAACTACATCTGGGGCTGATAAAGCAATTAAAAAAGATGATAAATTTAATCCACCTAAAGATTCTAGGGCTAGATTTGAAAAAGTAAATAGATCTATTGAATGTTTATATGAAGGTGCAAAAATTGTAGGCCACGATAAGTTATTAAAATGGCAGAAAGCTGTAAATATGACAAGGCCTAAATCTGATATTACTAAAGTTCAGATGAGTTATAATATTGTGGCGCCTAGAATATATAAAGGTAAAACCGAGTCATTAGTTAGTAGAATGACATCTTTTGCTGATATGATTCAAATTACTCATTTAAAACTTCAGCAAGTGTTATCTCGTATGGTACCTGATGGTGTTTATTTAGATGCTGATGGATTAGCTGAGGTTGATTTAGGTAATGGAACTAATTATAATCCGCAAGAAGCATTGAACATGTACTTTCAAACAGGTTCTGTTATTGGTAGGTCAATGACACAAGACGGCGAATTTAATAATGGTAGAGTACCTATACAAGAATTAAGAGCTGGTTCTGGAGGCTCAAAAATACAAAGCCTAATACAGTCTTACAATTATTATTTACAAATGATGCGAGATGTTACAGGATTAAATGAAGCAAGAGACGGAAGTGCTCCGGATAGAAATGCATTAGTTGGTTTACAAAAAATAGCTGCGGCTAATAGCAATACAGCAACAAGGCATATATTACAAGCCGGGTTATATTTAACATTAAAAACAGCAGAAGCTATAGCACTAAGAGTTTCTGATGTGTTAGAATATTCCGCAACTAAAAATTCTTTCATCCAATCATTAGGTAAATTTAATGTGGGAGCACTTGAGGAAATGAAAGAGTTACATTTGCATGATTTTGGTATATTCCTACAATTAGCTCCGGATGAAGAAGAAAAACAATTGCTAGAAAATAACATACAAATGGCAATTACACAAAAGCAAATAGAATTAGAAGATGCTATTGATGTAAGAGAAATTAAAAATTTAAAGTTAGCCAATCAGTTATTAAAATTAAGAAGAAAGCAAAAGTTTGAAAGAGATAGACAAATCCAAATGGAAAATATCCAAGCACAGTCTCAAGCTAACGCTCAGTCAGCTCAAGCAGGGGCCGCCGCAGAAATACAAAAACAGCAAGGGATTGCTGAAAGCAAAGTACAAATTGCACAAGCACAATCACAATTCGATATTGCAAAACTTGAAAGGGAAGCAGAAATCAAAAAAGAGTTAATGGAATACGAGTTTCAGCTTAATATGAAGCTTAAAGAGCAGGAGAACCAGGTGATTAACAATAAAGAGAAGTATAAAGAAGATCGTAAAGACGAAAGAACAAAAATACAAGCTTCACAACAAAGTGAACTTATAGACCAGAGAAAATCTGGAAAACCACCAAAAAGTTTTGAATCCGCTGGATTTGATAACTTAGGTGGATTTGGATTAGAACAATTTGATCCAAG
>Ga0181604_10004932_pt1 | contig 10723 bp, 10 predicted proteins | sample 041ome_12_FD_148663 | JGI IMG/M metagenome (GOLD analysis project Ga0181604, IMG submission 148663) | Coastal salt marsh microbial communities from the Groves Creek Marsh, Skidaway Island, Georgia - 041410US metaG (spades assembly) | ecosystem: Environmental > Aquatic > Marine > Intertidal zone...
CCCTTGGCCTGCGTCAGCTATAGCTGACGCAGGCCAAGGGGCCATCCTGAACCAGCAAGATGGACCTATATTCTACCGGGAACTGGCCCCTTTTTACTCCGCGATTGACAGTGGGCATTCTCCGCCTCCCCCCTGTGGTCTCGTTACAGCGGCCTCGAGTGAAACCAAAGGGGCACGGGGCGCTCGACGTGACCACAGATAGCTTCGAACCAATAAACGTAGAGGCAAACACGGACGCCTAAGACATTCACAGCGGGGTAGACCACCCGGTAGACCAAGAATGCGCCTTGCAGTCGAACCTGAGTCAGCCTAACTTGTTGACTCGTAAGGATATCAACGGCGGCCGGACGCTTACAGCAAGAACCAGACTGCGACGTGGACACCCCACCCGCACCAACGACGTTTGCAGCGCAAACGTCTAAAGCCGCAACATCCCCTCAGTAGCCCGGCAGGCTTTTGCGCAGCAACGTCGAGAGGGCGCGCGGGTTCTATGTCAGCACTCACCCAACTCGCCGCTCGTGCCAGTCCGTCACCGCTTGATAGGCACATCCGACCTGGAGCAGCAGGGGGTCATTCCACCATGCCGCTTGGAGCATCATGCCAACCGGAAGTCCGCCATCCGTAAAGCCGCAAGGAATGGATAGGCCTGGGATGGAGGCAATTGAGCCGGCATAGGTTAGGCTGGCGGCGCGGCGGGTTAGTTCGTGAAGGTTGGGGGCGTCTTCTAGCGGCAGGGCCGGAACGGGCGTTGTTGGGCTAAGGATCATATCCACTTCATCGAACACGTTGGCAACAGTGCGCATCCAGGTTTCTTTGAAGCGCATGGCAGCGGCGTAATCCACGCCCGTCAGGTCCAGGCCACGGCTCATGCGCTCATAGATGGGGGGTGAGAAAGCGTGGCGTTCATCGGTTAAGCGTTGACGATGAAACAAAGCGGCGTCGCAATAGATCAGCACGCTGGCGTGGAGATAGGTTTCCTCGGCACCCGGAAGGTCGACTTCCACCAATTCTGCACCCAATGCTTCGAACTCGGACGCTGCCTTGCGGACGGCGGCTTCAATATCCGGATCAATGCCGTCAAAGAAAAAATTGCGTGGGATGCCGATGCGCATGCCCGCAACGCCATCATGCAAGCGCGGCAAGAAGTTGCCGAAGTCATGGTCAATGGAATGAGGATCGCTGGCGTCATAGCCTGCCATCACGGCGAATATCCGGGCGACATCCTCTGTCCGGCGCGCCATTGGGCCAATCGTGTCATTGCCGACACTAACCGGCGTGGCACCACTGCTCGGTACAGCCCCATGGGTTGGACGGAGCCCTGATACGCCGCAGAAGGAAGCCGGTATCCGCACCGATCCGCCTGTATCGGACCCGAGTGCCCCAACACACATATCCGCCGCCAGCGCTGCCGCCGACCCGCCACTGGACCCGCCTGGGCTGCGCGTTTGATCCCACGGGTTCTTTGCGTGGCCAACAATTGGATTGTGCGAGCGGACATCAAACACCAGTTCCCCCAGCGTCGCCTTGCCGACAATTACGGCACCTGCCGCCTTCAGGCGCGAGACGACGGGCGCATCAGCGTTTGGCGTGCGGTCTGCCCAGAAGCTGGCACCACTGGTGGTCCGCACACCAGCCGTGTCGATATTGTCTTTCAGCGCTATCGGCATGCCATGCAGAAGGCCGAGCCAGCGGCCCTCGCTTGCCGCTTTATCGGCAGCATCCGCCTGCTCCCTCGCCGCATCCGCCGTTACGGTGATGAAGGTGGTGAGGTCATCATTCTGCGCCTCAATCTGGGCGAGGCAGGCATCTGTCTGGGTGCGGGCGGTGTCTGTCACGGGCGTTCACCTTCTAAGGTCATAATTCTAAGGTCACAATATCTGCGGCAGTGTAGAGCCAATAACGCACCCGTGTCCCGCTTCAGCGTTTAAAGCGGGAAGCATTTCATGCCGTAAAGCGTTAATGTGCGAGAGCGCAGCCGATTGTCGACAGCGCATATGATGATGTTTTGGGGAGACTCTTTGATGTCGGACATTAAAATTTCACGCCGTGGGGCCTTGGCCGCAGCGGCCGGTGCCCTGGCTGCACCTGCGGTATTGGCTTCGATGGGACCTGCGCGGGCAGCCGCGCCGATGATGGGACCAGCCGCACCTGCATTTCACCGCTTTAAGCTTGGCGCGTTTGAGCTAACGGCGATCCGGGACGGTGCGATGCAGCTCGATGGACCGCATCCTATTTTCGGCCAAGATTAGCCAGCAGAAGTCGTGCAGTCCTATGCCGCTTCAAATAATCTGCCACCAACACGCATGGAGATCGGTTTCACGCCGATGGTACTGAACACTGGCAGCCAGTTGATCATGTTCGATACCGGCAACGGTGCCGCACGGCGCCCGCAACGGGGCTTGCTGAAAGAAGCCATCATGATGGCCGGGTATAAGCCAGAGCAGGTGGATATCGTCGTCCTCAGCCACTTCCATCCGGACCACATTGGCGGGTTGATGGAAGGCGGTGCGCCGCTGTTCCCCAATGCACGCTATGTGACGAACGCTGCGGAATATGACTTCTGGACACCCGAATCCAAACTAACGGGCGGCACGGCCCGCGTTGCAAAGCTGGCGCAGTCGAATGTTGTGCCAGTCGCCAACAAAATGACCATGCTGAAGGCGGGCGACAGCGTCGTCACCGGTGTTGATGCTGTCGCGGCTGCGGGGCACACCCCAGGCCACACAGCCTTCCACATTGAAAGCGAGGGCAAGCGCCTGCTGTTCATTGCAGATGCCTGCAACCACTACATCATGTCCATGCAAAAGCCCGATTGGCATGTCCGCTTCGACATGGATAAGGAAGGTGCGGCAGCAACCCGCAAGAAATTGCTTGGCATGGCAGCGGCAGATGGCATTCCCATCGCCGGATACCATATGCCGTTCCCGGCTGTGGGGTACGTAGAAGCGATGAGCGGCGGCGGCTATCGCTATAACGCCGTCAGTTACCAGCTATCGCTGTAACGCTCATATCCTGAGCGGACTAAAGCAGAGAGCCCTGGCTATCATCCGATGGCCGGGGCTTTTGCTTCTTTTTGGACTTTGGTGGCGGAGCAGCCCGTTTCGCAGGCGGTGCGCCGTCACCAATGACAGCAGCACGGCGCTCCCCTTTAGCGAACTGTAATTCTACCGCGAGGCCCGGCGTTGCGGCTTCTGCGGTCGAGATTACAGCATCGCCTGCTCGCACCAGCACAAAGCCACGATCCAGCGTTTTCTCATAGGAGTAGCTATCGAGCAGGCCCGCAGCGCTCGCAAGGCGCGTTCCGGCGTTCTGGATGCCGCGCTGACTTGCATTGGCGAGGCGGCGGGCGGGATCAAGCCGCTCCAGGGCATGAGCATGATCCCTAAGAGCCTTTGCAGCAGCACGGTCAAGCGCACCGGACCGTTGGCGCAGGCCATCATGCTTCGCCTCCAACTGGCGCATCGGGCTTGGCAATGATGCATTCAGGCGGGCCACAAAATCCTGGCGGCGGCCAAGGCCTGTGCGGAGCGCCAAGGCCAACCGCTCACCCCAATCATCTAAGCGCTGGGATGCTGTTTCAACCAGCCGCGCCGGTTGCGGCAGGCCACGGGCAATGCCGTTTAGGCGATCTTGGCGTTGCGCGACGCCCCGTTCTGCCGCTTCAGCCAAGCGGAGACCTAAGCGCCGGGTCTCAGCAATCAGGTCCTGGCGGACAGGCACAGCCATTTCAGCCGCAGCAGTCGGCGTCGGCGCGCGGCGATCACTGGCATAGTCGATCAGCGTGGTGTCGGTTTCATGGCCAACGGCGGAGATGAGCGGGATCGCTGATGCTGCAGCCGCGCGCACAACGACTTCCTCATTGAATGCCCAAAGGTCCTCTAGGCTGCCACCGCCACGGGCGACGATCAGCACATCGGGGCGGAGATTGCCTTCCAGCGTGTTCATCGCTTGGATCGCAGCGGCAATTTCCTCGGCCGATCCCTCCCCCTGCACCCGCACGGGTGCGACCAACACATGGCGTGGAAAGCGATCCGCCAGCCTGTGCAGAATATCGCGGATGACAGCACCCGTAGGCGATGTGACGACGCCAATCCGCTCCGGCAAATATGGCAGGGCGCGTTTGCGGTCTTCGTCAAACAGCCCTTCCGCACCAAGCTTCTTACGGCGTTCTTCCAACAGCTTCAGAAGTGCGCCAGCCCCGGCGGGCTCCAATTGTTCAACGACCAACTGGTAGACCGAGCGGCCTTCATAGGTGGTGACCCTGCCCGTCGCGATCACTTCCAAGCCGTCTTCCGGTGGCGTGTTGAGGCGATTGGCTGACCCGCGCCAGCAAACGGCATCTATGACAGCCTTGTCGTCCTTCAGGCGGAAATACCAATGGCCAGAGGCCGCCCGCTTGGCACCACTGACCTCCCCCCGCACCCTTACGTGACCAAAGTCACCTTCAAGGGTGCGCTTGATATTGCGCGATAGCTCACCGACTGACAGCGAGGGCGAATTTGTTGGCGCTTCCGCTTGGGCTGCCGCAGCTTCGCCGCCAGCCAAGAACGCCAATCCAGGGTCACTTTCCGTTTTCATGAAGCTGATGATACAAGATAATGACACCTACCCAAGGGATTAACGGAATGCGAGTCCTCGTTGTTGGCTCAGGCGGGCGGGAGCATGCGCTGGTCTGGTCTATCGCAGCCTCTCCACTTGCAACCGAAATCTTCTGCGTTCCCGGCAATCCCGGCATCGCTGAGGACGCCGAATGCGCGCCAATTGATGTGCTGGATATTGAAGGTATCGTCGATTACGCGCTGAAGCAGCGGATTGATCTAGTGGTCGTTGGGCCGGAGGCCTCCCTGGCTGCAGGCCTTGTCGATGCGCTTGAGGCCGAAGGGATTCTAGCGTTCGGGCCGTCTAAAGCAGCGGCGGAAATCGAATCCTCCAAAGGCTACATGAAAGATCTGTGCGCCCGCATAGGCGTGCCAACCGCAGCCTATCAGCGCTTCACGGATGCAGACAAAGCCGCCGCCTATATCCGTGAACAAGGTGCCCCCATCGTCGTAAAGGCGGACGGGCTAGCCGCAGGCAAGGGTGTTGTCGTTGCCGAATCGGTGGACGAAGCCATCGCCGCTGTAGACGCCGCCATGCGCGACGAGAGTTTTGGCGCGGCTGGCGCTGAAGTGGTAGTCGAAGCCTGTTTGGTTGGTGAAGAAGTAAGCTTCTTTGCGCTCTGCGACGGCGAGCACGCCATGCCATTCGCCTCTGCCCAGGACCACAAACGCGCATTTGATGGCGATAAAGGCCCGAACACCGGCGGCATGGGTGCTTATTCGCCGGCCCCGGTCATGACGGATGAAATGGCGGAGCACGTGTTAACCACGATTGTTCAGCCAGTGCTCGATGCAATGCGCGCGGAAGGGCGACCATTCAAAGGCGTATTATTTGCGGGCCTCATGATTACGGAAAACGGGCCTGAGGTTATCGAATTTAACTGCCGGTTCGGCGACCCTGAAATTCAGGCAATTCTACCCAGGCTGCGATCGGACTTCCTGCCGGCGTTGGTTGTTGCAGCGGAAGGTGGCCTCAAACATTTTGACCTGCGCTGGCGCGATGTGTCCTCGATGACCGTCGTCATGGCAACCAAGGGATATCCCGTAAAGTACGAGAATGGTTCGGAAATTCGGGGAATTTCAGACGCTGACGCGATTCCAGGTGTCACGGTGTTCCACGCTGGAACGAAGTTGGAAGGTGACAAAATGTTGGCTCATGGCGGGCGCGTCCTATGCGTAACAGCAATGGGCGACACCCTTCAAATCGCACACGATTTGGCCTATCAAGGCATTGATGCGATTGACTGGCCAGAAGGCTTTTGCCGTACCGATATCGGCTGGAGAGCGTTGGATTAATCCAAATGCGCTCGGTTCATTGATTAGGCTACGTGCTGTTAATGACTTTCGGGCGAGAATCTATTAAGAATGAGGCAAAGCGCAGACGGGGCTGCGTTGAGTCTTAAAGCTAGGGGCTTGGATAATGGCGGAACAGGCAACCATGACAGCGCCATCGGCGCGGTCAACAAGCCGATCTGGGGGCTGGGTTTACCTTGACCCAGAGGATGCACGCGCGCATCCATCTTATGGCGTTTATGGCTGGGCGCTCTTCTTGCTCGCCATTTTTTTTGTTGGTCCCATGGTCCTGCTTTGGCAGGATGTTGAGATTGCGTTTGGTGCCTATGATGCGCCGCAGGACGCGTGGATCCTTGTTGCAATTGATGCACTGCTGCTCATTGCCTGCTGGACTGCATGCCGAAAACTCGGCGCAGAGCAAAAAGGCTTCTACGCTTGGTTCATTATCTCCATCGCGCTCGGATTGTGCAGTTTGGCGGCCTTTGTCAGCCTAACACTCGGCGATGTGCGGGAAATTCTGCCCTCCGGTGCCGTTGAGGTGACCCGTGAAGGCTGGCGTGGGCTGGTCGATATGGTGCCGACAATTGTGTGGTGGGGCATAGCGCTTCGCATCATCGCAATGGTGTTTGCAATCATGTATGTCATGCAGTCACAGCGCGTGAATGTAACAATCTCGCGGCGTGTCTCGCCGAATGACGCCTTTATTGCCCGCGCTTGGACCGCCCCAACGGGCCAACCGGTTGCTCGTGGCGTTCCTGTTGAACCACAAGCGCCCGGCTATGGCGGATCATCTTATCCACCGTTGCAAACCACACCATCTGATACGGCCACGGCAGCAACGGCAACAGCCGCCGCCGCTGTAGCCACTGCCGCCGTTACAGAAGCCAGCGCCGCCACCCGCGCTGCTGATGCTGCTGAACGAGCAGCCACTGCCGCTGAACGTGTGGCTGACCAAGCGGAACGCCGCGCTGAAGAGCCCGTGATTGTTGCAGCACCTGTTGCAGAAGCCCCTGTTGTTGCAGCACCGGAACCTGCTGCAACGCCTCAACCAGTTGCAGAGCCTGCCGCCCCGGTTGATGACCGCCGCCTGCGTGCACGGTTAAAACAACTGGATGATGCGCGGGCAGCTGGCCTGATCTCTGACGCGGAATTTGAAGCGCGCCGTCAGGCCTTGCTCGGCACTGGCTGACGGTAGATGAGCCATGTCTATGAAGGCGGCTGCCATTGTGGCGCGCTCCGGGTGCAGGTAACGAAGCCTGAGCCAATCAGCCGCCTAATCGATTGCAATTGCTCGATCTGCACCAAAAAAGGCGTCCTCCATGCCGCAGTAGAGGATTCTGAATTCAGCATTCTCAAAGGTGCCGACAAGGCTGTGACGTATCGGTTTGGCAGTGGTGCCGCGCAGCACAATTATTGCCCGGATTGCGGCATCCACGTATTTGGTCGCCCCCGCAACAGTCCAGACCGGTATTCCGTCAACGCGCGCTGCCTGGACAACTTCCGCTCCATCCTAGAGACAGCCAAAGTCATCCCGTTCGACGGCGAAAACCACCCAAAAGACCGTCAAAGTTAAGCCCCCTACTTTCGGCCCGTTAGACGACCTCCCAACGATCGTATTCCGATTTACATCTGGAGATTGCCGCCATGGCGAGCAAGCTGTTTGAACCGATCCGTTTGCGCGGCTTGGAACTGAAAAACCGCATTATCGTAGCACCCATGTGCCAATATTCCGCCGTGGATGGCACAGCCACTGACTGGCATATGATCCATGTTGGCCAACTCGCCCTTTCCGGCGCGGGCATGGCCTTTGTCGAAGCCACCGGCATATCCCCTGAAAGCCGCATCACGCCAGATTGCCTTGGTCTCTGGACTGATGAGAATGAGCGTGAGTTAACCCATGTCGTCAGCGCATGCGCGACCCATGGCGTTACCCCGCTCGCGATCCAGCTTGGCCATGCGGGCCGCAAAGCGTCCGCATTCGCGCCACAGAAGAGCGGCGGACCGCTCGGCCCCAATGACGGTGCCTGGCAAACATTTGGCCCCTCCGCCGAGCCATTTGCAGACGGCTGGCATACCCCAAAAGCCATGGACCAGGATGACATGGATAAGGTCATCAAGGATTTCTGCGCGACAGCCAAACGGGCAGACCGGGCTGGATTTGAAGCAGCTGAAATGCACTGCGCCCATGGTTACCTGTTTTCTTCCTTCCTCTCCCCCATCGCTAACCGTCGGAATGATGCCTATGGCGGTGACCGTGCAGGCCGCATGCGCTTTCCACTAGAAGCATTTGAGGCACTTCGCGCCGCATGGCCGGACGACAAGCCGCTTGGGGTGCGCATGAATGGCGTCGACTGGGATGACCGAGGCCTGACCATTGAGGATGCCATTGCATTCGCTCAGGAACTGAAGGCGCTTGGCTGCGATTTCTTTGATATCTCCGGCGGTGGCAATAGCCCTGTCGCCCGCCCAGACCTAGCCCCCGGCTATCAAGCCGGCCATGCGGCCGCGGTCCAAGAAGCAACCGGCGTCCCAACCATGGCTGTTGGCATGATCCGCGACCCACAATTGGCCGAAAGCCTTGTCGCCAGCGGCAAGGTCGCGATGGTCGCTCTTGCGCGCGGCATGCTTTACGAGCCCAAATGGCCCTGGCGCGCTGCCTATGAACTGGGCGCAGAAATCGCCTCACCAGACCAGCACGGGCGCGGATTCCCAACCAAGTGGCCACAGGCATTTCCAAGCGCAGCTGAATAGGCGCTACAAGCTAACCTTTGGAAGCAGCCAAAAGCGTTTCTGTGCCCGAAGGTGTGTGTTTAAAAAGGCTTGGCGCGATCGGCAGCCCGCGATATGGATATCGCCGCAATGCGTTGAGATATTTGAATGAGCGCCAAAATGTCAGATTACCCGTTCACGCCACTTGTGGAATCCCTGCCGTCAACGGTTCCTTTCGTTGGACCAGAAACGCAGGAACGGCAGATGGGCAAACCATTCCGTGCCCGCATTGGTGCCAATGAAAGCGTGTTCGGCCCTTCCCCCAAAGCCATCGCGGCGATGACCGAGGCCGCTTCAGAGGTATGGCGCTACGGCGACCCTGAAAACTACGACCTGAAGCAAGCGCTTGCCGCCCATCACGGCGTGCAGCCAGAGAATATCGTCGTTGGTGAGGGGATTGACTGCCTGCTAGGCTATCTCGCACGCATGACGGTGAGCGAAGGAACGCCGGTTATCACGTCGCAGGGCGCATATCCAACGTTCAATTATCACGTCACCGGGTTTGGCGGGAAGCTAGAATTCGCCCCCTACCGCGACGACCATGAGGACCCAGAAGCGCTGCTTGACGCCGCCAGACGCACTGGCGCACCGCTGATCTACTTCGCCAACCCTGATAACCCCATGGGCACATATGCGAGCGCGCAAGCTGTGCAGTCCATGATCAATGCTGTGCCGGACGGCGCAATTTTGTGCCTGGACGAAGCGTATGTTGAATTCGCGCCAGAAACCGCTGTTCCCGCGATTGATGTTTCGAACCCACACGTCATCCGTTTCCGCACGTTCTCCAAAGCCCATGGCATGGCTGGGGTGCGCGTAGGTTACGGCATTACTGAGGCTGGCTTGGCGCTTTCATTCAACAAAGTCCGCAACCATTTCGGCGTCAACCGGATCGGGCAGGCAGGTGCGCTGGCCGCATTAGCGGACCAGGACTGGCTTGCTCATGTGGTCAAGGAGGTCGCCCAGGCCCGCGATGTGATTTCAAGGATTGCTGCAGATAACGGCCTGAAGCCGCTGCCAAGTGCTGCAAATTTCGTCGCGATTGATTGCCTGCAGGATGGTGACTTTGCGCGCCGTGTGCTGCAGGAAATCGTTGCTCAGGGCGTATTTGTGCGCATGCCCTTTGCCGCCCCGCAGGACCGCTGCATCCGCATTTCAGCCGGAAAAACCGCTGACCTAGAAGCCTTTGCCGAGGCCTTGCCGACCGCGCTGAAAGCCGCCAGCATTTAGGGGCAGGCCCTTAGGCTAGAGAATGAAGTCATCCTCTGTCAGCTGATCAGATGTAACGCCGATGAAACGGACAAGGTCGTCCGTTCCATCCAACCTTATGTTCGCCCGTCCGTTATAATCACGGAACAGCAGTTCTAGTTCTGCAAAGTTTGCGAAGCCAAAGTCACTGATATCCACTTTATCAACACCAAGCTCAAAATTCTTGATCGTATCAAAGCCATCACCGCGATTGAATTGGAACGTATCCACACCGGCACCGCCAACCAACACATCCTTGTCTTCGCCGCCAACAATCAAATCCGAGCCCGAGTTCGCGTAAATTACATCGCGGCCTGCACCGCCGAAGAGCTGATCGTCATTCGAACCGCCAGCGAGCTTATCATCACCACCCTCACCCCGGATCACATCTGCAGCGCCTGAACCATAAAGCTTGTTCGCCTCATCATTACCGGTCAACGTATTTCCGGTGCCACTGCCCAGCTGATTGAAGATGAAATCGCCCTCAGTCAATTGATTGGATTGAATCCCGATAAACCGGATGAGATCATCGACGCCATCGAGCCTAACGTTTGCGCGTCCACTGTAATCCCGGATCAGCGGCGCCAGCTCTGCAAAGGTCGCGAAATCAAAGTCACTAATGTCAATCTTATCAACGCCAAGCTCAAAGTTCCTGATCCAATCAACGCCGTCGCCCTGGTTGAATTTGAAGATATCCATACCGTGACCACCAACCAGAAGATCCCTACCTAGAGCAGATTCCCATCATTCTGGTTCATAGCCTGCAGCTGTGAAGTAGCTCCTGCAGGCGTTTGGCGTGAGGTCGTCGATGGCGTCTC
>Ga0181604_10004934_pt1 | contig 10716 bp, 6 predicted proteins | sample 041ome_12_FD_148663 | JGI IMG/M metagenome (GOLD analysis project Ga0181604, IMG submission 148663) | Coastal salt marsh microbial communities from the Groves Creek Marsh, Skidaway Island, Georgia - 041410US metaG (spades assembly) | ecosystem: Environmental > Aquatic > Marine > Intertidal zone...
AAAAAAGTACGACGAGAGCAGACCTTTGGAGGTTTTTTCTGACGAAGAAGAAGAGAAGAAGTCTCTCTCTTTTCAGTCCAAAAGTTTACGTCGTAACACTTCACAGAAGGAGGAACCACACACTCTAGAGACACTTAAAAGACTTCAAAAGAAAGAAGAATGATCTCGACGACGACGACAAAAACGAGAGCATCGAGACCGAGAACCTTTTCCTCGTTTCCTTTCTTCTTCTTCTCTTCCTTCTTCTTCTTCTTCTTCTTCTTCATCTTCTCTCTCGTAAAAGTGGGAGCGTTTAAAGCGCAAGATTTCAAGACGTGCGAAACGTCGTCGTTTTGTAATCGACACCGGGACGCCGCGCCGAAAGCGTATTCTATCGGGAAGTTGATCGTACCATCATCGTCATCATCATCATCAGCGTCGTCGTCGTCGTCGTCGCAAGAGCGCAGTAATAGAAAGGAAGAAGACGAAGATGAAGCGTCGTTCGATGTGCTCTTAGATGATATGAAAACATCGGTGGAGATGAAACTGAATGCGTACGCGAACGGTGCCGTGCGACTCCGGTTCGACGATATCTTACACCCGAGGTACGTGCCGAAAGATGTCTTGGTACCAGAGGAAACCGTGAAGGCGTTGCAGACGAAATGGGTGGTAGAGAGGAACATGGAAAAGAACGCGGAGAGCGGGAAGACAGAAACGGTGTTGAAAATGGTTGCCAGCGGGATGAACGTTCGCGTTCGCGTAGAGCACGAAACGCCGCTGGCTGTGGTCGTGGAACGAGACGGTGTTGAAGTTATGGCGTTCAATCGAGAAGAGACGTTCGCGTTTGAGACGGTAGATGATGTGAGTGGTCTCGCTCGAGAAGGAGACAACACGGTAGAAACGTTCAACTCGCACACGGATTCGAGACCGTACGGAAACACGGCGATTTCGTTCGACGTGTCGTTCCCGAACGCGACGGACATGTACGGTTTACCGGAACGCGCGACGAGTTTGAGCTTGAAATCTACGATTAAACGACCGTCGTCGCAAGAAGAGGTGGATCAGAAACTACATCACGAATCAGAACCGTACAGATTATACAATTTAGACGTTTTCGAATACGAATCGGAATCCCCTTTTGGATTGTACGGATCCATCCCGATGTTGCTCGCGCACGGGAGTAAAAATGTAAATGGAGCCGGGAATGACGACGGTAAGGCGAGGGAGACGATATCGTCTGGCATGTATTTCCACAATCCGACAGAAACGTACGTGGATATCGTGAAAGAGGAAAGTTCGTTAGACGAGCGCACGTCGCATTGGATGGCAGAATCCGGTGCGCTCGATTTGTTTTTGTTTCCAGGAATGGATTTTGCGAGCATTCATAAAATGTACGGCGATTTTCTAGGCACGACTGCGTTGCCGCCGCTATTTTCTCTCGGATACCACCAGTGTCGCTGGAACTATCGCGACGAGCAAGATGTGGAGGAAGTGGACGCTGGATTTGATGAGCACGACATTCCATACGACGTCATTTGGCTCGACATTGAACACACGGACGGGAAAAGGTACATGACGTGGGACAGCACAAAATTCCCAACGCCGGAACGCATGATTAACGATATCGCAGAAAAGGGGCGCAAAATGGTTGTCATCATAGATCCTCACGTAAAGAAAGATGACAAGTATCCAATATTCAAAGAGGCCGAGTCGAAACAGTATTACGTGAAAAAGAACGACAAAACGACAGATTTCGACGGCTGGTGTTGGCCAGGCTCTTCCATGTATTTAGACGTCACAAACCCGGACGTTCGTTCGTGGTGGGCGTCTAAATTTGCCTTGGACTCGTATAAAGGCTCGACGCCTGATTTATACGTGTGGAACGATATGAACGAACCGTCCGTGTTCAACGGGCCAGAAATTACAATGCAAAAAGATTTGATCCATCACGGCGAGGTCGAACACAGAGAAGTGCACAATGTTTTCGGCATGTATTATCATATGGCAACGGCAGAAGGTATCGAAAAGAGGCAAAATGAACGACCATTTGTTTTATCGCGCGCTTTTTTCGCGGGGACGCAAAGAATAGGTCCGATTTGGACTGGCGACAACGCCGCAGATTGGGAACATCTCAGAGTCTCCGTTCCGATGGTCTTGACGCTTGGACTTACCGGGTTACCATTCTCGGGCGCAGACATTGGTGGTTTTTTCGGCAATCCTGATTCTGAATTGCTCGTTAGATGGTATCAACTCGGTGCTTTCTATCCTTTCATGCGTGGACACGCGCACATTGACACGAAACGTCGCGAGCCGTGGCTTTTTGGTGACGAAAATACAAACTTAATTCGCGAGGCCATTCGAAACCGGTACCGATTGTTGCCTACGTTTTACGCGCTCTTCGATGAAAACAGTCGATTAGGCACTCCAATCGTGCGGCCGTTGTTTTATGCATTCCCAGATGACCCGAGAGTCCTTCGCAAAGATGATTGCTTCATGCTCGGCGACGCGCTGCTCGTATACCCAGTCATGGAAGCCGGCGCTTCCCAAATTGAAATATATTTACCAAAAGGCGTTTGGTACGACGTCGATACGAACGAAAAGCACTTTGGTCCAAAAGAGTTCATGAAGAAAGTCACCATGCGCGACATTCCGCAGTTTCAAAGAGGTGGTAGTATTCTAATCACAAAGGAACGCGCGCGTCGTTCTACGAAGGCTCAACGAAACGATCCAATCACTATTTCCATCGCCCCGGACGAGAAAGGCGAAGCGCGAGGTGCGTATTACAACGACGACGGCATATCGTTCGCGCACGCGTCACCGAGTGGACGCAACAGGAAGAAACTGTGGTGGTCTCGTTACGCCCTCGCGACGAGCACATATGACCCGGTTTCATCAAAGGTACCATTTTTTATCGACGAAACCGAAGTAGAGCGCGTGCGCGTATTAGGAGATGACGAATTAAACGCGTCATGGAAACAAGCAAACTTAAATCCGCCTAGATCGCCACAAAAGAATACCAGCGACGTGGCTTTTGAAAGCAACGGCGTGCTGAACATTAACGCGCCGTTTTCGTCCATGCACGGCGTCTTTGTCATAGGATTAGTCAAGTAATTTATTAGAATAATACAATAATACTTCAATTGTATTTTGTGTATGCCGATACTCCTCAAACGCACACACGAGAGAGTCCGTGCATCACTCTCTTTCTCTCCTCAAAAAAACAAAAGATGGATACGCGAATTGTACAAACACAATAAAACAAAACAAAAGAGAAGAAGGAAGATATACGAACGCCGATGATTGCGGTTGCTTCCACCTCATCACGAGGAGGAGTGACAGTTTCATCATCGGCGTCATCCTTCGATCGTGCTTCGCTCGTCTCGCATCACGCTGCTGCTCATAAACATCAACTCCGTCGAGGAAGAACGCAAAGATTAAACGTCGTCGTTCACGAGCAACACGACAAAAGCGACAACGCTGGACAACAGTCACCTTCCTCGTCGTCGTCAAATCTAGGGTCGTCTAAGGACGACCGCGGCGAGGATGATATCAGCACACGTTTTCGCGAATCGAAGATGAAATCGAAATCGTCAATGTCCGACGAAGACAGAGAAGAGGCTTTGGAACAAATGCGCGAATTGTTTATCCAACATCCAAAGGAAGGGAAAGTAGTGAACGAACTCGTCAAACAATTGAGAAACTACTCGCGACGCGACATAAATAAGAATAATAACGCAATAAAAGAAGCGCTGAAGGCACTGGAAGTACACAACGAGAGCGTCGAGGAGAAGAACTTGAGTTCAGGGACGTTGACGACGTGGGCAGTTTTACTCGAAAGCGAGAGAAACTATAAACTCGCTCGCGAAAAATTCGCTCTCGCGTGCGCGGTAGACTCGAAGAATTTCGCCGCTCCGCACGCATGGGGTATGATGGAACAGAAGAGAGGTAATTACGACAAGGCGAGGAAGTTGCTGATGAAATCTTTGGAAATAACGCCGAGGTCTACAACGTATAACGCGTTGGCAAATTTAGAAAATCGAGTCGGAGATAGAAAACAGGCGAGGAAGTATTACGAGAAATCCATCGAGAAGCAATCCGGGCGAAACGCCAATGCTTCAAGTTCAGGATACACGCAATTTGCGATGTTTGAAACTTCGTGTGGAAACTTTGACAAAGCGGAGGAACTGTTCGAGCGAGGATGGGCTCTTCTCGAATCGTCGAAATCTTCATCGTTCTCGTCTGAATCGGTACATTTATTGACGAATTGGGCAGACTTATTGAGTAAGCGCATGTTGACGCTGCAAAATCAAACTAATTCCGAGGTTAAGGATGTCGTGAATGGTAGAAATGGTAGCAGTAAGAGTAGCAATAGTGATAGCAACGATTCTATTAGAAAGGTATTCGAAGAGCGTGTGAGCGAAAAATTTAGATTGGCGGCAAAATTAAATCCAAGCAGAGCGGAAACTTATACGTCTTGGAGTTTGAGTGAGAGGGCTTTTACGAGTAAATTTGATGCGAGTGATAGTAATAAGCGTTCGGTAACATCGCGCGAGTACGATATCATAACGGAGGGTATTAGAAGATGTCCTGGAGAGTCGAAACTTTATTTAGCAGAGGCGATGTATTTGCGAAGAGAAAATAGAACAGAAGAAGCGTTGGAAAAACTCGAAGTTCTTAGTGAAAGATCGTTCGGGAATCAGCTGGACGCTGGAATGTTTGACCCGCACGTCTGGCACGCTCTCGGGATGTGCAAAAGCGATTTGTTCGATTTCGAAGGAGCTGTTGAAGCTTTCGAGCGCGGGTCACGGGCTCGAAAAGACGGGATTCTTAATTTACCGTGCATCACTGCTGAGGCGCACGCTGAGTTTATCAACGGCAACGTGGGACGCGCGCGACAGTTATTCATCCTAGGACGCGACGAGTGCATGCAACAAAAGAGAGTTCCACCGAGCGCCCGAGCGAGCCGACGGGAACGATCCACTCACAACAGATTATGGGCGCTGCTCGAAAAAAGAGCTGGAACGGAAGATGCGACTCGTGCGTTATTTGCAGCCGCGGTGAAAGAAGATAGATCCGATGCAACCGCGTGGATGCAGTGGGGCCAGTGGGAAAAACGCGTGCAAGGTCCTGAAATAGCGCGAGATATGTTTAGAAACGGACTAAAAAGCGGGACGACACGTTTGTCAGGATTTCTGTATCAAGCGTGGGCGCTTCTCGAGCAAGAAAGCGGCAACGACGACGTCGCTAGAGAATTGTTTACCGATGGGTGCAAAGCGTGCAGTAATTTTGCCGAACTCTGGCACGGCTACGCTGCGTTTGAGGCGAATTGTGGTAACTATTCTCGTGCTCTTGAAATTGTTTCCGAAGCTGAATCCAATGGTGTCTCCACGCACGAACCTCTCATGCAACTCGCGGCTGATTTGTTACGGTTAAGCGGCGATATCGAAGGCGCGAACCAAAGAGTCCGTGAGCTAGATGATATGTTCAACGCAACAAACAGAGACGTCGACAATCCAGGGAGGGAAGTTATTTTATAAGCGGGTCGTATGCGGTTACACTTTAGGATTTGTATATTTTTGCTCTGGCAGTGAATCAAATTTCTAATCATTTACATCTATTTTTATCTTGATCGTAAGTTTGTCGGTATTCCTTCTGAATCCCATTCGGCGATAGGTTTTCTCGAGCTTCCCAGCGGCCCCACGGTGGTTTCAATGTCTTCCTTGACACCAAATTTCTCAATGATTTCTCGAATTTCATAACTCAAAACCGTCTTCTTTTCGCTCGCGAGAACGCGTCGCGCGAGTTCCTCGATTGCCGGTCTCTGTCTTTTTACAAACTCCATAGCTTCGTTTCGACTTTGGCGCATAATGTCTCGAATTTCAAATTCGGCCTTCGAATACATCTCTTTATCGACATTAGAAAGGAGATAACCTCTTCTTTTATCTTTCAAGAACGTTGACAATTCGAGCACATCGTAATTGATCGAAAGCGCAAAGTACGAATCTTTCACGTCAGACATGCCAGCTTCGTGAACCATACTAATGGCGAGTTCACGAGCTCGCCCATCGTACGCCGCCGAAGCTTTGGAGTTTTTATCGAAACCGTAGTATAATTCCTCAAAGCAACCAGCAGAGTAAGCTACTCGCATCAGTCGGCGATGAAACGATTTGGTAAAAATTTTCGTTCGATCGTTGTCCGGTTCTGAGAGCAAACAAACTTGACCGGTGGTGTTGGATTCGCGCGCCAAGACTGTGACGAAAGATACTCTTGCGATGTCAGGCACGTGCATTTCGTAGGCGATAGCCGCTGCAGAGTGAATCAACGCCAAGCGCTTTTCGTTTTCGGGACCGATGGTGAACGGCAACAACTTCCCCATTATTTCTATATCCAAGGCAGTTCTAAAATCGGCATTTGTGAGCGACTCTCGATTGTCCTTCGCCGCTTGCAAGCACGCCATATTCACGACTTGAGCGAGCTGTGCACCTGAAAATCCGTCCATTTCTTCCGATAACGTAACCCAGTCGATTTCTTCCGCTAATTTTTTATCTTTACAGTGAACTTGTAAAATTGCCATTCTTCCTTTAAACTCTGGTAAAGAGACAACAACTTTACGATCGAATCTACCGGCTCTGACGAGCGCAGAATCTAAAACGTCCGCTCTGTTCGTAGCAGCAATCACAACAACTTGCGTATCTGTAGCAAAACCATCGAGCTCGACCAACATTTGGTTCAACGTTTGATCTCGCTCGTCGTTCCCTGAACCACCTCCACCTCGAGGTCTTCCAACCGCATCGAGCTCGTCGATGAAAATAATCGACGGCGCTTGTCTCTTGGCTTGCGCAAACAAATCTCTCACGCGAGCAGCCCCTACACCGACAAACATCTCGACAAACTCGGAAGCAGTGATGGAAAAAAACGTGGCGCCAGCTTCACCGGCGACGGCACGGGCGAGAAGCGTCTTCCCGCACCCCGGAGGACCCGTTAACAAGACGCCTTTCGGCGTTCTCGCTCCCGACGCTTTAAATTTTTCAGGTTTCAAAAAGAAATCGACGACTTCAGTCAATTCAACCTTGGCCTGGTCGATACCGGCAACGTCTTCGAAGAGAACTACTTTACTGTCGTGATCGCGCATGGCCATCTTGGAATTCAGTTTCCCTTTCTTCATCTTACGTCTGGAATCTTTTCCCTCTTCTTCTTTATCGCCGTCTTCTTTTTTCTTCTTCTTTTTATCTTCCGTATCTTTCTTCTCCTCTACTGCTTCCTCTTGCCCTTGTTTCGTTCGCGCTTTTACGACTCTCGCACCTAGCTCTAAAAATGCATTCGCTTTTGGATCGAAAATTCCAGCTTCGCCTCTTTCTTCGCTTTCTCGCGCTTTCTTGCTCAACTTTCGCATTTGCTTTTCTTTCTTCATTTCCGCCTCTTGTATCAAACCCGCTTGGCGATTCTGAAATTCTTTTTGCAATTCCTTATACCGTTTGGCGTCTTTCCCTTCTTTATCTTTTAACCCAATCATGGAATCTTTGATGCGAATGAGCATCGCGTCTTCTTTTTCCATGGCGGCACGCTCTTCGTTTTGACGATCAATCTCTAACAATCTTTGTCGATCGTCCCAATCTTCTTGGAAACGCGTCATGTAGAAAACGGCGCCCCAAATTACAAAGATCAAAAAGCCGGGAATGAAGTAATTGCTCGCAAAACCTGTTTTCGCATCCACTGAACTTCCGTCTGGAAGCACAGTTTCCAAAGAGAACGTGCTCTCCTCTTTCAACGGCATGGGATTAATCTCGAGCATTCTGAAAAGGTCTCGAAGTTCTCGACTGTCTAGCGTCGGCACTTGACAAACCGCGAGTCTACCGTCCGGGTATATCGCGTAATATCTCGCTATTTGACCGATAACGTTTACGTATACCTCGTCAATTCTTTCCTCGATTAAATCTAAACAAAACCTTGAATATGCGATGGATTGCCTGTGCTTTTGAAGCTTCGCACGACCCATTTGCGTAAACTGCAAGTCCTCGATAGAGAGCTTCTTTTGGTTTCGTAAATACGGATTCGAGGACGCGTCCCCGGGAATATAGGAAGACTGTGGTAGATACCGTGGCATTCTCGCGTTTTGACCCCAAGAGCCTACTTGCAAGTGCCCTCGATCCGATCGCGCTCTCCAATACTCGTACGCTTTTTTCTTTTGCCTTTGAAACCAACGCACGCCCCCGAACGAAGGATCGGTCAAAATCGTTTCCCCTTTCGTACTTCTCTTCTTCGGCGACGTGGAGGAGGACGATGCTTTCTTCTTTCCAGTTGCATTCGTCGCGCTTTCGCCCGCCGAAGACGAAGAAGGAGTAGAAGAAGAAGGAGCTGACTTTTTCTTCTGTTTCTTATCCCCCGATGCCAATGATCCCTTTCCCTTTGTCTTGGTCCCGGACGATGATGTCGACGTCTCTTTCGAGGCACCGTCGCCTCCTTTACCGCCGAACAACGCGTTCACATGTACTCGTGCGCGTCCTCTTCCTCCTCGTCTGCTCCTTTTCGACGATGATGAAGGAAAAGAAGAAGGAAAAGGAGAAGAATTTAAACGAGAAGACGAGGAGGTTTGACGGCTGCTCCAAACTCCAGGACGCTTCGAAGTTGACGACGCTTCTCCTCGGAGCGGAAGCGCAGGCACGCCACCTAACAGCATCGGAGACGATACCGACATGATGTTTGTGCGTGCGTGTGTCTATTTCTTTCCCTCTGCTATTACGACTACTCTGTGTAAAATATAGATAAAGCGCGCGCGCCGCCGTCACACCACAACAACTCTATTTATTTTATGGAGCAAAACGCGAAGAGGAAGAGGGACAGACAGAAAGCACGTTCTCCTTTTCTTTTTCCCTTCTCGAATCAGGGTTTAGCACACAGTTTCGCAGAGAAATCTTCTCTTTCGAAAAAGAGAAGGAAATCGTCGTCGTTTTCGATATTTGCGTCTGTGTCTGTACACACGCCTCCTTCACACCACCTCACAACTTTAATTGAAAATACGATTAAGGATAACGATGACATCAACAGTAGCGTCGATGGCGTCGACGTCGGCTTTTGTCTCGTCGAAGACGACGACGACGATGAGAAAAGGAAAGCGCGGCGCGCAAAAGAAGTCAACCTTCGCACCACCTCCTCCAAGAGTCGTTTCGGATAAAGAAGAAGATTACATCAACAGCATTACGGCGCGTGATGATGCTCGTCCTTTGATGGACAAAGATGGGGATAAAAACGAAGAAGAGAGCGCGTCGTCGTCGTCACCATCTCCTTCTTCGTCTTTGTTGAGGAGAAGATTTGCGGCGAGCGTGTGTGCAGTGTCCGTTTCCGTGATGATGGGAGGAGGCGGATTTCTCGGAGAGGATATCAACACCAACAACGTAGCGAATGCGGCGACGATTAATCTTCTCCCTCCTGATTTGGAGAAGAGAAGAGAAGAAGAGGAAGCAGCATCATATGCGCGAATACGTAAATTGGAAGAAGAAATTATCGCGGAAGAGAATCGGATAAGGGCGGGAGAAATGAAAAAAGTTACCGCGGTGAACGACGAGTTGGCGCGAGTGCGAGAACAAGAGATGAAAAAAGTGGACATCTTGAACGCTGAAGCTGACTCGTTCAAGGCACAGCAAGAAAGAATCGAGGCGAACTCGAGAGATGCCGTCGCAAGAGGTGAAGCTTTGTGTGTCACGCCGTCTGGAATAGACATCGTTGGGATCACGGAGCTCTTAGCGCTCATCGGCGCCACGGCTTCGGGGATTCGAGCGAGACAACAGAAGATTATCGTGGACGAGTTGAATGAAAAGCTGAGAGCTATTAACCAGTCGCTGACTGCGAGAAGTAAACGCAATCCAACAGGTATGGGTGCGTCGTTAGGGTACGCCGGGGCGCAAATGGCAGGGACGCCAGTAGACTCACCAATGTCGGCTTCGATGTCAGAACTGGCCTCGGGTAGCAAAGACGAAGCAGCGATAAAAGACGACGGCGATGATGCCAGTAAGGGAGGAAAGAAGACAGACTTTGCCGTCGGTCCGGAAGACTCCGTGGATGATAGCGAATATGACGAGACGAGAGTGAACTTGAAGAAAGGAAGACAGCTTTTGAGAGAAAAAAGTTACCAAGAGGCGATATCGTCGTTTGAAAAAGCTTTGGCGCTTTCGAGAATGAACGGCGATCAAATCAAAATGCGACGCGCCGTTCGAGGTCTTGGCGCTACGAAAAAAGCGATGGGCGAGCTTTCAGACGCGATTAAATACATGGAAGAAGTTCTCGATATTTCCAAAGCGATTAAAGATTACACGGGCGACATGGACGCCGTCGGATCCATCGCGGATATGTACACCGAGCTCGGCGATTTGGAAAAAGCCGGGGAGTATTACGACATGTACCTGAGCAAGATCAACGACGCGAGCGTGGATTACGACGACTAGTAAAAACTTTGTACACATACAGCCACGACGACGACGGACGCTCTTTTTATCATCACACACTTTTACTGTTGTTATGTTCATCATTACAAAGTCACACTATAAGTTTTCACGAAAATTTTTGTTGTTTGTTTTGTTCGTTTCCCATATGACGTGGACATTTTTTGGAAAGAACGTGACGTACACATCTTCACAAAGGCAACGTCGACACTTCTTTAATCCTACAGAAGTAGTACACACACACACACCACGCAACCGCATTCATCAGGAGCGAAACAGGATACTAAGAAAGGCAACATAA
>Ga0181604_10004955_pt1 | contig 10693 bp, 3 predicted proteins | sample 041ome_12_FD_148663 | JGI IMG/M metagenome (GOLD analysis project Ga0181604, IMG submission 148663) | Coastal salt marsh microbial communities from the Groves Creek Marsh, Skidaway Island, Georgia - 041410US metaG (spades assembly) | ecosystem: Environmental > Aquatic > Marine > Intertidal zone...
CTTTTAGTATCGCGCGCTATTTTTTGAGACGATGATGATGCGTAATACGAGTAATAAGAAACGTTGTCTTCTTCTTCTCGAGGAAAAGGAAACGACGACGACGAAGGAAAACGCGACGGAAACGACGACGATTCCGAGACGCTCGTCGTCGTCCGTTTCAAAGTCGACGATGATGAAGAAGAAGAAGTCGACGACACAAACGACGAAAATGAAAACGAAGAAAACATTAACTGCTTTGCCGACGAAATCAACAGCTTTGATTCAGAGGAAGACGAGGTCGCGAGAGAAGAAGAAGAAGCGCAAAAAGAACGACGACGAGATGACGACGACGACGGAAACGACGATGGATTTCGAGGAGGAAGAAGATGCGAGCGAGAAGAAGACAAAACGACGGAAGAAAAGCGACGACGACGAAGATAATTTGTTTCTATCCGCCTCCGCGCAAAAGAACCCGACGAAGAAAGGGAAGAAAGCATCTTCGCCCACATCGAAGTTGTCTTCTTCTTCTTCGTTAAAACAACAGGTACGACAGCGAGGAGAAAAGAAGGTCAAAGAAGCAAAAGAGGAGGAAAAAGGCGACGGTCGCACGCTCGAGAGGAAAACAAAGAGCGACGAGAAGAGAACGAAGACGACGAAAAAGGGCGAAAAGACGACTTTGTTGTTGTCTGCTTTTTCTACTCAACAACGCTTTGAAACGTTGGCGAAAGGTAAGGGTAATGATGGTCTTCCTCTTCCGGCGGCGTCTGGCGCTTTGATGAAAAAAGATAAGGCGGAGAAGAAGGAGAAGAAGAAGAAGATGAAGAAGACTTTGACGGCGAAAAGAACCACGCGCGGGAGGAAGAAGAAGAAAGAAGAGGAGGTGAAGGACAACGAAGATGCCGACGAAAAGAACCGCGGAGGCAAAAGGTCGGGAGGAGGCGACGAGCAGCCGACGGAAGGGCAAGACGTCTCGATGATGCGCGAAGACGACATCGATGAAGTCGATCGAGGAGAAGACTTTGGAGACGACGACGAGGATGAAGACGCCGACGACGAAGAGTACGGCGGTGGCGGAGACGACTATCACGACGACGACGACGAGGAAGACGACGAAGACATCGATGACGACGACGACGAAGAAGAGTACTCGAACGAGGACGACGAGGACGACGACAACGACTCGGAGGACGAAGGACGCCGAGGCAGTGGCGACCGTCACGATGGAGGACTTCACGCGTTGCTCTCTCGTCTCGGTGGTGCCATGGAGGGGATGGGTGGTGGTTCTCGCGGCGGGATTTCCGCGCGCCTCAAAGACGTTTTGAAAGCGTTGACGTTTGATAGAGAAGCCGAGAACGGCGGCATCGACGATACGGCCATTGTCATCGCTTTGAACGAATTGTGCGAAATAGTCGTCACATCTTCCGAGGAACTCTTAGCAACGAGTCTATCGCCGGAGCCGTTCGCGAAGGCGTTGTTGAATTGCTGCAACTTGGAGCACAACCCAGAGTTGATGCTCTTGGCGGTGCGCGCGATGACGTCCATGGCGGACATTTTGCCAAACACGCGGGGCGCGTTTGTGCGCGCAGGCGCTCTGCCCACGTTGTGTCAAAAGCTCTTCGCCATAGAATACATAGACGTCGCAGAACAATCGCTCTCCGCGCTTGAAAAACTTACTCGAGGATATTACGGCTCAAAAGCCGCCGAAGCAGGTGCGTTGACGGCGGCTTTGGCGCACTTGGATTTCTTCGGCGTCGGCATGCAAGGCGTATCGATGCAAATGGCTTCGAACGTGTGCTCGGAATTTCCAACGAAGTCCTTATCGCCCGGTGCCGTCGACGCTATTCCAACGCTCCTCTCTTTGCTCGTTCGAGACGATCAAAAAGTTGCCACTTTAGCGTGCAACTGCTTGGTCTCTTTGTCGGTGAAAGCTAAGAAATTAGCCGATCGAAGAGTTTCGTTTTTGCTTCAAAAGGAAAAAGAACAAAAAGAACAACAACAGTTGTTACTGGATCGACAACCTTCTGCTACTAAGAAAGAAGAAGAACGAGGCGGAACGGCGGCGGCGACGACGACGACGACGACAAGAACAACGGACGACGCCGCGACTAGCAACGATAGACAAAAGAAGAAGAAGGAAAAATCCTCCTCCTCGGAGATGGACCCGGCGGCGGCGAACGAAACCGTCTCTCTCATTTTATCAGACGCGCTCTGCGAACGGTGCTTAGAAATCGTGCGCGAAGCGGCTGGCACTGCTGGCAGCACGAGTAATGTAACACACAGCCGCCTGCTTTACAGAGGGTGCGTGAAGATTCTCGCGACAATTTTAGAAGCGCGTCCGGAGATGTCCATTTTCTTGTTGAATAACGGCGTCGCGCAGATTTTGGCCGAACATTTAGAGAGATGCAAAATCGTTCGAGCGAACGTCGGCGTTTCCGAATACAGCCCGGTACAATCGATGGATGATTTGCACGACGCCATGCATTTGATTGGGTTGTTAATACCATCCCAAGTGAAGAGGAACGACGAGATCAAGAAAACCTCCGTCTCTCTGGTCGTCGGCGCGGCGGATTTGCAAAAGCTCTTTGCGAAACCAGAAAACGCCTCGCTCGTTGCAATTTTCGGCGAATATCTCGCGCCGACGCTTTGCCACGTCGCGGAGTCGCCGTCGAATGTGACCATTAAACGCAAAGCGCTGTCGACGTTAACATCGTGGACGCAACTGGTTGACATCGAGACGTTTGAGAACGTTGCGAGAGATGAAGCTCCCATCGCCGCCGTCGTCGCTCGCGCTTTGATCGATCCGCAAGGCGAGTTATTGAAGGAAGCTGCAAAGTTGTGCGCGATGACGTTGGAGAAATCTAACGAAGATACTCAAGAAGAAGAAGCCGAATTCATCAAGAGGTTTGCAAAAGAAGGCGGAGCGCACGCTTTGGAGGTTCGCGCGAAAGAGTACAACTTTTTAATCGCAGAAGCCGCCGAAAAGAGCGCTGGATCCGAAGAAAAAACGCTTTTGCATCCAACGACGCCGAGAGAGCCGCAGTTTCAAATGTCCACGAATCCAAAAGAAGAAGGTTTGCGAATCTGCTCGGAAGTTCGTAATCAATACTTTGGGCCGGGAAAAGCGCACTTGATCGCTTCGGAAGGTCTCGATCGACTTCGCAAGGCGTGCGCGAAACTGAAAACGGCGCCACTCTCGGATTCGAGCGAAGGCGGCAAATCGGCCAAGAATCCGCGAGACGCCAAAGAATTTTCGTCGGCGTTTGCCAAAATATTCGAAGCGCTGGCGACGAGCGAAATCTCGGCGTTCGAACTCTCCGAATGCGGCGCGGCGTCGACTTTGCGCAAGTTCCTCTGTGCCTCAGATGTGCCTTCTTCTCCTAAAACTTCTTCTCCTAAATCAAGGAGCATCGATTGTGAAGAAGCGACGGAGCGTCTCGCCATTTTCACGCGCGCCGCCGGCGACGCGCCGACGGGCTCGTTTGAAACGCTCGTCCGTCTTCTCGTGGAGACCTTACAAACGCGAGAACGCATGCCGATCTCTGTTTCAGAACACGCGACGGCAAATTCGGATTCGTCCTACGCGCGATTTCGCGCCTCGAGCGGTGCACCGTCCTCGCTCGCGCCTTCAGCGAACGCGGGTGACCCTGGGTTGAATTTGCTCGCGAGACCGCTCAAGGTTCGCTTAAAGCGCGCCTCGAAGTGCGACGCGACCAAAGTTGAAGATTACGGCAACAGCGTGGTTATGATTGAACCGTTAGCGCAGTTAAGCGCAGTCGAAGCATTCTTGTACTCCCGAGTGAAGAAGAAACCAGTGCCGGCGCAACAACCGCCAAATGCTTCAAATGCTTCCGCCTCTGCGCCGAACGCCGACGCAAACCGATCCGCGAGCGCGCCAGATCGCGAGATGGATCACGACGAAGAAGACTTCGACGAAGAAGAAGATTACGACGATATGGACGAGGAGGACTTCCACGACGAAGAGGACGACGACATGGACGACATGGATCACGAAGAAGACTACATGGACGACGAGGACGACGAAGAGAATTTGTTGGGTCCAGAAGGCGAGGACACGGCGCATCCGCCGGCATCCGCGGAAGAGATCGCGGCGCCTCCCGCATCGTCACCGTCGCCGCCACCGCCATCGCAACAAGAGCAAAGTGCTACTGCTGCTACTGCGCGCGTACCGACGCCGCAAGCATCGTCTGCTCCTGGTGCTGCTGCTGGAAGAAGCTTCGCCTCCGTCGCCGCGGGGAGCGACATCGCGCGCCCTCGACTCGCCTTCTCGGTCAACGACGGCGACGCGTACATTCAGGATACCAAGAACGTCTTAGCCGCAGTCACGCAAGTCTCTATCGGTGACTCCGTGAAACCAATGAGTGGACGGTTGTGGGAACAACCGTGCGTGTTATACTACGACATTGTGGACACTACCGACCCGAAATTTAAAGGTATTATCAGCGAAGGCGGCGAAGATTCGAACGACTCGTCGAAACCGGCGACGCTCGTCGAAACCGTGGTGGAGGAAAACCTCTTCGCGAATCCATCGGTGAAAAGCGATGTCAAAGCAATTTTAGGCCCGGTAGCATCGACGGTTTTCAACGCGCAATTCGGGCATCCAAATGTTGTGAAAGGTTTGGAGGACGACTTTGTTCGCGACGCGTTGGCGACGTTGACCTTGTGCCATCTCGTTACGGAAGACGCGAAGAAGATTTTGCGCACCGCGGGACCAGAGAAAATAAAGTCTGCTACTGTTCATACTAAAAAAACGTCTGATAACATGCTGGTAAATGGCGACGACGACGAGGATAAAATGCTGCTCAGCGCGGACAGAATGCGCATCGCCAACCTTTCCTCAGCGAAAATGCACGCCGAAAACTTGTTCTTGGCGCCGAAACTCTCCGGAAAGCTTCGCGCGCAGCTTCGCGATACGCTTTCTGTGTGCGCTCGAAGAGTTCCAGAATGGACCTCTGCGCTTGCAAAGACGTGCCCGTGGCTGTTCACACTCGACGAGCGCGTTTTGCTGTTTCATTGCGCCTCTTTCTCCGTCGCGCGTGCGTTGCATCAGCTCCACGGTGACGGTAAGGCGAGCAACGGGGCCAACGGCAATGCGGCCAACGCCGGGGCTGCAAATGCTGGCGGCGATCCGCGAGGAGGTGCTCGCGTAGGCCGTTTACAACGGCAAAAGGTGCGCATTCGAAGAGAGCACGCGTTGTCTTCTGCCATAAAAGTATTCTCTTCGCCGCAAACGCGCAAACACGTGTTAGAGGTTGAGTTTTACGACGAGGTTGGGACTGGCATTGGTCCCACGAATGAATTTTACGCGTTGGTTTCAAAAGATTTACAAAGAGCTTCACATGGGATATTTCGAAGTGAACATAGCGCGACAACGACGACGAAGACAGACAACGCTGAAAGCCTCGTAAACGCGCCACATGGGTTGTTCCCGAAGCCGTTCCGTGCGGTACCGAACGCCTCGAAAGCGATTGAGATTTTCAGATGCGTCGGACGCGCCATCGGCAAAGTCTTACAAGACGGTCGATTATTGGACGTGAAGTTTAACCCGAACTTTTTCAAGAAGCTGTACGGGTTACCTCTTTGTTTAGACGACCTCGAATTGCTCGAACCGGAGCTGTTTTCGACTTTGAAAAAACTCGAAACGGCGGTTCGAGACGGGTCCGGGAGACTCGACGGCGCGAAGATTGAAGATTTGTGTCTGGAATTCGCGTTGCCGGATGGTGCGAATATAGAAGGCGCTTCCGTTGCAGACGAAGTTGTCACGGCAGAAAACGCTTCGCGCTACATCGCAGCGGTCGTTGACGATGTCTTAGGCGCCGGCGTAGAACCGCTCTTCCAGGCTTGCCGCGAGGGTTTTGCCGACATCGTTTCCAACCCGTCGCAACTTGCCATGTTTTCCTTATCTGAAATCGACGCACTCACGTGTGGCGTGGACGAGCAAACAAAGTGGAGCGAGCGCGACTTACGCGAGCACATCTTATGCGATCATGGCTACCAAGTCAATTCCAAACCGGTGGTAAATTTGCGCGAGATTTTAACCAACATGTCAGACGCCGAACGCCGATCGTTTTTGAAATTCACGACCGGGTCCCCTCGCTTACCGATAGGCGGTTTAGCCTCGTTGAACCCAAAATTAAAAGTCGTTTGCAAACAACCGACCGTTTTAAGCGAAGTTGGTGGTGGAATGAACGCCGCGGAAATGATTAGTGAAGGCACGGAGTTGGCCGATGCCGATTTGCCGAGCGCGATGACGTGCGCGAACTATTTGAAGCTCCCGCCGTACTCGAGCAAAGAAGCGCTGGAATTGAAATTGAAACTGGCAATCTCCGAAGGCGTCGGCAGCTTCGATTTGAGTTAAGGTTTAAAAAGTAACATAGAAACTTATATAGAATATACTGCGCGCATCGAGAGATGCGACGATTGTTGTTTGATATACATTGTTGTAATTTTCATTTGAACACATTTGATCTAAATTCCAAACACCTAATTTTTTTTGCAAAAAGCTCCTCATCTTCCTCGAGGGGCGGAAGGTAAATCGTACGCGGAGAAATTTCCTCCCTCATCTCCACCTGGGTTATAATACCCATCGTCCGCGGGCGGAGGTGGATGACGCGGATAGTGTTGTTGTTGTTGATGATGTTGTTGTTGTTGCGGAGGATAATAGGATGATTGCGTTGGCGGATAGTGTTGTTGTTGTTGTTGAGGCGGCGGCGGGTAATAGCTCGAGGGCGGCGGCGGTTGCTGTTGTAGTTGATGATGTGGCGGATACTCCGAACCAGGGTAGTAACTGGTCGTTACTGTTGCATGCGCCACGCTCCGTTCGTTCTGTACGCGCATCTGCTCGGTCTTTATTCTAACTTCTTCCGCCATCCTCGCTCGTTCCGCCTCCTCTTCTTCTTCTCTTCGTAACCGTTCGACGATACGTTTCCGTTCGTTTTCGCGATTTTCGCACCACACTTTGACTTCGTTCTTCAGACTTTCAATGGCATCCGAAAATCCGCCGTAAAAGCGAACGCCTTGCTGTATCCCTCGGGACAATTCTGCTGCAATCCGCAACGCTTCACGCAACGTGTTGTCTCTCTTGATTTCCTTCTCGCGAAGAGAGGAGACGTTGTACATGTCGCTGAATTTGATGTAACTCTTCCTCAGTTCCGCCAACGCATCGGCTTGCGCGAACGTGTTATTCTGCGCCGCGGCAATTAATTCGTCGTACTTTCCAAGTTCATCGCTGAATATCTTACCTTGCGCGGTCTCTGAATCGACGGACGATTTCATTTTACCAACCAGCGTCGGTAAAATATCATCGCTCGCTTTCACCGCTTTCATAGCGTCTTCAATTTCCTCTCGTTCGCGACCTATTCGTTCAATTCTTTCTAATCCTAATCTGACCTCTTTAGCTAAACTTTCCGCATCTTCAACAAGAAGCATCGGCGGTTCTAATTTTGGGGCGTTTTGTGCGATGCTTTCTGAAGTGGTCATTTGCAAAATCGGTTCGCACCGAGCGAATTCGGATCGTAACTTCTCGTCCGATTCGGCGGCGAGTTTGGAGTTGTTCACAAAAGTTTCTAAATCGCGTCGCCATCGAGTGGTTTCCGCATCTGATGGTAACGCGCGATATTTGTGCGAACCGTACGCGTTTCGAGCGGCACCGTCCGCTTTCATTTCGATATCTAGAAGAGACGTGATTTCCTCCAGTTCCGTTTCGCAATGTTTCGAAACGTCTCGGGAAAACGACAACGTTTCGCGCATGGCGTCGATACCACCATCCTGATCGCGAAAGAATTTCACCTCCGCATCTAATTCCTCGGAAAGTTGGATCGGTCGATTTAACGCGTTGTACGTTTCGGGAAGTTCCATTTCGCGCAGCGCGACTCTCGCTTCGTCCGAGGCAAACGCGAGTTGTTCGAGTTGTTCGCGAACAAGTCGGTCGACTTTATCCGCGTATAAAGAAGCCGAGCTCGCGCAATCTTCCGGTACAATGCGCGCAAACAACGCGCTCACGTCGTCTTTATTCGAAGGATCGAGGAAAACTTCGATGTCTGCACCCGATGTCGGCTTGACCATCTTCGCCCCGAACTTTGAGTGCAACGGGTTGGTCACTTTCTCGCTCGCGTCGTCGTGTAAGCGCTGCAACGCTTCGTATGATGGAACTTTGGCCATATACACGCACTCGTTATCTCTCACCGCTTTTCCGAGTTCAAACTTAATCGAATCTCTCAAAATATTTTCGGCGGCTTCCACGACCAGCTTTGGGGGTTTCGGCGCGGTGGGAATCTCCGCTCGTCTCAACGCCGATTCCAAGCGCTCCTTCGATCGCGTCAACAAAGTAATCGCCGACCCGATTGTTTCCTCGTCGTTCACGAGCGTTTCACAAACTCTCGCAGTCGCTTCGGCGTTGAATATAGCCGCTTTAATAAACGTCGTCGTCGCCCACATTTTAGGCACGTACCGCTCTTGCGTCACCGGTGCTTTCGGATTGCCTCGCAACGACGACGACAGTTTCTCGTGCACTTCTTCGTACAAATCCGCGCACGCGATGGCTAACTTCGCTAACACGCCGTTCGATTTATCGCTCAATTTCGCCGCCTCAAAAACGCTCTCTTGCGCTTGCGCTAAACACAAAGCGACTAAAATCGCCGCCATCTTGCCGCTCAAATCGGCTTCAATGCGATCAATCCCAGTCGTCGCCGTCGCCGTCGCTGCTGTCGGTTCGCCACTCCCCGCACTCATGGTTTCGTTCACTTTCTTCCCATCATCGCACTGACCTAAAAACTGAAAATACCCCGCCGCTCTTTGAAACGCCGCGGAAGCGACTTTCAACCCGTCCAACGTCGATCGATCGCTTTTCGCCGCCAACGCGGATTCGCACGCGCCTAAATTATACAGCATGGCTAATTTCTCCTTCGCGATGGATGAACTCGCGGCAATTTTCCTCTCGCCACCCGCAGGTGCGAACGCGTCCTTCCACTCGAACGGTAAATGCAACCCCGTCCTCGTCCCTTCGTCCTCGTACTCTCCGTCGTTCTCCTCGCTCGATGTATTCGCCGCTGTACTCGTAGTACTACTCTTTCCACAATTCAATCCAAAATCATCTCTCACTTGAAACCGACTCCCAAAAACCGTCACCGCGGCGTAATACCTGCAGTAATTCTCCATGTGTTCCGCGTGCCGTTCTGAAATTGTCTCCTCCGTCACGTTCGCCGCGTTCGTCGATGCCACGGAGGCGTCTCGAATTTGGGCGAATTTCGAGATGGAACTTTCCGCGTGCGTCAACTCTTCCGCGCCGAAGGTTTCCGCGATGTATTTTTCCAGCGGGGTCGTTATGTCCACAAACTCACCCTAAATGTTGCGCATTGCCGCGCGTGCGAGAGAACGAGTGAAGAACAGAGGGAGAAAGAGACGTGCGTGAGTGTCAGTAATCGAGGGTGCCTTTCCGATTCGTTTCCCCGCGCGCGCGCAAACAAACGAACGAACGAAGAGTCGTCGTCGAGGAAGAAATCAGGAGGAAAGAAGACGACAAAGCGGTGTTTAGTGTCGCACCTTTTTACTCGGGATGGCGAGCATGACCGTGCCGACGCCGGGCGTACCAGTTGAGCTCATGGAAGAATAATATTCTCTCAAAGTGTGATGTGTCTTTTGACGCCCGAGAGGAAAAAATGTGAAGATTACGCTCGACGTGGGTATTTAATTACTATTTCTAAATGAACTATCTATTGCTCTCCTAATCCGACCGATTGGTAGAACTCGTCGTATAACGTTCCGTCGTCGTATCGCCAATCGATTGGGAGAGGACAGTTGTTGTCGAGGAGGTATTGTAAACATTCGGGATGTTTGTTCTCGTGCGCAAATCGAACGGCCCGATAGTCCCAAGGCGCTTTGGCGGTTTCGTGCAAGTACTTCAAACAGTCCAAGTGGCCGTTCATGGCCGCGGACTCACACGCTTCTTCGTCAAATTCATCATACTTACGCTCAACAAGATATTCGAGTATGTGAAGATGACCACTTTCAGCCGCCCCAGCGGCAGTTCTCCAATCCCAAGGCGCTTTGACTTCTTCGCGTAAGTATTTGAGTATCTCGAGATGACCTTCTAAGGCAGCATGTGCACACGCCAACGTACTGATAGGACACTCATTCGCAATGCAATACTTTACCATTTCCAGATTACCTTGATATGCGGCCGTATTAATCGTATATTTATCCCACTCACACTTTTTCTCCTCTCGCGCCCACTTGAGCAACTCGAGTTTATTCGTCCAAGCAACTTCCCAGCAGAAATGTGTTTTGTCCAGCTCTACTCCAACGCTATTATACGTGCCCCACGGAAAATGCTTCCACGCTACTTCCAAAGTCGATATCGACGACATCTCTCTCACTTTAAACCTCTCTTTCAAATCCTCCTTGCGAGATGATCTCTTAATCAACTTTCTCGTTTCACTATTCACGTCGTACAAGAATTTGAGATCCGTCCCGTTGAGTTTACACATCACGTGCTTCTCCACGATATCGCGACACGCGCCGCCATTCAGCGACGCCTCCCTGAACAAACGCCACAAATGCAAAGGTTTACTCTCGAGCAATGCGAGAGCCTTTCGCAGTCTCTCGTGCTCCTCTTCCGTCGAGTATTCTTCACGAGAGGACATCCTTCTTTTGTTCGGGGAAACACTCTGAAGAGAATATTAATATTCCTCACTTCCTC
>Ga0181604_10004963_pt1 | contig 10682 bp, 7 predicted proteins | sample 041ome_12_FD_148663 | JGI IMG/M metagenome (GOLD analysis project Ga0181604, IMG submission 148663) | Coastal salt marsh microbial communities from the Groves Creek Marsh, Skidaway Island, Georgia - 041410US metaG (spades assembly) | ecosystem: Environmental > Aquatic > Marine > Intertidal zone...
TTTTAACAGATCCAAACATGCCTGATGAATCAATAGATTGCCTATCTTTAAACATTGCATCAAAAAATATCAATGGAAACATGCCAGTAATGATCTGGATTCATGGTGGAGCATATATCACCGGTTCGTCTAATTCAGTCGTATATGATCTAGATTCCCTTCCTCTGCACGAAATTGTATTAGTTACTATTAATTATCGCTTGGGGCCATTTGGATTTCTTAAACTTGATGAGATATCAAATGGCATAATTCAATCTACAGGTAATGAAGGTCTCATGGATCAAAAGCTTGCAATAGAGTGGGTGAAAGAAAATATTGCTGAGTTTGGTGGCGATCCAGACAATATAACTATTTTTGGAGAATCTGCTGGAGCTTGGAGCGTTGCATTGCAATCTTCAATTAGCCCTCATGGCAATTTATTTTCAAAAGCTATATGTCAAAGCGGGGGCATGAATGCTTACTTTGATCAAGAGAGAGGAAATCAATGGGGTGAGTTATTCTTAAAAACTGCTAATGATAGCGGACTGAAAATTAAGGATTTATTATCTGTAGATTATAAGCAGATAACTTCACTTGCCTCTAAGATGAAACATACGATGATTGCTCATGGAAAATGGCTATCACCGGAAGTAGGATTTGCCCCAATTGCAGATGGTAATTTTTTACCATCAGATCCTATGAAAAATTTTCAAGATTCACCAATCAAGTTAATAGTTGGAACAACTGCTGACGAATACAGGCTTTGGTCTGAGTTTGAGCCCTATTATAAAAATCTAGGCAAAAATGATTTTTATAAGAGGCTTAATAAAATATTTCAAATAGAAGCTGTAAATATAATTGCAGACAATTATTTATCCAAGAATCCTTCACAGGATATATTTAAGGATGCATTATCTAATATCATGACTGATTGGACGTTTGGGATTCATGCGCTGGCTTTACTAGAGCAGCATAAAGACAATTCTTATGGCTATTTATTTGATGAGCCTAGTCCTGTTTTAGGTGGCAAATTAGGTGCCTATCATGCAAGTGAGCTGCCATATGTTTTTGGTTCAGCATTAAAAGATATTTTTAAAGATTTTTGTTCTCAGGATGCTCAAAAAATTTCAAATTTTTTCCAAATATCTTGGACTCAGTTCGCAAAAACTGGTTCGCCTTCTTCAGATTTAATTGACTGGGATACTTACAAAGTCAATCAATCAATTGCGTTTATAAATTCTGCCCCTAAAATTAAAACTATTCAAAATAAAGAAAGGATAAAATTGCTTTATGAATCAAAGAAAAACTACTAAGCATTTTTTAATAGCTGCTATATGTTCAATTATTGTAGGCTCATGCATGAATCCCATTCAGCAAAGCAACTCTTTGACGATTGCTACCTCATCTGGAGTCACTCAAGGAATATTAAATAAAAAAGTTATTTCCTGGGAGGATATTCCTTACGCAATCTCTCCAACTGGAGATCTTCGCTGGAAGGCACCTAGAGCATTAGTTTCTCCAGGATTAAACATTGAGCCTAAAGAGGGTAATGGTTGTTTGCAGGAGGCTAGTATTTATGCAGGAATACAAGGGGAAGGAATAGTTGGTCAAGAGGACTGTTTGTATTTGGATATAAAAGCTCCTGTAAATAATTTAAATAGAAGACTTCCAGTCATGTTTTGGATCCATGGTGGCGGAAATACATCTGGAGTTAAGGATTACTATGATTTTTCAGAACTGATTCGCGAGCATCAGGTACTTGTTGTTACAATTAATTATCGTTTAGGTCCAATGGGTTGGTTTACTCATCCTGCAATTCAAGGACTTCAAAGTGGAATTGATAAAACTTCTAATTTTGGCACTCTTGATATTTTAGAGGCACTAAAATGGGTAAAAACTAATATCCAAAGTTTTGGAGGAGATCCTAAAAATATTACAATTTTTGGAGAGTCTGCTGGAGGAAATAATGTGTTGTCTCTTCTGGCTTCACCCATGGGAGGTGATCTTTTTCATAAAGCTATTTCTCAATCAGGCTATACAACAAGTTTTACAAAAGAAGAAGCAACTGGAGTAAATCAAAGAGGAATTATTTTAAATCAATTGGGATCTGATCCAGTTCTATCAAAACATGATCTATCAGGATATGGACGTATTAAAAACTTATTCAATTCAAATCCAATAAAATACGGGGAAGAATATCAGCGTTATTTGAGGTCTCTTGATGGAAAAGCTCTTTTAGAGACTTATGAAAAAATTTCTCAAGACACCTATGACCGACTGCCACTTCTTACCAGAGACGGAATAGTTACTCATATTAATGGAGTAAGCGCAGGACTGGCTGCTTCTCAAAAGAAAAATAGCATTCCAGTTATAGCAGGATCAAATAAGGATGAACTATCGCTTTGGCTTGGATCTAATAGATACTTTGTCAATGCATCATATCCTTTCACAAAACTTGTACCTGTTCCAAAAATTGAATTTAAAAAAGAGGGTTTATATAAATTATGGGTTAAAACTCGCTCGCAGGGTTGGAAGGTAAGAGGCGTAGATGAACCCTTAATGGAGCTTGAAAAAGCTGGGTTTGATTCATTATATGCATACAGATTTGATTGGGATGATCAAGCATCTTCATACTTTGCAGATTTTCCTAATTTAATTGGAGCAGCTCACGGCTTTGAGATTTCTTTTATTACTGGAGATTACAGATTTGGACCAATAGGTCGTTATGTTTATCCAAAAGGGGATTTAAGGAATCAAATGCAGGAAACCATGATGAATGCATGGGCCTCATTTGCAAAAACAGGTGTTCCAAACACTGGTAAAGATGTGCAATGGAAAAAATTTAATTCAAAAGACAGAGCATTCATGAAACTTGATTCTGATAAGTATTTATCTTTAGATAAGGAAATGCTCTCAATTGAATTTATCTTAGAAAATCTCAGATTATCGCCTGAGGGAACTCTATTAGAAAAATGTTTGTTAGCAGAAGAAACTTTTTTTAATATTGGAGATCCTCTTGAAGATGAATTTAATAAATGGAATGAAGGTGCTTGCAAACAATTTGATATGGATTTTGAGAGAAAAAAAATAGAAACTGATTTGATTGAAGAATACGGTTCAGCAACTGTTTATTAATGAACTCAATTGCAAAGATATTTTTTTTAGCAGGCCTGGTAGTAATTTTTATATCAAGCTGCGGATCTGATGTAGATCCTGGAAAAATAGAGGGACCTCCTCGTTCTAGCGAAGCAATATATCAACAAGATTTAAAATTTTTTCAGACTAAAGAAAGTTTATTGGGAGTTGATTCAGGTGATACATCCCAAATTCTTTTTGGGGATTTGCATGTTCATACGACCTATTCTATAGATGCATTTACTCTGGAGTTACCGATGATGGGTCTTCAGGGCGCGCATGATAGCTCCATGGCCTGTGATTTTGCTAGATATTGTGCAAATCTAGATTTCTTTAGTTTTAACGATCATGCTGAGGGTCTAACTCCAGATCATTGGCGTGAACAGAAAAAAATTATTCAACAATGTAATATCTCAAATGAAGATTCTGTAACCAATGATTTAGTTGTGTTTCCAGGATGGGAATGGACGCAAATTGGGACTACCAAAGAAAATCATTGGGGTCATAGAAATGTTATTTTTAAAGATATTCAAAACATTCCTGCAAGACCAATTGGTTCTAGAACTCCTGGTTCTGGATTGGGAGTTTTTGATACTACTGAACAAGCTGTAAGTGCAAGATGGCTGGATGTATTTAATTTTAAACGTTATTCAGATTTAAAATGGCTCCTCAATGAGGTTAGAAATATACCCTATTGCGAGGAGGGCGTTACTTCTCAAGATCTTCCCCTTGATTGTTATGAATATGCGAAAACACCCAGAGATTTATTTTCTAAGTTAGATGAATGGAATTTAGATAGCATTGTCATTCCTCACGGACAATCATGGGGCTATCATGTCCCATTAGGAACCTCATGGGATAATCGCTTGAATCATGAAGGTCATGATCCAAGCAAACAAATCCTTCTAGAAATTATGTCTGGGCATGGAAACAGTGAAGAATATAGAGACATTACTTCGGTTAATTTTCTTCAAGAAAATACAATGAGTTGCCCTGAGCCAACTGATGACTTTCTTCCATGTTGTTGGCAGGCTGGTCAAATGCAGAAAAAACGCTGTGATGGATTGACAGCTGATGAGTGTGATGCAAGGGTTGAGCTAGCAAAACAATATACCTTGGCTGGAGGCCCTTATACCAATATGGTTTTTCCTGAGGCCAAGCCAGAGGAATGGTTGAGCTGCGATCAATGTACTGACTGCTTTAAGCCAGCATTTAACTATAGACCCAAACAATCTGCTCAATATGCTTTAGCTATTTCAAATTTTGAAGAATCTATTGAATCTCCACAAAGATATAATTTTGGCTTTATAGCCTCAACAGATGATCATACTGCTAGACCAGGTACAGGTTATAAGCAGTATGAAAGACGGAAGATGACTTTTGCTACTGGAGTAAAATCAAAAATGTGGGAATATCAATATAAAGCTGAAGATCCTAGATTCCCTGAAATTCCGAAAATTACGCCCGGTGAAAGTCAGCCTGATAGTGAGAGAGTTTCTAGTTTTGTATATCCAGGCGGCATTTTAGCTGTTCATGCCAAGGGAAGGGGTAAAGACGAAATTTGGGCAGCCCTAAAAAATAAAAATGTTTATGGTACAAGCGGCCCCAGGATTTTATTATGGTTTGATTTGATAAATTCACCTGAAGGTCAAGCCCCAATGGGCTCTGAAATTACTATGAGTCAGAATCCAAGATTTATTGTTAGGGCTGCAGGAAGCTTTAAGCAAAAACCTGGTTGTTCAAATGAATCAATAGATTCTCTTTCGGCAAAGAGGCTAGATTATCTTTGCGCAGGAGAATGTTATAACCCTAGCAACCAAAGAGAGGTCATTGAGAAGATAGAAGTGATTAAGATTACTCCACAAGTTTACGCTGGCGAACCGGTTAGCCCCCTTATTCAAGACCCTTGGAAGTCAATTCCTTGTCAAGGAAAAGGCGAGTGTATTGTAGAATTTGAAGACCAAGATTTTTCAAGAGACAGTGTTTATTATGTAAGAGCAATACAGAATCCTACACCTGCAATTAATGGATCTCTTCTATCTCAGAGAGATAATTTTGAGCTTTGTAAGGGTAGTTTTCGCACTGATCTAGAAGATGATTGTTTGAGCATGACCAATGAAAGAGCATGGTCTTCACCAATTTATATAGACAAGCCTTAAGCGGACTGTTGTTTTATCTGGTTTGCAGTTGAACGTTTTATTTTAATTAATTCAGCAATTTTGAAATATAAATTTTCTTCATAGGCATCAACGACCGAATCAGCAGTAACCAGTTCCCAAAGCACTTTTAATAATTCAATTTTCTCTTCATTGGAGTGAGAATCATTAATTTTTTTGATTGAGGGATAAAATGAAACAGATTCCTCGGTCTCATCAATAATTTTCTTAACTATGGCGCTAGCTGCCATATCTTCTGAAGCTATTTTATCTGCTCTTTTTTTAATTAGGTTTAATTCTGATCTATCAAGCTTGCCATCACTGATAGCAATCTCAAACATTAAGCGTAACGCAACATCTGCTTCATGCATATTTATTACGTCAATAGATTGTTTTTTTTTAAATAGGTTTTTAAGCATTAAATAAAAAAATTTTTAATAAGTCATACACTCTCTTGATTATCATTAAATAGTCTACCTGAGACAATATAAAAAATTAATGCAAAGACAATAAATAACAAAAAAGAAAATTCTGCTGAAAGATAGCTTTTTTCAATAATAATTCCAATAAATGCAATTAAGGATCCTAAGGTTAAAAGAGTTATTAATGTTTTAGATGAGCTTTTGGTTATTTTCTGTAGTTTATGATGAATATGATCTCTACCCGGACTAAAGGGAAGTACTCCTTTGATAGCTCTTCCAATCATAACCCCCAGACAATCCAAAAGTGGAATTGCAACAATCCATAAACAAGTCACGGGTTGTATTAAATTTTCACTGCTTTGTGAATAGTTAATACATGTCCACGCAACTAAAAAACCTAAAAAGGTAGAGCCATTGTCCCCTAAAAAAACTCTTCTTTTTGTTCCGAGAAAACCAAGGTTGTAAAAAAGGAATCCTATGATGCTTCCCATTGCTATTACAAGAGAATAATTTGCAATATCAAAACCTGATCCAGCTTGAAGAGCGCCCAGTGCAATAAGGGCGAATCCAGCACATAATCCATTAATTCCATCTATCATGTTAAAGGCATTAACAATGCCAACAACTGCGAATATTGTAAAAGGTATTCCCCATATCCCAAGCTGCATATCAATTCCCAATAAGGATATTTTTAAATTTGAAATATATACATCACCAATCAGAATTAAAGCTAATGTTGCAATAGATTGGATCAACAATCTTTTTGTTGCTTTGATTCCAAACGCATCATCAAAAAGTATAAATACCTGAAGAGCTAAAGCTATTAATATAAATGCAGCTGTAAAGGATGAAAAAGAAAAAAATTGATTTGTTCCACTTTCAACAATTATTGGCTGGTTTATCTGGTCGCCAGATGGATTGATCTCAATTATTTTAGAATTAATAGCTTGAAATGTTTTGATTTGGCCATTTGGCAAAGTCACATTAAAAGTATTTTCATTTATCTGAGTGATATTCAAAGACTCATCGCTGTTAGATCCAAAATCTACATCATACGATTGAGAATCTTTGCCAGAATTTTGTTGATGAGTGATGTTTAATCTATAGTTTTCAGCATTACTGTTGTCTTCATTTTTGATACTTAGTTTTTTTGAGTAATTTACCTCTCTGGGAGTTTCTATCTGCGTTTGTTTTATGAGAGAGAATCCATCAAATTGAAAATCATATTTATAGTCAATTAAAAAAAGCATGAACATTGAAGATAAGATCATAGACGCATTAATGCTAAGCCCACCAATTAATGGTGTTGGTCTAAAATGAAATTTTCGACTTTTATCAGGTATATCAATTAATACTTTGTTTGCCCGAGCTATATTTCTGAAGTAACCAGTCAAAACAACTGAAGCAAAAAAACTTAAAAAAAGAAGGGTGACTGCTATACTGAACAACATATATTTATTTTAACTGACTTTTATTTTTACAGGTAACTATGAGAAATTTATTTATTTTTGTATTTCTCTCAATATACATTCTTCCCTTTAATCTAACAGCATTGGATCTAACCAATCTAGAATTAGAAGATGGCTTTGAAATTTCTATTTTTGCAGAGAACTTAGATGCGCCAAGGCAGATGGCCGAAGGAGAAAATGGGACTATTTTTGTTGGTGAGAGAGGTGGTCAGATATTAGCATTAATAGATTCTGACAAAAATGGACAAGTTGATTCCAAAATTATTATTGCAAAGGACCTTGAGTATTCAACGGGCATCAGTCTTTATGATGGAGATTTATATTTTTCTGAAATTAGCAAGATATGGAAAATTGAAAATGTAGAAAAGTGGGTTAGTAATTACACAATTGATTCCAATTTTCCTGAAAAAATTCTTGTAGTGGATAATTTGCCTAATGATAAATGGCATGGTTGGAAATGGCTAAGACATGATCAAGAAGGAGGCCTTTACTTCAATATTGGAGCGCCATGCAATATTTGTCTATCAGAAAATCCTCAATATGCTTCAATTTTAAAGTATCAAGATAACGAGCTTAATTATATTGCAAAAGGGGTCAGGAATAGTGTTGGGTTTGATTTTCATCCAGTCAGCGAGCAACTTTTTTTCACTGATAATGGAAGAGATTGGCTTGGAGATGACTCCCCATCTTGTGAGTTAAACAGAGTAGATTTTGATGGGCAATTTTTTGGATATCCATTTAAACATGCATCCAATGTTGTAGATCCAGAATTTGGGCATATAAATCCAGGCTATGATTTTGTTGATCCGATTTTAGAGCTTGGGGCTCATGTTGCTCCTACAGGCATAAGTTTTTATAACGCTCATATGTTTCCAGCAAAAATGAAAAATAATCTTTTTATAGTCTTGCATGGCTCATGGAATAGAACTGAAAAAGTTGGTTACAAAGTCATTCGAGTTGAAATAGATGAAAGTGGTAATGTCATCAATACAAATGATTTTATTTCTGGCTGGCTAAAAAATGGCAAAGTTTTTGGCAGACCTTCAGCTCCATTGGTTAGGAATGATGGAAGTCTTTTATTATCTGATGATAAAGCAAATGTTATTTATAAAGTTACATATCAAAATTCACTATGAGAGATTGTATTGCAAGCTATTATATTGATTGAAAATTTGACCATATTTAAATCAATTTCTAGGTTTTGTTGGACCTGACTTTAGAGATGCATTTTTAAATGATTGATTTTAACCAGTCTTTACAAATCGCCAAATCAGCCGCATTGCTTGCTGGAGATTTTTTGTTAAAAGCTAAGGGAAGCGATCTTAAAATTTTGTTAAATCAAGATCGAGATCTTAAGCTACAACTTGATATTGATACCGAGAAGATTATAAAAGATTACATATCATCTTATAGCAATTATTCAATTCTGGGAGAAGAGACTGGCCTTAGCGATAAACTGGGAGAATTCTTCTGGGTTATAGACCCCCTTGATGGCACATCAAATTTTTTAAGAGGTATTCCAATCAGTTGCGTTTCTATTGCACTAATGCATGAATTGGAACCAGTACTGGGGGTCATTTATGACTTTAATCATAAGGAGCTTTACTTTGGCCATAAGGAATCTAAAGCTTATATAAATAATCAAGAAATCTATGTTTCGTCATTATCTTTAAAAAATGAATCTACTTTAGTTACTGGCATACCAGCAAAAACTGATTATTCAGATGATGAGTTCAATCAATTGATATCTACTTTCCAGTCTTGGAAAAAAATTAGAATGATTGGATCTGCGGCAATGGCAGCAGTGTATGTAGCAGCAGGAAAGGCAGAAAGATATCAAGAGAAAGGAATTTTTCTATGGGATATTGCAGCTGGCGCATCTATTGTAAGTGCCGCAGGGGGAAAAGTATCAATAAGCAATCTTCAGCCGGATTATAGGGTAGATGCAATGTTTTCCAATAATCAAATTTAAATAGATGACATAATGGCAAAAGGATTAATTTGGTTTAGAGCGGATTTAAGGCTTGATGACAATCCTGCGTTAAATGCTGCCTTGAGTGAATGCGAAGAAGTCTTAGCAATATATATCTTTTCTCATTCCCAGTGGGAAATTCATAACGAATCAAATATTAAGCATGAGTTCCTACTAAATAATTTAATTCTGCTTAAAGAATCACTTGAAAGCTTTGGCATTTCTCTTATTGCAATAAATACCAAATCTTACGAAGATTTACCAAAAGATTTATGCTCCATTGCAGTCGAGCAGAAAGTAGACCATGTATTCTGGAATAATGAGTTTGGGTTGAACGAAACTATTAGAGATCAAAATTCAATAAAGTTTTTGAAGGAAAATAATATTTACTCTTCATCGTTTCATGATCAGGTTATTTATCCACCAGGTTTTTTAAAGACAGGTCAAGGCAATCCTTTCTCAGTTTTTACTCCATACAAGAGAAGGTGGGTTGAAAACTTTAATATGAATTTCTTAGACATAGTTAAGGTATCGAAACCAAAACGGCCTTCCTCAATTCGTAGTGATTTATCTGCTTTAAAATTTGTTAAAACGCATTCAGCAAATATTGACCTCTGGCCTGCTGGAGAAAGCGCTGCTCAAGAAAAGCTTGCAAACTTTCTGCAATCAAAGGCTAATTCTTACAGTGAATCAAGAAATTCACCAATTACTGATGGAACTAGTAGAATCTCACCCTACCTAGCTCTTGGCATTCTCTCCCCTAAGAGATGTATCTTAGAGGGCTTAAAACTAAATGATTTTGAGTTTACATCAGGCAATAAAGGAATTTGTAAGTGGATCGATGAAATTGTTTGGAGAGAATTTTATCGAAATATCATGCACTCATTTCCCAAAGTAAGTAGGAATGAACCCTTTCAAGACTATACAAAATCTATCCAGTGGCGACATTCAAGCGAGGAGCTTGAAGCCTTTTATGAAGGCAAAACAGGCTTTCCTATTGTTGATGCTGGTATCAGGCAGATGCTTTCAGAGGGCTGGATGCACAATCGATTAAGGATGGTTGTTGCAATGTTTTTTACAAAAAATATGCTTCATGATTGGAGACTGGGAGAAAAGTTTTTCATGCAAAACTTGATAGATGGAGATTTTTCTTCTAATAATGGAGGATGGCAGTGGAGCTCCTCAACCGGCACAGATTCAGCGCCTTATTTTAGGATCTTTAATCCAATCACTCAGTCACAAAACTTCGATCCAAAAGGGGAGTTTATTAAAAAATTTATTCCTGAATTAAAAGGTGTTCCAATAGCTAAAATCCATCAACCAAAAGACGATCTTTTCTCATCCACGGATTATCCATCGCCTATTCTAGATTTAAAGGAATCTCGTATAAGAGCCATTCAGGCATTCAAAGATGCCAGAGAGAATACCAGTATCTAAATTATTGCATTGTAGAATTAATCTTAGTGATAATTTAATAACATCCGCTATAATTAAATGCAATTTTTCAGTGAGGAATAAGTATGGCTGATCATCTTAAATTTTATATTAA
>Ga0181604_10004970_pt1 | contig 10675 bp, 8 predicted proteins | sample 041ome_12_FD_148663 | JGI IMG/M metagenome (GOLD analysis project Ga0181604, IMG submission 148663) | Coastal salt marsh microbial communities from the Groves Creek Marsh, Skidaway Island, Georgia - 041410US metaG (spades assembly) | ecosystem: Environmental > Aquatic > Marine > Intertidal zone...
AGATAGCACTATAACGGATCCAAACACTACTAAAGCGGACCCAAACTACTTAAAGCGGACCCAAACGAAGTGCCGCGCGAAAAACCGCCGCGCCGTCGTCATACGTCGATGCGCGCGCCGTTTGCGCTGCTCACGAACGCTCCGCTTGTAGTAATAAAAAAGTAAAAATAACGCGAGGGAGTTTCGACTCTCTCTTCGATTCGTATTTTTTTTAGATTTTTCCGACGCATTCAATTCTCGCACATCCTCGGTGTACTCGCTCGTGCGCGCTCGCTTCGCGCGCTCGCGTCTCGAGGCGCGAATCTCTTCAGCAGGACAGGCAAGGCAAAACAATTAATTCTTCTTCATGTTCGCTATCGTTGCTAGTCGCTAAATTCGAAACATCAAAGTGGTTCGCCGTCTTTCAGGCATTTGTCGATGTGCGCGTTAATGGTTTCGCTTTTCGCGCCTTCCGGAAACTGTTCGCCGCAGATGCAGCATTCTGCTTTCGTCCGTTTATTCGCGTTTTCAGTGAGATCGAAGAACGGCTTCTTCGGTTTGTCTTGTTGAACCGCGGTGACACCGACGGCTTGGTGAGATCGTTTTGACGAAGCGGCGTTCGTCGCCGGTTTCGCCTTCGCGGCGGCGCCGAAGAAATCCACAATCGTCTTCGTCTTCCGAAAGCACTTCGCCCTGGAGGCTGCGTCTACCGGGGTAGGTGCTTCGATCGACACACCTAAGATGGCGTTCATATTTTCGTCGCCGTCGCCGTCACCGCCATCCAACAAAGCGAGCGACTCCGGAGTGGAGAATTTTTCTGCCCATTGAACTTCGATGCTTTCCTTCACGTGCGCAAGCAAGGTCTCGGGATATCTCAAACCGATGACTTTGCGGCCAACTTCGTCGACGACACGCACCGTGCGCATGCCGCGATCGGCCTTATTAAACTTGTGCGCGTTTCTATCCAAAGTTCGTTCGAGCTCTCCCCAGCAAGGCACGACGGCGCCGCTGATCACGGTGCAGTCAACCGTGCGTTTGCCCGCGGTACAAGCGCCCATGGTTTGTCGAACGTGACAATTCACGCCGTGCATGCAATGCTTCTCGGTCAATTCGTGCACAAGATCCCACGGTTGTTTCGCCACGTCGGGCGTGCACATCATGTATTTGCCGCGCAATTCGTCGTACTCCATCTCGAAAAGACTTGCGCCGGTGTTCGGACGCCACAGCATGAACAAGTTTCGCGAACCTGGCTTGGTGATGGCCAGAACGACTTGCGCGCGCCCATACATCTCGCGCTTCATCTTGTAGAAGCCGTCTCGATCGTGATTCTTGCTCTTTTCCAAAATATCCAGCGCACGCTCAAACGAAATACCGCGATCTATGAAAACCTTGGTCGACACGAGTTTTTGTCCGTGGTACGGATCCTTAAGAATCGTCTTCGACTCTGGTTCGATGCGAATGGAAGAACCACCGAGATCGCTCACGCCCTCCGTGTACTTCCCCTCAGCCTTTGCTAATTTGATTTCGCAATCCAAGGTTTCAGCAAAGTATGCAAACATGATATTTTGCGTTCGCACCGGAAGTCCAAGTAGGCGATTGAGAAACTTGCGCACGTCGCCGAGATCTTTGTTGCCGTATCCAATTTCCTGCAGCAGCGTCGCTTCTTCGACCGAAAAGCCGTCATTTCGCAGTCCAACCTGCACTCCGAGCTCCAATAACGCTGAACGAAGTTCAAGCTTCAAATCCTGCCAGCTCGAGATGGGTTTCCCCTCGAGATCGTCGTCGTTCACATGCGACATGATGCCCTCGAGCGTGACGCCCGACGGGAGATTCGCATCGAGCGCGACGAGCGCCTCGTAGAGCTTCTTCAACGCGTGTCGCCCGAGTGACGAGTCGAGATTGCCATCGGATAAATCAATGCCAGTCGCCGCACGTCGATCACCTCTCGTCAACGCCCCGAGACTTTGCAAGCGTCGTGCGACGGCGGCGACGAAGCGTCTTTCGCCTCCGATATTCGTCGAGCACATCACGTACACTGGACCCGTAATCTGATTGGATCGATGCGTGCGACCGAGCTGCTGAATCGCCTTGTCCGCACTCCATGGAAGTTCTATCGTGACGTGCACGCGGCGGCGGACATTTTTCGCGCCTTTCGACGCGTGCAATGAAATCCCGGTACTAGCCGCGTCCGAAATTATGGCCACACGTTTGTCACCATTCATAAACGCGTTCTTCTCGGCGATGTTCACTCCGAGCACATCACCGTCGCCGCTGATGCTCGTTCCTTTTCTAGACGCCGTCGTGCCACGCGATTCGTACATGAGCCTATCGCCTCGACGCACGATGCGACCGCTTCTTCCCGTGAGTTCGGCAACTTCTGTCGGCCCTCCGAGCCCATCAATCAGAGAATCGAGAAAGTTCGGCGGTAACCTCAACTTGATGACTTTATTGATCAACTCTTCCTTAGCGTCCACGAGCTCTTCGTCGACCTTGGCTGGGGCATTCGTGTGAAAACGACCAGTGTAGCCTTCGCTCTCTACCTCCGCGCCGCCTGCACGCCTCCAATCGCTCGACCAATCGGAAGGCGCCGACTTTTCCGCCGCCGCTCCGTCTGAAGCGCCGTGGATTTCAGTCGGAAAGTGCACGTTCAAGAAATTGACGAGCATTTCGCGCGTCGTACTCAGGAACCCGAACTCCGTGACGTCTTCACCAAAAGTCAAGTTGGCTGACGCATCTTGAGACTCACCTGTCGTTTGCAACCCGATGACGACGCATTGCTCTCGCGCGAGCGCCTCGTTCGCCTTGGCGATGACCGCCGGAACTTTCATGCTGATGCACAAGAGCTTGAAGAATCTTTGATGGACGCTCCAATACGCACTCCAAACGCCTTTTCCATCGGAACCAGTTCGACGCACAGCTTCGATACACGCATTACGGATGAGCGACATCAAGTCGCACGCGTCATCGTACATTTGACGCTGCTCTTTGCTGAGCGCGATCGTGTACTGCTCAAACTCTGCCTGCCTAAAAGATAAACCTCGACTAACATACTTCCCACTTGCCTTCATTTCCATGGCGAGCATTTCTAAAAATCCTACACCGCGCGACTTCATGCTCTCAATGAACGTATCCGCGGATTTAAATGGCGTCCCTTTGCCCCAGAAACCGAGTCTGGCCAAGTAGGTCATGTGCCCAACTTCAGAGATACCTGTGGCGCTCGCGTACACAACGCGCGCGCGAGGACAGCGTTCCTGAAACGCAATCACAGCCGCCGCAACTTTACTACCCGAATCAGAAGACGCGCTAAAGTTCTTTGCCTTGTGGCACTCGTCAAAAATCACGACGCCCTCGGCGTCTTCGCCGCCGAACCAATTTACGATTTGATCGAGACGACTCTTCTTCTGCGTCTTGCTCACTAACGTGCTGTAGGTGGTAAACAACACGCCCTCTTGATACTCTTTCGATAACCCGAACGCGCGAGTTTCGCGATCGAGCTCTGGGCACGAATTAATAACCTTAATAGTGCTTCCCAAATCGCTCAAGTCGCGCTCGGCGTCTCGGTGTAAATCGCCCGAGCTCGATATCCAAACCGCTTTCCGACGGCCTCGCACGAAATTATCGACGATAATTCCACTAATTTGTCGTCCCTTGCCCACCCCCGCACCGTCGCCAATCATGAAACCCGAACGCTTGCCATCCGGCGCGAATTCGCAGTGCTTTTGACACGCGAACATGACACCCTCCAGTTGGAGCTTGCTCAGTTTTCCAGTCTCCACGAAATCGTCGCCGATGGCGTCAAATAAAGGATACTTGGCCGGTGGTAAATCGATGCTCGCCAGCGACGCGGCTTCGGCGATATCTCCCGGGTGTACGCGTCCTCTCTGCGCCCGTCGATGAAATAATATATGCCCAGTCAGTCGTCGGTTTTGAATCATCTTGCAAAAGCATCCGTCTCGACGCGAACGTGCGCGCGCGCGCCGTACCTCGATGGAGTGACACGTGTATCCGCTGAAAACTTCACCCACGACCTCGCTCACGGACTCCTGCGCCCCTAACCCATCGTTCCCGCGTTCGCTCGACGGAAGGCCGTCGTGCGCGCGCGATGCCGACAGCTCGACGTCGTCGCCACCGTTCGTCGTCGTCGTCGTCGTCGCGCGCGCACCGCCGTCCTCGCTGGACATGACGACGACGAGTCGCACGTTCGCGATCGAACCGTCGCCGCGGTCACCGCGCTCGCGATCACAGCGCGCGCGCTTCTATGTCGGCAGTCTGGGGCGCTGGCGTCATCGGCGTCCATCCGTCCATCGGTCCGCACACGACGCCGCCGTTCGGTGCGAAACCGTCGCGATAGACGACGACGACGACGAGGACGATCGTTCGTATGGGTTGGTTCACGTCTAGCGCGACGACGGTCGAGGGGTGTCAGCGAATCGCCAGCGCGTGCGCGCCCAAGGCATCCGCGTTGAAGCAGTGCGTCGCGATTAACGGCGAACGCGCGTGCGAGGGGTTGGCGAGCGATTACGAGCTGTGCCGAGCGACGCGAATGAAGGCATGCGAAGACATCGCAGAGGCGTTCGAGAAGTGCGGACGAAAGAACGTCCACTGGAACGGGCTTCCAGAGGACGCGCCTGATTGCGCGCGCGAGCTCAAGGCGATGCGCAAGTGTGTGCGGAAAAACTGGAGAACGGCGTGAGAACGACGGACGCGCGCGTGGGGAATTTATTTTTAATGTTAGATCTCATTAGTTACCGGTAGACGTGATCCATCGTTCCTTCGCCGCGAACGCCCTCGCGCGGACGCTCGACGCCGCGCAGACCGCACACCGCAACGCATGCGCGGGGCGATAGCGCGAGAGTCGCGTCGTCGTGCGAACATGTCCGACGCTCCCGCTTCGTCGACGGCGTGGTGGCGTCGTCGCGAGCTCCTCGTGACGCGCACGACGACGACGACGACGACGACGGCGACGACGACGGCAGAGGAGGAGCGGCTCGCGAATGATGCGAAAGCGCGAGTTCAAAGCGGCGTTCTGGCGACGTTCGCGACGTGGTTCGATCATCGAGGCGGAAAAATACACGAAAGGGTGCGCATGACGTACAGACCGAATTTCGGTTGGTCGCTCGAGGCGGACGGTGACATCGCCGACGGCGAGAGGCTCGTCTCTCTGCCGCCGAAACTCATGTTGCGGTGCGACTCCGACGACGTCAGCGAGCCGCTGAAGAACGTCGTCGATCGAGTGCCGAACGAATTTTGGAGCTCGAAAGTAGGCTTGGTGCTGCTTCGCGAGCGCGTGGCCGGCGCCCACTCGGCGTTTGCACCATATATCACGCTCCTTCCTGCGGTACACGAAGGCTCGCCCACGTTTTTCCCGCCGGACGCCGTTCGAGCGCTGGAATACGCTCCGATCGTACAGCAAATCAATAAGCGTGCGCGATTCCTCGGTACTTTCGCTGGAAACGCTCTAACGGTGGATGATGGCGAGAGTTACGTCGACGAAGCTCACCCTGGGCGACAGCGCGTGGAGATGACGATTGACGCGAACGCGCTCGGATGGGCCACTGCTTGCGCGAGCAGCAGGGCGTTCAAGGTTGGTGCGAACTCGGCTCCGGCGATGCTTCCGGTCATAGATATCTGCAACCACTCGTTCAATCCATCCGTCAGTGTGCGGGCTATCGAAGAAGGCGACAACGCCGGTGGCGTCGAGTTGATTGCTCGACGCGCGTTGACGTCCGGCGAGCCCATAGAGTTGAGCTACGGGAACTTGTCCAACGACGAGCTATTGCTCGATTACGGATTCATAGTCAAAGACAATCCGTTCGACTGCGTGAAACTCAGGTGGGACTTAAAGCTCATCGAGCTCGCTCGCGAAATCGGAGGCTTAGCCGCAGCACCGATCGGTGCGGCGACGAGCGAGTCGGCGAGCGAATCCGCGACGCATCTAGACACCGTCGCGAAGGTGGCGCCTTGGCAAGCGACGGCGCTTGAGAGAATTGGATTAGTCGGAGATGACCCGAACGTTGAGTTAAGCGTGTTCGGCGCGGGTCAAGTGATGGATAAAAAGGCGCTCGCGGGCCTACGCGTGTTATATTCGAAATCATCGGCGGAGGCTTCGCGCGCGGCGGACGCGCCGTTCGGCGAGATTGACGCAGACGTGGTTTCGAAGGATACGGAAATCAAAGCTCTGCGCACGTGCATGTCTCTTTTGGCTTTGGCGCTCGGCAACTTCTCGACGACGCTCGAGAAGGACGAAGAGTTACACGACGCCGCGACGTCTCCGCAAGTGAGGTTAGCCATCGCTTTTCGCATGGAGAAGAAAAAAGTGCTGGCGAAGAGTATGGCACGCTTAAACGAATCGATCGAGCGTCTGCAGAGAGACGAGTAGCGACATAGCGACTCATTAGAACAATTATCAAGATCTTGATGGATATACTGCGTAAACCTTGACATCTGGAAGTGAAATTTAATATTGCACCTTTCTCTAAACGTATCGGCAATTAGATGTCGCCGTAATCGATGACGACGCGGCTCTCAGTGACGGCGGCGTCCAAGTCCGTGTACCTAGCCATTCCCTTGATCATCTTCGCTCCGCCAGTTCCCATGGGAACCTGCACGAACTGACCGTCGGGTCCGGAGCCTGGGACTTGCATCATCATCACCCCTCCGAACCGCTTTTTGTGATCCTTTTTGTTCTCCTTGCGGTGTTCGTCGTACTTTAAGAATTCGACGACATTCTTGCGGTACTGTTCGTCAAAAAGCCGCTCTCGCATGTCTTCGACGTGATGCGCTTGCTTCGTCTTGATGTGCTTGATGACGAATTCTTCCGCGACAAAGAGCTTGGTGCTCAACGTGCAACCAAATCTTTGCTCGTCGTGTTTCACGACGCAAGATTGAATCCACTCGTCGAGCTTGCTCTCGATCTCAGACGTGCCGAGCTTCTTCACCTGGGGATCGCCCTCCGCGATGCGTCGCTTCACGTTCGCGTCGACCGTCGCGAACAGACGAACGGCGTACGGATTTTGCGCAATCGAGGAGACCGGGGTGTCCTCCGGCTTTGGATCGCGCTTCGCGAACGCCGAGGGAGGCTTTTCGAGAAACGTCACCGGTTGCATTTCGGAGATACGTCTGTAGTAATCCACGCCGTGCACGCGAACCAAGTAGCACAATCGCTCGTCCAACTTCTCCGGCGTGCTAGCCTCGTTTCCGAGCGCCTCGAGCGCGGCGACGTCGTCCTCGGCGGCTTCGGCGTCCATCCCCGAGTCTTCGTCGCCGTCCAACAATGGATTGTTGTCGATGCCCTTTTCCGCGTCCAAGGCGGCGATGAGTCGACCGGTTTGCTTATAGTCGGTTCCGAGGCGAGTGGGGTGCCACGCTTCGATGGGCACCATCGAGCGCCTCTTTTCCTGCTGGTGTTCACCTTGGTGTTCGCCTTCGCCCATGTCGGCGTCTTTTCCTTCCGCGTCACCTTCGTCGTAAATCCGTAAGCTCCCGTCCGCTTTCGACGCGAAGAACTCGTGCGCACGGGCGCAAGCGAGCTCGTCGCGTCTCTTCAGCGTCTCCACGAGCACGCGCGGATCATTTCGCGCGCGTTCGCCTTCGTCGTGCCTGTGATCTCGAAAGTACCTCTCGTAAAACGCCTCTTGATTCTCCTTCTTGTACTCTTCGTATCGCCTCTCAGCCTCCGCGGGCGTGGTGTCGTCGCGCAAGTACTTGTAGCAGAAATCACGAAACGACAGCGCGCCGTCGTCGCGCCGTCCTCGCCCTCGTCCTCCCCCGCCTCGTCCCCCGCCTCGTCCGCCGCGGTGGCCGTCGTCGCCGTACGGGTGGTGTCGATCTCCGCCGCGATCGCCTCGTCCGCGTCCTCTTCTCCGGCTTCCTCCCCCCCCGTCGTCGTAATACTGCTCCTGGTCGACGTCCATCGCGACCGGCTCGACCTCGACCTCGGTTCGCGTCTACCGCGCGCGCGCCGTCGCGCTCGAGATCAGATTCGCGCCGACGCGGGTCCGTCTCGCTGCCGTCTCTGCGTCGCGGCTTCGACGGCGACGGGAGCGATCGACGCGCGGTTCTCGTCTCGATCGACGAGCGCGCGCGAGTGCCGAGCGCGCGCGCGTGACGTCGCGAACCGCGAACGCGCGCGAACGGCGTCGATTCTCGCGCCTGAAAAAACCAATTCCCGTGGTCTCGTATTCGTCCGTGGTCTCGTATTCGAGTGACGTTCGGGCCTGCGTAGATTTCGACCGACCGCGTATGCGTCACGATCGAGACGTCGACTTTCTTCGCGCAACGCGCGCGAATAGACGGCGTCACACACGCCCGCGACGATCGAACGCGCGCGGCGCGCGCGGGCGACGCGCCGACGTCGTGCCGCGCGTCGCGCCGCGGAACGAGTGCGTCGCGTCCGCGAGGCGCGCGAGCACTCGACGCGCGCGCGCGTTCGAGCGCGGCGGCGTGGCCGCGCGCGGCGAGAGGTGGACCGACGCGCGCGCGAGCGCGCGAGCGCGCGACGTTCGTTCGGGCGGTGACGTTCGTTCGGGCGGTGCGCGCGCCGAGGCGTCGGGTTCTCGCGAGGTCGCACGTCACCCGCGCAGAGAACGCGTATGTCGACGCAACACGGCACGCGCGCGCGGGCGCTTGCGCGCGATCGTCGGCGCAAAGCGGTCGAAGGAGCAAACGCGCTCGACGTGAAAACGACCGGGACGCCGCGCGTCGCCGCGCGACTTCACACAGACGAACCGACCGATGTTGCCACGGCATCCGACGCGGAGAAGAACAGGGTTAGCTCTGCGAGCGCGGCGAAAGCGTCTTCAAGATCGAAACGTGCGAAGGGTGAACTCACAGAGTCGCCGACGTCGCCGAAACGCGAAGGCGAGTCGGCGGACGCCGAGGACGCGCGCGCGTTCGAAGACGAGGACAACGAAATGGACGAAGTCAGCTCGGGGGGCGATGAAGGACATATCGAGTCGATGCTCGCGACGGCAGGTAGCTCGCGAGGCGACGCGATGGATCCCGACGTCGATTTTTCCGCCGTGCTTCACGAAGTTCCGATTGAAATCAGAAGACGTCTCGCGCCCAACGAGTCTGGTTTCACGGAGTCGGTCACGCATTCAGAAGAGTCAACTTTTTGCAGAGGCTGTCGACGAACGCTGAGTGTGGTTCTTCATTTCGGTGTCAACAACAAGACGTGTCGCCAGTGCTTGATTCGACAACGGCTGAAGAGGAAGAGGTACGCCACGAGGAACTCGGAGCAGTTCGGCAACGGAAGGACTACTGAGGCTCGAAAGGATAAAGCAATGAATCCGACCGGTCCATGAATAGCGATGGGTACGATCTACCCTATTAGTGAGATGCGCTCGGCGGCGTCGAGCGTTTCGGAGTTTAGTGATTTGCGTATTGAACGCTTCGGGTTTAGCCTCGTCGGCGAGCGCGAGAACGCGCGAGACGACAAATAGATCCGACCATACACCATCCAACGATTCAATTTGTATTATTACTTATTACTTTGCACGCATTCAGCACTTTGTGACGTTATCTTGTATTCATTACGAAACTTCTAAGCGAGCGAGAGCTCTTCGTCGTTCGCGCGCTTGCCCGAGACCAAATCGTTGTAGAAGTGGTGCGTCTCTTCGATGACGCCGAGCGTGTACGCTCTATCCATGCACTTGTCGTCCAAACCGAATTTGTTTTGTGGCTTACCGTCCGGAGTCTTGTAGTCACGGAACCACACGCGAATCTTTTCGAGTTCGCCCGGGAAGTGCTTTTCGACGTCGGCGACGTCGTTGATGTCGCTCGCCTTCGGGTCGTTGACGCTAATCGCGATCACCTTCCAGTCAAGCTCACCATCGTCAATCATGGCGTAAACGCCCACGGGTTTCACCGGCGTCACCGAACCCATGGCCAACGCGCTGGAACCGATCTCCACGACGTCAACCGGATCGTTGTCGCCCGAAACCTTCATCGTCGGGTGTTCGTGCTTGGGATCTTCCCACGTTTGCGGTAACATGCCGTAGTTCCAGTTGATGTTGTACGGATAATCGCGAAGCTTGCCCTTCTTCGTGTCTTGCTTAATCGGGGTCAACTTCTCATCCGTCGCCACTTCCATCTTCGCCTTCGTCTCCTTCGGGATCTCGCACAAAAAGTTGAACGTTCCGTCGGCGTTCTTGAGCGGAACGCCGTGCCACGCGCTCACGGTGTTCTGCGCCTCGTCCTTGATGAAGCATCGGAACTCCAGGCTCGGGAAATCCCCCACCTTTTCATTCGCGTACGCCGCGCTGATGACGCGCGTGCGCTGCGCGCTTCGTCGCTGCTGATGCGCGCGCGCCGTCGACGCGCTCGGCGCCGGCGTCGATCGCACCGACGAACCCATCGCGCGCACACGCGACGTCACCGCGCGCGACACCGCGCGCGCCATGAAAATCTGAGACGCCGAGGACATGTCGAGCGAGGCGCGCGGTTTTGCGAGATTCGCGCGATCGACGGCGCTCGCGTGTCGCGCGCGCTCGAGTGCGCGACGCCGCGCGCGCGCTATCCGAAACGAACGCCACAAACACGGACCGTCACATCCACGGACGGTCCGTGTGTGACTGACGATCGGCGCGTCCGTCGCGCCGTCGGCGGCGACGGAGCGCGACGCGTCCATGGCGAGCGGGGCGCAGCGACGGAAGCGGAAGCGAGAGAGCGAGAAACGCGAGGCGTGGACGCGATT
>Ga0181604_10004971_pt1 | contig 10673 bp, 10 predicted proteins | sample 041ome_12_FD_148663 | JGI IMG/M metagenome (GOLD analysis project Ga0181604, IMG submission 148663) | Coastal salt marsh microbial communities from the Groves Creek Marsh, Skidaway Island, Georgia - 041410US metaG (spades assembly) | ecosystem: Environmental > Aquatic > Marine > Intertidal zone...
GGCGAAGGGAACCTGATTGAAATGTGCCGAAAATGTCTGCCCTACATCGGTGAAATCCAAGTTGCCGATGTGCCAGGTCGGAAGGAACCTGGAACTGGAGAAATCAATTACCCAAAGATTGCCGAAGCTCTCTATCAAATGGGCTACCGGGGACCTGTTGCCATGGAAGCGTACGCATCTGGTGATCCCGAAGAGGCAATTGAAGCATTTCAAAAGGCATTCACAATTGCTGATGCTCGTTAATTCAAGAATATAAATACCGATACAAGGACATCATGACCGAATGGGTTCAAGTCTGTGCTGCTGATGATATTGAAGAAGAAGATGTGATTCGCTTTGATCACGGTGATCGAACGTTTGCGGTCTATCGTTCCCCAGAGGATGAATACTACGCTACCGATGGTCTGTGCACTCATGAAAAAATTCATCTAGCCGATGGCCTCGTGATGGATAATGTCATCGAATGCCCAAAGCACAACGGACGGTTTGACTATACCGATGGCAGCGCATTGGGAGCTCCCGTTTGTGTAAATCTACAGACTTATCCTGTGAAGGTTGAAGACGGCCAAGTATTCATCAATATATGAAGCTCAATTCCATTATTCGTAAAACTCACTTGAAGAAAATAAACGTAACTGGCCCAGATTTTTGATGACTTCTTCAAAGAACTAAAACGTTTAGAGGCTGTTGTTCGCATAAATATCAGTTGGGCCAAATAAATCGAAATCAGATCAATTGAGTTGCTAACGGATATAGCAAAAGGGTCTGCTTCAACTTCCCCAAATTCAGGCTACAGATATACAGTAGGTTCATTATTCCACTAGCTCTTGCGAAAATTTGTTTCTTTCCCTCATTAGTCTGAAGAAACAAACACACCTCTGCTTCCTTTATCTCCAGACCTCCACACTCATTCTCAAACATCCGCAAACTCCAGTTTGGCTTCAGATTTTTTCAAATGTGATCACACTTGACATTTAATTTCGCTTAAAATAGAGATAACAACTCTTTTTCACTGTGATTTCATAGTAATGTGATCACACCTATTCGAAATCTGGGAAAGGAATGAGCATGAAAAATACGAAACACACGATTTCCCGTCGTGGATTAATAAAGGGAAGTGTTGGCGGATTTGTTGGGCTAACGGCAGGAGCTTTGGGTGCTCCCGCGATCATTAAGGCTTCAGATGATACGATTCGTGTAGGGCACATAACGCCCCGCTCAGGATTCTTAGGGACGCTTGGTGACTATGGTTTTCGTGGTGTAAATCTAGCGGTGGAGGAACTAAATGCTGCGGGTGGCATTTTAGGACGAGAGGTAGATCTTTTTTCAGAGGACAGTGTAGGCTCTGCAGTAGCACCAACTAAGGCCCAGAAACTGATCGAAAAGCGAAAAGTCCATTTTCTAGTTGGTGAAATCAGTTCTGGTTCTGGTGGTGGTGTTATGGCAACCGCAAATCGGCTGAAGACAATGTACATGCAGACAGGCTGCAATTCAGACGCTTTGCGTGGTGAGAAATGTAACAAGTACTCATTTCATGTAGAGGCTGGTAACACGATGTATACTAAAACCATCGGCAACTGGCAGAATCGTGCCGGTAATGTGAATGGTAAGAATTTTTACATGCTGACTGCCGACTATGCGTTTGGGCACGACCTTGCTCGGGTGTCCACCCGGTTTCTGACTGAAAATGGTGGCAATGTCATGGCTAACGAATTAGTAGCCACGAATACGCCCGATTACAGCCCATATATCCTCAAAGTCAAAGCCGCAAAGCCAGATTTTGTGTATATCAACTTAGCAGGCGCAGATCAGACTACGTTTCTAAAGCAATACAAGGAATACGGCCTTGATTATGCCATCTCCGGAGGAGTGATGGATACAGCAGGATTCTGGGCAGCTGGAATCGAGTCAATCACCGGATATTGGCAAAGCCTATGGTATCACGGTATGGACACACCATCTTCGAAAGCATTTGCGAAAGCCTTCACCGAAAAATACAAAAAGCCACCCGAGAATCAGGCGTGGGGTGACTACATTGGTGTAAAAATCATGGCAGCAGCGATGGAAGAGGCGAAATCTGTTGATCCAGCCAAGATCATTCCACTTTTAGAGTCCGGGATGGAGTTTGATATTCTTAAGCCTCGCAAAGGACATTTCCGCAAATGGGATCATTCTCTTTTGCAGCAAATGTTTGTTGTGAAGGTGAAAGATAAAGCAGATATGCAGGACGAGTGGGATATTTTCGAAATTGTTGAAGCAAGCCCTGGTGACAGTGAGAATCTTGATGTTATCCAGCCGACACAAAGTGAAAACATGTGTGCAATGGGCTGAGCAACAAAAATGTTCGAGTGAGGGCTAGATGTTTCTGGCCCTTTTTTCTCAAATAGAAACAGTTTCCTGTGCTTCTTTTAGAACAAATACTCAACGGTTTACTTGTTGGGACCTACTACACTCTGCTGGCGCTTGGATTGTCCATCATTTTCAGCCTTGGTGGGGTAGTCAACCTGGCACATGGAGCCTTCTATGCCGCTGGAGCATATACAATTGTTTTTCTCAGTGAGCTGATCGGGTTCCCAAGTGCGTTTGTCGCTACACCCATACTTGTTGGGCTAATTGGCATTGTCGTAGAAACCTTTTTTCTACGAAGACTTTATACCAAAGACCCTATCCTGACTCTGCTCTTCACCTTTGGACTAGCAATGTCCGCAGAGCAAGTCTTAAGGCTGACTTTTGGGGCCTCGGGTATTCCGTTTTCCATTCCTGAATTTCTTTCCGGTCAATTGCATGTAGGAAGCTTCATCTACTCCTACTACCGCCTCGCGATCCTAGCTGTTACAGCCTTCTCAATCGGGGGGCTATGGCTGTTATTCAACAAAACATCGTTTGGTTTAGTAATGCGTGCCGGAGTTGCTGACGCAGAAATGGTTCGTGCCATGGGCATTTCTATCAAGCCTATATTATCACTTGTATTTGCAATAGGTGTCGGGTTAGCAGCTGTTGCGGGATCCATGTCTGCAAGTTTGACCGGTGTTCAGCCAGCGATGGGAAATGATATTGTAACTGCAGCATTTGTCATTTGTGTTCTTGGTGGGCTTGGAAGCTTCTGGGGGGTAGTATTCGCTGGCCTGCTCGTCGGCATACTAAAAGGAGTGACAGCGCTCTACATTCCACCAGCAGCAGAAGGTTCGATCTACGCGCTGATGGTGCTAGTTCTGATTTTCCGTCCACGTGGCATGTTTGGAATCAGATTTGACAGGCTTGAATAGGTGTCTAAATTGATTAGAAATCCGATCATCATTGCTGCTGTCTGTGGACTTTTATTGTTGCCGCTAATGAACTTAGCGGATTTAACAACAACGACTGCAACTGAGATCCTAATTTATGCACTCGCTGGGCTGGGTATAAATCTTTTGCTTGGCTACGCAGGCTTGGTTTCATTTGGACATGGGATTTTTTTCGGTGTGTCTGCTTACGCGGCCTCAATAATCCAAGTCCAGTTGATGCCTGGATCACTTTTCCTTCCGATTCTGCTTGCCGTTTTATTCACCACATTGCTTGGGTTTGGTATCGGCTTTCTTTCACTTCGACTGCGAGGGGTTTATTTTTCACTCCTGACTTTGTCATTTGCTGCAATGACATTTTACATCATATATCGATGGACTTCCTTTACAGGAGGTGAAGATGGCTATGGTGGAATGGAACGGCTAACGCTTTTAGGAATAGATCTGAATGATCAATCTGCCTTCTTCTACCTGGTTTTCACAATATTCTTGATCTCTGTGTTTATGATTTGGCGAGTTGTGAACTCACCATTCGGAAGTGTCCTAAAGGCCATCCGAGAAAACAGCCAGCGTGCAGCCTACATCGGCTATGATGTCCGGCGCTATCGTTTGATAGCATTCGTCTTATCAGCATTCTTCACAGCAATAGCAGGCTCACTTTTCCCATTTCTGAAATACTACATTGGTGCAGAGCTAGTGCATGTACAGCACTCAGGTGAAATTCTCGCAATGACTATTTTAGGAGGATCACGTCACTTCCTTGGACCGGCACTTGGTGGGGCATTTTTTATTCTATTTCGAGAAATTCTTTCAGAATATACAGCCAGTTGGCAGTTATTATTTGGACTCCTGTTCATGGGTTTCATTTTGTTTTCACCAACCGGATTGATGGGGGTTGGTGAGCGAATTATGGCGCCATTCTTCAAGCGCAAGGGAACGGCAGCCATGAGTGGGCGGATTACGCCAACAATGAAACAGAGTGTTCCCAAAATTCTCCGCAATGAAGATCATCAAAACGCGGATCAGGTTCTTTTTTGCTGTGATAGTGTTGGGAAGTCTTTTGGCAATTTCAAAGCTGTAAACAACGTTACGCTCAAAATTAGAGATCGAAGTCTCCAAGCTCTAATTGGTCCAAATGGTGCCGGAAAGACCAGTTTGTTCAACATCTTATCCGGTGAGTATCAAACAGATACGGGAACTATTAGCCTTGGGGGTGTCAAGCAAAATGATATGCGCCCCCATATTCTATCACACCAAGGAATCTCAAGGTCATTTCAGATCACAAACCTATTTTCAGAATTAACTGTAGAAGAAAATGTGCGTTTGGCTGTTCAGTCACGTCATGAAAAAGCTCTAAATATCTGGATTGATGCCAAGTCACTTGAAGAGGTGAATTCAGAAACTAGGGATTTGATTGACTTTCTGGGTTTGAGTGGCCTGGAAGATATCATCGCATCAGATTTGTCTTACGGGGGCCAACGTCTGTTGGAAATTGGTCTTGCCGTTGCCACACAGCCAAGAGTTTTGCTGCTAGATGAACCACTCGTAGGCCTTGCAGCACAAGAGCGTGAGCGAATTATTGTGCTCATCAAGTCACTGGCTGACTACATGGCAATTTTACTTATTGAGCACGACATTGATCGAGTATTTGAATTCTCGGACTTTGTAACGGTTATGAATGAAGCGCAGGTGCTCGTTACAGGTAAGCCCGATGATGTGCGTTACAATGAGCAGGTACAGATCGCATATCTTGGCTCTGGCAAGGATAAGATTATTCAAACCCAGAGCAATTCTGGGCGTGATTATGATCGAGACGCTGAACCTCGGCTGCTTGAGCTCGAGGCGATCAATACATATTACGGTAAAAGCCATATTCTCAATGATGTAAGTCTAGATGTCTGCAAAGGAGAAATCGTAGCGTTACTAGGTCGGAACGGAGCTGGGAAATCATCAACGCTGAAGTCAATTATGGGAATCGCTCCGGTTGCTGACGGAAGGATTACGTTCAACGGCCGGGAGATTCAACACTTTCAGCCAGAAGAAATATCACGTCTTGGGATTGGACTTGTTCCTCAGGGAAGACGGCTCTTTTCAAACCTGACCGTAGAGGAAAATCTTCAAATTGGTGCTCTCAGGCGACAAGGCCAAGATGGAGTAATCTGGACGCGTGAGCGCATATTTGAACAATTTCCAAGAATCAGAGAACGATTGCATGCTCGTTCTGACTCCCTTTCCGGTGGGGAGCAACAGATGGTTGCCATTGCTCGAGCGCTTGCTGGAAACGTACATCTCTTGCTGATGGATGAGCCCTTCGAGGGACTTTCACCTGTAATGATTGAAGAGCTTTTTGAAGGCATAGATAAGTTACGCAAAGAGGTTTCCATCATGATCGTAGAGCATCAGCTTGATTTGGTACTTTCGTTGGCAGATACAGCGTTTGTACTTGACCGTGGAGCGGTTAGCCATATAGGCCCCGCTAAGCCATTGTTAGACGATCTTGACTACCGTAAAGAGAAACTTTGGATACGATAAGAACTTACATATGCTTGTGAAGCTGGAAGCTGGTGCTGTTAGCGCTGTAAACGAACAAGTTTATGACATGTTGCGCCGGAGCCTGATGAGCGGCTACTTCAAGCCTGGTCAACCGATTTCTATAAGATACCTTACTGAAACTCTTGGAGTCTCAGCAACTCCTGCACGTGAAGCAATTAAAAGACTTCAAGCAGAGCATGCATTAGTTATCGGTCCAAATCGAACACCATCGGTACCTGTTTTAACACGTGAGGATCTAAGAGACTTACGTGATATTCGGTTGGCTCTTGAAGGAATGGCTACAGAAAGAGCTGCAGAGAAAATAACAGCAAGTGAGCTGAGTCACGTTAGGGAACTGTACAACGCTATGGCACAAGCAATCGAAAGTGATGACTCTGCTGCTTATTTGAAATTTAATTGGCAATTTCATAGAGCAATCTATCGGTCATCAAGTTCAAATTATATGATGAGTATTATTGAAAATCTTTGGTTGCGGTCTGGTCCACAAGTTCACTTGTCATTTTTTGAGCAATTCAGTCGATCCAATTCCATGATGCATCACCTTCGTGCATGTGAGGCACTAGAACGTCAGGATGGAGTTGGAGCTCGCATCGCAATTGAGGCTGATATTGCTGGTGCTGTATCTGATATCGAGTCGGTAATAACATGATGCTGGATGAAACTGAAAATAAAGAGACGCTAATAAGGTCAGCAGTTGAGAAACGTACTGTTGGGATTGTTGGAGGTGGCCTAATTGGATCCAGTTGGGCAATTGTATTCTGGCGAGCAGGTTGGACCGTTAGATTATTTGATTCTGACAAAAATGCATTGAACAAAGCTGAATATTTTATCGGTAAGCAATGTGATTTATTGACCAATTCGAGTGGCTATTCAGATCAACCCAAATCACAAAAAAACATAATCTACACCTCATGCATTGAGGATACGGTAATTGGTGCTGATTATGTGCAGGAATGTGGGCCTGAAATACTCGAAATAAAAAAAGATCTTTTCCGAAAATTTGAGAGATTAGTGAAAGACACCTGCCTCTTGGCAAGCTCAACATCAGGAATTGTTGCTTCAAAATTTTCAGAAAGTCTCAACTGTCGCCAACGAGTGTTAGTGGTTCATCCAACAAATCCACCTCATCTCGTGCCCCTAGTCGAAATAGCCCCAGCTCCTTGGACTTCTAAAGAGACCGTGACTGGAACCTATGACATCATGAAGTCAGTTGGTCAAAGTCCGATCGTAGTAAAAAAAGAAATACAAGGGTTTATTTTAAATCGTTTGCAGGGAGCCCTGATCAACGAAGCTCTTCGTCTTGCAGAGGGAGATTACGCCAGTACGGATGATATCGATTGCGCAGTTCGAGATGGGCTTGGGCTACGATGGTCTTTCATGGGACCATTTGAGACTATCGATTTGAATGCACCAGGTGGCCTGGCTGATTATGCAGCACGTTACGGGCAAATGTATCGTGAAATGTCAGTCTCTCAAAGCTCTGAGATGAAGTGGGATGTGAATCTGATCCAGCGCATTCACGAAGATCGGCGCTCAATGCTTGAGGAAACCAAGATAGAAGAACGCCAGGCGTGGCGTGATCAGAGTCTAGCAGATCTCATCGCTCACAAAAGCAAATTGGATAAGCAGAGCAAAAAATTTGAGTAAACGAAAAGTCATCATTACATGTGCAGTAACTGGCGCAATTCATACACCGTCCATGTCGCAGTACTTGCCAGTTACACCCAGAGAAATTGCTGGAGCTGCGATTTCAGCTGCTGCTGCTGGAGCTGCCATTCTACATCTCCACGCTCGCAATCCTGAAACAGGTAGCCCTTCGCAAGACCCAGGCATCTTTCAAGAATTTCTACCCCAAATTAAGGAAGCTACTAATGCTGTCGTAAACATCACAACCGGCGGAAGCCCACACATGACCGTCGAAGAACGAATGAAGCCTGTCGCAACGTTTAAGCCCGAGTTGGCATCGTTGAATATGGGGTCAATGAACTTTGGACTCTATCCAATGCTCAATCGTTTCCAAGACTTCAAACATGAATGGGAAATCAAACACCTAGAAAATTCCCGAGATTTGGTTTTCAAAAATACATTTAAAGATATTGAGAAAATCTTGCTTCTCGGTAATTCGAACTCAACACGGTTTGAGTTCGAATGCTACGATATCTCACATCTTTATAATCTCGCACATTTTGTTGATCGAGGTCTGGCTAGGCCACCACTTTTCATACAATCTGTTTTTGGTCTTTTGGGCGGTATTGGAGCTCACCCTGAGGATCTGGCACACATGAAACGCACTGCTGATCGTTTATTTGGGGATGATTATCATTGGTCGATCTTGGGGGCAGGAAAAAATCAAATTTCTCTGGCTTCTATCGGAGCTACACAGGGTAGCAATGTTCGAGTCGGTCTAGAAGACTCGCTCTGGATCGGACCTGGACAGCTTGCAAAGTCTAATGCAGATCAAGTGAATAAAATCCGTCATGTACTGAAAGGCCTATCTCTTGACATTGCGAGTCCTGATGAAGCCAGACAAATGCTCAGACTCAAAGGTTCTGATCAAGTGGATTTTTGAATACTAGGTTTAGAGAATGAATTTTAGTGTGGATAAAAAAAGTTGGAAAGATTTCCCTGAAACCTTGCAGGATCGAAATGACTTTGTCAGCGCTAGGTGAGGATTATCCACAATTACATGCCAGCGTTTATGTTGCAGAGAGTGCACAAATCATCGGCAATGTACAGCTAGCAGCCAGGAGTTCTGTTTGGTTTCAAAGTGTACTGAGAGGAGATTCGGATCAAATCGTGATCGGCGAAGAAACAAACGTACAAGATGCGACCATCTGCCACGTTGATCCAGGCTTCCCTTTAGTCGTCGGTGTTCGGGTCACAATCGGACATCGCTGCATTTTACATGGCTGTAGGATTGGAGATGACTGCTTGATTGGAATGGGGGCTATTTTGATGAATGGTGTGCGAATCGGAGAAGGAAGTATCGTTGGAGCGGGAAGTCTGTTGCTGGAAGGAACGGAAATTCCTCCTTTTTCGTTAGTAGCGGGTTCACCAGCCAAGGTGAAGAAAACCTATGGCCCCGAAATTCTTGGGCAGATTCGTCAAGCAAGCGCACATTATGTCGGCAGAGCAGAACACTATCGTGACAACTGGAGAAAACTCGAATCCTAGGCGCTTGGTGCAAGAACGTCATATTTCATGGAAGTGTTGCGGTGAAGAATTTCTATGAAACTTTGACGTTGTTCAAAATTAAACAACACACCTAACCCACCTTACAGCCAGAAACTGGATAGTTTGTCAAAACGGTAACCAGTTTACCCTCCTAAGCTTCTAGAGTAGTTTTTAGTAAAATTTTAGCTTTGCGTTGCACCTGAAAATTTCGCCAACAAGTCTGTCTATGCCTGAGCTAGACACTCAGTTTCCAGCATGATAGATATCTGGTGAATCCAACGCAGACATTGCATCCTCAGATCTCAAAATTCCAGAAGACACTTCATTTGTTTGAAGATCCAGTTGTACTGGCCTATTAAAGTTAGGGGATTACCTAATCCTGTACTGCTAATCCCAAGAAAGTTAAAAGTGGCTAAAAGCTAGGTCACATCAACAAAAGTGAACCTAATGAATTCCATAACCATCATTGGTGCAGGTGAGGCCGGTACCCGAGCTGCCCTTCATTTGCGAGAACGCAGCTGGGATGGTGAGATCGTTTTGATTGGCCAGGAACCCCACACACCATACGAACGTCCTCCTCTTTCCAAGTCTGTACTCACCGAAGGCGTTTCGCCTCCCTTATTGTCTTCTGCCGAGCAGTTGCAAGAACTCCAAATCAAATTCCTACAGGGTAGCCAGGTCGCTGAAATTGACCGTCAATCGCATCGGATCCGACTGCAAAACGATGAGTGGTTTTCCTACGATAATTATTGCTTGCCACAGGAGCGAGCGCTCGCAGACTGACCTGCATTGGAAGTGAGCACGCTCTTGTTTTGCGTAATCTGGACGAGGCCCTTGCGTTGCGTTCCTTGCTTGCTCCCGGCAAACACCTAATTCTGATTGGAGCTGGTTTCATTGGCTTGGAATTGGCGGCCAGTGCCCGAAAGGTAGGCTGTGAAGTAACCGTTTTGGAGATGGCACCAAGAATCCTTGGACGTGCCGTACCAGCTGAGGTAGCGGAGGTCGTTGCCTCTGAACACAAGCAGCAGGGTGTAGAGATTCGATGTGATGTCCAACCGGATCAGATCCAGGCTCTGAAAAGTGGCTACACTGTTAAATTGAAGAATGGTGAATCAATCAATGGTGATCTGGTCGTAGCTGGGATTGGTGCTGTCCCTGAAGTTGCTTTGGCAGAAGTAGCGGGCTTGGATATCGAGAATGGGATTTCCGTCAATACTTTCCTGCAGACCTCGGATCCAGATATTTATGCGGTAGGTGACTGTTGTTCCTTTTCTCATTCTTTATATGGGCAACAGCGTATGCGCCTAGAGATGTGGCGTTGCGCCCGAGATCAAGCAGAGCGTGCTGTGCAGAATCTTTTGGGGGAAACTCAGGAATTCCGTGCTGTCCCATGGTTCTGGAGTGATCAGTTTGAACTCAGTTTGCAGGTGGCAGGACTACCTTCTTTTGCAAAGAGAGTCATTCCACGTATCAGGCCAGATGGGGTAACTATCTATTTCGGATTGAATGATCAGGAACAGTTGGTTTCGGCAGCTGGAATAGGAGCTGGAAACAGTGTCGCCAAAGATATTCGTCTAGCCGAAATGTTGATTGCTGCCCAAAAAACGATGAATCCAGCTGAACTCTCCGATCCCAATCTGAATCTTAAGAAGCTCTTGAAGAGCT
>Ga0181604_10004976_pt1 | contig 10668 bp, 10 predicted proteins | sample 041ome_12_FD_148663 | JGI IMG/M metagenome (GOLD analysis project Ga0181604, IMG submission 148663) | Coastal salt marsh microbial communities from the Groves Creek Marsh, Skidaway Island, Georgia - 041410US metaG (spades assembly) | ecosystem: Environmental > Aquatic > Marine > Intertidal zone...
GCATCCACGAACCCGGGCCAGATTGATCCCTGAAAGCGTTGTCCCGTTCTGCGCGATAATGCCATATTACGCCTCTTTATCGACGCGGTTTGCCAGAGGCTTCAATTTCCGCGGTCGCCTGCACCAACGCATTTGTTAATGCATGCACATCCGCACGGATTGACGCGATGGTCTCTTGGCGTCCAGCGGCCAAGTCCTCCATCAAATGCAGCATTTGAACATCGATTGAACGCAGCCGCATGCGGCTTTCTGCATCGACGGCATCGTTCTTTTCCATGTTGCCCAAAACCTCGAGCAATTTTTCCTGCCCGGCGGCCACGCGTTCAAGGGCGGAATTGCTGGGCGCGCTTTGCTCAAGTTGAACAGTCAATTTTGAAAGATTGTCTGCCAGAACGCCGATTTTTCCATCAACCATGGTTCGCGTTTCATCTGATTGCTCAAACATTGACCGCATGGCATCCATCTGCTCTGACATTTGATCCAAGACCGCAGTGAACAATGCGTTTTCAGTAGAGGTTTCGCCATCACCAGACGAAAACCCCAAGCGCGTGATTGATGACAACCATTCCTCTAATTCACGGTAAAATCGATTTTGCCCGTGCCCCGCGAACAACTCCAACAGCCCAACCAACAGTGATCCTGCAAGCCCCAATAATGATGAGGAAAAGGCCACGCCCATCCCACTTAGCTGTCCTTCCAACCCGTTCATCAATCGGTTGAACACCTCAAACCCACTTTCCCCATCTTCTGGGGCAAGCGATCGAATGGTTTCCACCAAGGATGGGACCGTTGTTGCCAACCCATAAAATGTGCCCAATAGACCAAGAAAGATAAGCAAATTGACAATATAGCGGGTAATCTCACGCGCTTCTTCAATACGTGTCGCGACAGAATCCAGAATTGACCGCGTGGACGATGCTGCAATTTGCATGCGCGATCCACGCGAGCGTAGCAAAGTTGCCAATGGCGCAAGTAACTGTGGAGGACGTGATGAATGCCCCGGATCGCGCGCAAAATTTTCAATCCATCGGACGGAATAAATCAGTTGGAAGACCTGCACAAAACAACTGATGATACCAACGCAGAACACAAAAAAGATAAAGCCATTTAGATACAGGTTCGCCGTCACAACCGCGATCACGTCATTTAGCGCCATGAACAACCCGATGCTCGCCAACCCAATGGCCAACATCATCATGATGATTTGACGGATAGGTTGAGAGAAATGAAGCTTGGTCTCTAATGCCTGCTTGTCCATGCGGGACAGCCCTCACTACTATTAGTAATTGCGCACAGTCTACTCACTATATTTAGGTTCGCCAAGTCACTGACCGCGGATTTTCGTGACTTCGGCCTCTAACCATTGCAGATCAGCATCATAAATCTGTGAATCGTTCAAAAAATTCACCGTATTGCGAAGATATTCCCAATTCGGGCCGCGCCCACCAACCGCATGCGCGATAATGTTCGCTTGTTCGTCTAAAGACAAATCGCAATACTGATCGTGCGTTTCATCAATGACGTAAACCACAGACTCTACACGGCCGATGTCCTTTACATCGGTCATCAATATTTTTTCGATATAAGCCGAGGAAATCAGTTCACGTTCCCGCAAATATTCGAGAGTGTCTGCCTGATGTTCAGGGGCCACCCAAAAGGCAACACCGTCGCACACGGCCTGATCTTTCACATCAAGGGCCAAAACCAAACCGGGGTCTTCGACTGTGCCACGATGATGGATTGATCGCATCGAAAATGATCGCCGATATCCGCTGAGCTTTGCAGTGCGTTGCTCGACAAACGTAAAGCCTGGATTCCACAGCAGTGACCCGTATCCGAAAACCCACATTATTTTGCCTCTTCCCTTGTCTTTTCACCCATCTAACGCGTATCTGAGCAAAGGAAAAGAGAGCACTATGTTACGAATAATTGTCATCACCCTGACCTTTGCAGTCCTTTGGAGCATCCGCTGGTTCTGGTTCGCGGGACCCAACCAAGCGATGATTGAGAAGTGGGTCGAAGGTGGCGCAGACATAGCTGCATATTCAGACATTCGCCAAGTTGGATTTCCAAACCGCTATGATGTGACATTGAACGACCTGAGGATCGCCAACAACGATTTTGAAATTTTTGAAACTGATGTGCTGCAAATTATGCGCCTCGCCTATCGGCGGGATCATTTTGTTTTGGCCTTTTCAAATAACATCAAAATCGTTGGGCAGAATATAAAAACATCCCAAAATCGTGCATCCATTGTGAGACAGGAAAACGATGTTCAGCGCGTCGTATGGGAGGCAGATGATTTCGCATTGGACAACGGTGCAACAATTAAACACGGACAACTGGCTATCATAGTGCCACCAAACGATCGTGAAATCACACTTTACCTTCAGCTAAGCGAAATCGCGCAAAATGGCATGGTTGTGCATGAAAACGCCAAAATACAAATCAAAGTACTCATGCAGTCGGCGCCCGATACGTCCACCTTGGCAAATTTCGTTACATCGTTGGAAACAGGTTTCATCAGTGCGCAGATTTCAAATCCTGATGACCCAGAACAGATAAAACAACTCACTGAGTTTCGAAACATTGGTGGAATAACAAGTCACTTTCCTGTGCTTGCCACGCTTTTGAACTAGAAAAAGGCGCTGCAGCAAAACAGCGCCTGTCTGGCAGGATGCCGAATTCGGCCACAATAAGTTTCTTAATTAAATAACTTACAATAGCCACACTGGGAGTAGCTTCCTAATACCGATAACGTAACAATTGACTCTTAATCTGCCAAGCTATTCGTTAAAAGCTGATCTAAACGGATATAATTTGGGCTAGTAAATGCCAATTTTATCAGGATACAAAATGAGCACATTACGGACAGGGCGCCTAAATTCAATCTGTGATATTTCTGGATTGCGCGTGGGCAACGCCATAGATGCGATTGTTAAAACAGGCGTAACTGTTTTGACGGGTGATGCACCCTTTACAGCGTCCTACGCGGTTATGGGCGGTGCGCCGGGGACACGGGACACAGATTTATTAGAACCCGATAAAACCGTTCAGTCGGTTGATGCAATCGTTCTGTCGGGCGGCAGTGCGTTTGGATTAGATAGCGCGGGCGGCGTTGCGCTTGAACTTCGCGCTGCGGGGCGTGGATTTGCTGTTGGCGATGTCACCATCCCAATTGTTCCCACTGCGATCCTGTTTGATATAGCAAACAGTGGCGACAAAAATTGGGAAACCTCACCCTACACAGAATTGGGTCGTAATGCGTTTTTATCGGCGGATACCAAATTTGATATCGGCAGCGCAGGCGCAGGGTTTGGGGCCCTGTGCGGGGTAACCAAGGGGGGATTGGGGACGTCGTCTCTTACGTTAAAGGCTGGCGGTACGGTAGGCGCATTGATCGCAGCCAACCCCGTTGGAAACGCTTTGACACCAGATGAAAGACATTTTTGGGCAGCACCCTTTGAAATTGACAATGAATTCGGCGGGTATGGTATGTCCCAAAACATCATCCCCTCTTTAGGTATAGATCAAAGTAAATTGGGCGCCCTGCATCCGCAGGCCAACACCACAATAGGTATAGTTGCCACCGATTTTGATCTTGATAAATCAGAGCTAAAACGCCTTGCCATCGCCGCTCATGATGGTCTCGCGCGGGCCATTTATCCATCACACTTACCATATGATGGCGATTTAATTTTTGCTGTGTCGACAGGAAAAATCGAAAAACCAAAAGACCCCGTTTTGTTAAGCACCCTTTCGTCAGCTGCGGCGCATTGTGTTGCGCGTGCAGTGGCGCGCGGGGTCTATCATGCACAAGCAGAGGACGGTGATTTAAAACCCACGGCCCGCCAATTGATCGACGGCTAATCAGCCCTTTTCATGGAAGAAGTCATAGATTTTTTCGGCCATTGCAGCCGAAATGCCATCCACCGCCTTTAGGTCCGCAAGGTTCGCGCGCGACACGGCTTTGGCCGATCCAAAATGTGCCAAGAGTGCACGTTTGCGCGATGCACCAATGCCCGCAATATCGTCCAACGGATTTGCCGAAATCGCCTTGGCCCTTTTTGCGCGATGCGTTCCGATTGCAAAACGGTGCGCTTCATCTCGCATTCTTTGTACAAAATATAAAACTGGGTCATTTCGCTGCAATGCAAAAACAGAACGGCCCGGAATGTAGAACTCTTCTTTTCCGTGATCTCGGTCCACACCTTTGGCAACCCCAACCATTGGTACATCTTCTACGCCAAGCGTTTCCAAAATTTCAGCAACTGCACTGACCTGACCTGCGCCACCATCGATTAACAAAAGATCTGGCCAACTTTCTGAAGTGCGCCCTGGATCCTCTTTGATCAGTCTGGTGAAACGGCGGGTCATGACTTCTTTCATCATGCCGAAATCATCACCAGGGGTCAGGTTATAACCCCTGATGTTAAATTTACGGTATTGATTTTTCAAAAACCCGTCTGGCCCCGAAACGATCATGGCACCCACAGCATGTGCGCCCTGAATATGGGAGTTATCAAACACCTCAATCCGCTTTGGTGCGTCGTCCAGATCAAACGCCTCGGCAATGCCACGCAAGAGTTTGGCCTGTGTTGCGGTTTCGGACATACGCAGGGCCAAACTTTCCTTGGCATTTCGCAATGCACCAGAAACAAGTTCAAATTTTTCACCACGTTGCGGATAGATCAATTCAACCTTGCGACCCGCCGCCTCGCTTAACGCTGCACTCACCAAATCCGCGTTTTCGATATCATGAGATAGGATCAGCTGGCGTGGTGCTTCTTTGCTGGAATAAAACTGCCCGACAAAGGCCTCAAGCACCTCTGCATGGGAATGATCGGCGCTAATGCGCGGATAAAAATCGCGGTTTCCCCAATTCTGGTTTGCACGAATGAAAAACACCTGAACGCAGGCCTGTCCCCCTTCGATATGCAGTGCGATAACATCCGCTTCGCTAACCGTGCGCGGATTGATGCCTTGGTTCGTTTGAACTTGGGTCATGGCGCGAATGCGATCCCGCAATGCTGCGGCGCGTTCGAACTCCATTGCTTCGCTTGCTTGCGCCATTTGCGATGCAAGGCTCTCTTGGATTTCGGTTGATTTTCCCGACAGAAATCGCTGTGCATCTTTTACAGACGCCCGATAATCGCGCGCGCTGATACGCCCAACGCAGGGTCCCGAACACCGTTTGATCTGATATTGCAAACAGGGACGCGTGCGCGTTTCAAACATCGCATCCGAACAATTACGCAGTTGAAATACCCGCTGTAACTGATTCAAAGATTTATTCACCGCACCCGCGCTCGCAAAGGGACCATAATATGCGCCTTTTTCCTTTTTGGCGCCACGGTGTTTTTTGATCTGTGGAAATTCATGGTCCTTGGTGACCAAGATATTCGGAAAGGATTTATCATCACGCAACAGCACATTATAACGCGGCTTAAGTTGCTTAATCAGATTTTGTTCAAGCAGAAGCGCCTCTGTCTCGGTTTTGGTCGTCAGAAACATCATTTGTGCGGTTTCTGAGATCATGCGCGCAATCCGCGACGAATGACCCGTGGGGCGGGCGTAATTTGACACACGCACCTTCAAATTACGCGCTTTACCAACGTACAAAACACGCGCCTGTGCATCCAACATACGATACACGCCCGGCGATGCATCCAATTGCCGAACATACTTTAGGATTAGATTTGCACCCGTAAGGCTCAATTAACTGGTTCCCATTGAAGTTGAACTACACCCGAAGTCTTGATTCTGTTTTCGCTGCAATGATTATACGTCGAATTCAAGCTAAAAGCTGTCCACTGTTTCTGTGGATAACTCTGAGCATAACTTTCTGATATAGCAATTTTTCCATTGATTTCAGGCCACTTCGTGAATTTGCACAAAAAATAGGCATTTTATTAAGTATTTGTTTTTGTTCATTATTTTTTAGTAGTTTTGCCAAACTATTGTTTTTCTTAAGTTTTTATGAAAGTTATTTAAACAATTTTTTGACAGGTGGAACAACTTCAACGTATTTGGACATGATCACGCTACACAATCCCCAAAATATCTGGGGTTTTCCAACCCAAATGTTGCCCCCCGTCTACGCACAAAAGCTGCCCTGTTACGGCAGGTGCATCTATGAAATACCCAAGTGCAGCCGAAATATCAGAGGGATTTGATCCACGATTTAAGACGGTATTGTCGCGTTGATGCTGATATTGGACAGGATCTTCGCGATCGCCGCGAAGTGTGGGGCCAGGGCCGATCGCGTTCACACGGATTTTGGGTGCGAGCGCACGCGCAGATGTTTGCGTTAAGGCCCACAGCCCCATTTTGGCAATTGTATAACTGCTGAATTCAGGCGTAAGTTTTTTCACCCTTTGATCCAGCATATTCAAAATTAATCCCGCAGCAACAGGTTCGGAATTATCATCCAAACTTGGGTGCGGAACTTGATCTGCAAATTTTTGCGTCAATACGAATGGAGCACGAAGGTTGCTTTCAATGTGGCGGTCCCAGGTCGTCCGCGTCGCTGATTTTATGTTGTCGTATTCAAAGATCGACGCGTTGTTTACCAAAACAGTGATCGGGCCATCCAATGCCGTAGCAGCGCGTGACACCAATGTTTGCACTTGGGTTTCATCCAAGATATTTGCGTGCAAATGCGTTGCACGACATCCCATTGCATGGATTTCATCAACCACGGCACGGGCATCATCATCAGAACTATTGTAATGAACAGCAACATCATAACCGCGTTTGGCAAGATAGAGCGACATGTCACGTCCCAGTCGTTTTGCACCACCCGTGATTAATGCCCGCATACTGGCCTCCTATCCTACATCATAAATGCAAGATATAGCGTGTAGGCCCCCAGAAACAACGCCCCAATAGTGCGAGACATGCGCCATTTTAGAAACACAAAAGGTATCAAAACCAGCGCCGATGCCAGCATGACCCAAATATCGAGGACAAAGAAACTGGGGGACACATGAATTTTATCAAAGAGTGTCGTAACACCAATGATCCCCAATAGGTTGAAAATGTTGGAACCGATAACGTTGCCCAATGCAACCTCCGCCTGATTGCGCAGGCCTGCCATCACTGTTGTTGCAAGTTCGGGCAACGACGTCCCAATTGCAATCAAAGTTAGACCAATAACCTCTTCACTTATGCCATAGGCACGCGCGATATAAACGGCATTATCAACCAAAATATCCGCACCCATAGGCAAACCAATCAGCCCCAGCAGAAGAAACCCCAAGACCTTCCACATGGGTAACTCGGGGTTCAGGCCCTCAAGATCATCGTCATTAGTCGATGAAGCGCCTGTTTGACAATTAGCACGCCACACCGCTGACCCAAGAAAACCTGCCAACATGATTAACAAAATGACTCCCTGCCACCATCCAAATTGTCCTGTGGCAGCAAGGGCGATAAATACGACGGTCGCGCCAAGCATGATGTAGAAATCTCGTCGTGTATCGCACTCTGAAAAGTCCAAAGTGGACAGGAGTGCGGGCATCCCAAGCACCAGCAGCACGTTGGCGATATTCGATCCAATAACATTGCCAATCGCAATGCCCGATGCCCCATCATCCACCGCGCTGATCGCAATCAATAATTCTGGTGCAGACGTTCCAAATGCCACAATAGTTAAGGAAACAATTAGCGCGGGCACCCCAAGGCGCAAACTTAGGTTCACGGCACCGCGCACCAACAAGTCACCTGATAGGAGAAGAATGACCAACCCCACAAGGGACATTATCCAAACCATTTTATCAGCCCTTATTGCATCGGCACTGTGAGGTGCTGATCAAGAATTTCCCACATTTCCCGCAACGCCGCGCATTCAATTTTCCCTGTCCCGGAAATCGTAGTTTTCCAAACATCGCAAGGACAACCATCCCGACCAAAAATATTGAAACAACCTTGATAATCATATCACAAACCAAACCGAGAGAGTGCGATGCGCTCTTCCAACGTGCCAACAACACTATCGGAAATTGACAGGCCAAATCGTTGTGAAAATGAGCGTTTCTGTTCGATCACACGCAATTTGACCTTTTCGCCAAATCGGTCCTTTAGGGTTGGGACCAGATGTCCAATTTCATCGATCAGACCCAATTCTTTCGCACGCTCAGCCAGCCAAACTTCGCCAGTGAAGACATCAATATCTTGTGTAATCTTACCGCCGCGCGCAGTTTTTATATGCCGGATAAATACATCATGCACATCCCCCAGAATGGATGTTAGGCGTTCTACGTCCTCTTGCTTTTCCTGGCGGAATGGATCCAGCATGGATTTCGACTTGCCTGCTGTATAAACGCGCCGCTCAATCCCATAGCGGGCGATAAAATCCTGCAAACCAAACCCTGCGCTGATCACACCGATCGACCCAACAATTGATGCAGGGTCCGCAAAAATTTCATCAGCGCAAGAGGCCAACCAATACCCACCAGATGCCGCAACATCCTCTACAAACGCGAAAACTGGGATTTCCTTCTCCTCGGACAGGCGCCTAATACGTGACCCGATCAGCGAACTTTGAACTGGCGATCCACCTGGTGAATTTACGGAAATGGCAACCGCTGCAGGTTTTCCTTTGGAAAACGCGCGCTCTAACACTTGGGCCAATGCCGCATCGTTTAATGCACTGCGACCACCTGTCCCGATCATGCCATGCAACCGCACAACATTGACCGAGGTTGTTTTTTTTAAAAAGGGCAAGCGTAACTTCATGGCTCGCATGTAGACTCGACATGCTTCACAAACAAGGCATCAGGAAAATCTTTTGCCAAAATTTGTGAAATTATCACGATATTAGCTGCGCAATCGCCACCCCGTTGCAAATATCCATGCGACAACGGCGATACAGGCAGAGGTAAATCCGCCAATGGCGACAAGGCTGAACAAAATTGGCACATCCGCCAGCCCGAAAAACGCCCAACGGAAGCCCGAAATTAGGTAGACGACTGGGTTAAACATGGAAATGGTTTGCCAAATCGGTGGCAGCATTGACGTCGAATAAAACGCACCCCCCAAAAACACCAGGGGTGTCACCACCAACAATGGCACCAGTTGCAATTGTTCAAAATTCTTTGCCCAAATTCCGATGATAAAACCAAGCAGCGAGAATGACACACACGTTAGCACCAAAAACAAAAGCATGACGGCAGGATTTTGTATCACCAAATCAACAAAAACTGCTGAGGTAAATAGTATCACCAATCCAATTAACAGGGCCTTGGTCGCGGCGGCACCGACATATCCCAACAGAATTTCAAAAAAGCTAATCGGCGCAGATAATAGCTCATAAATCGTTCCGATAAACTTTGGAAAATAGATACCAAACGATCCATTTGATGTTGCCTGTGTCATGACACTTAACATGATTAAACCCGGCACAATAAAGGCACCATAAGTGACGCCTTCAACCTCTTGGATACGGCTTCCTATCGCGGTTCCGAAAACAACAAAGTAAAGCGATGTCGAGATTACGGGCGAAATAAAGCTTTGGGTGAGGGTGCGGAAAAAACGCGCCATTTCGAATTTGTAGATTGCACCGACTGCACGAAGGTTCATTGCTGCCCCTCCTTCAAAAGTTTCACGAAAATATCCTCAAGCGAAGATTGATTGGTTTGTAAATCTTTCAAAACAATCCCCTGCTCACCCAATGCTGCCATCAATCGCGCGATTCCCGTGCGTTCGGCCTGAGTGTCATATTCGTAAATCAACTGGGTGCCATCATCGCTTAGTACAACGCGGAATTCACTTAATCCTTCTGGCACTTGTTCCATCCGATTTTGCAATTCCAATGTCAGAGATTTTTGCCCCAATCTTTTCATCAAGGCTGACTTTTCTTCGACCAAACGAATGCTTCCCTTGGCGATAACCGCAATACGATCAGCAATGGCCTCCGCTTCTTCAATGTAGTGGGTTGTCAAAATAATCGTCACACCGTCTTTGCGTAATTCTTCAACAACTGCCCACATACTTTGACGCAACTCAACATCCACGCCTGCCGTTGGTTCATCAAGAAACAGCAAACGGGGTTCATGCGCCAATGCTTTTGCAATCAACACACGGCGTTTCATACCACCTGACAGCTGCATGATCCGGCTATCTTTTTTGTCCCACAACGACAATGAACGCAGAACCTTTTCAACGTAGGCATCATCTTTGGGTTTCCCAAACAAACCACGCGAAAAGCGGATCGTATTTATGACCTTTTCAAATGGTTCTAGGGTGATTTCCTGTGGCACCAGCCCAATCAATTTGCGCGCCTCGCGGTATTGGCTTTGAATATCAAAACCGCCCACTTTTATCTGACCTGATGTCGGCACTGATATGCCGCATATCGCTGAAATAAGCGTTGTCTTTCCCGCTCCGTTCGGACCCAGTAGCGCAAGGATTTCACCTTCTTTTACGTTCAGCGATGTGTTTGAAAGTGCCGAAAACCCATTTTCATACGTTTTCGACAGTACATTAATTTCCAGAATGTTCCGCATCTACCAATCCTGCTATCTTTAACAGTTTCTTATTGTATTGATCATGATTTGTACATTGTCAGGGTTTGCGTCTGGAGTGATGCCATGTCCTAGATTGAAGATGTGCGGTCCGCCTTTGAGAGCGTTGACGATGCGCTTGGTCTCGATGATCAGATCATCG
>Ga0181604_10005002_pt1 | contig 10646 bp, 7 predicted proteins | sample 041ome_12_FD_148663 | JGI IMG/M metagenome (GOLD analysis project Ga0181604, IMG submission 148663) | Coastal salt marsh microbial communities from the Groves Creek Marsh, Skidaway Island, Georgia - 041410US metaG (spades assembly) | ecosystem: Environmental > Aquatic > Marine > Intertidal zone...
AGAAGAACAAAAAACGACAGAGAGAGAGAGAGAGAGAGAAGATATACTACTACTCCTACTACTGCGATATATATAATGGGACTTAAGTTTGTGATCAAACAGCGCCCAGCAGCGCAAGACGACGAAAACGAAAACGAAGGAGAGGAGAGCACTAAAGAGGAGGAGTTATCCAACGTTTCTCTTTTGTTGGAGCAAGAAAAGACGAACACTGAGGAAGATGATTCGATGATGATGCGACGAGAAGAAGAAGAACAAGAACAAGAAGAACAACAAAAGTGCACCGCAGAAGGCGTTCCAATCGCATTCCCGGACGAGTACAGAGGCACATCGGCGATAATCATCACCCCGGATGGCATCACCATGCACAGAACGAGCCGTGGGGCGTTTAAATGCGGGCAGTGCAAGTATTGTTCGCAACCGAATTTAAAGCAGAAGTGCCTGTACAACAACGCGGTGAAGATACAGCGCGGCGAAAACGCTGCTAATAATTATAATAATTCGGGGGTTCCTAAAGCGAGAAGCGCTATGGCGACGTCATACGTGGTACCGGCGTCGTATGCGAACTCGAAAGCAGCGGTGGCCGGCGCGGCGTTTTTCGACAGCGATCAAAAGCAAAAGAATAAGCTCTTCGCGCCGAGGAAGTTCGCCCCGACGAAAGGTAAAGAGGAGGAGGAAAACGCCGCAGTCGACGGGTTTATTCGGAATCGAGGACCGATGGCGGCGCAGAGCAAGTACATTGGTATCATCAAAACGTCCACGGCGAAAGTGGTCGTGGCGAAGAATTTTGACGTTAGTAAAGAAGGCATCGCAAAGACGGCGACGCGATGGAGGAAAGAAAAAACGCGCGTGCCGAACGTAGATTTCGACGAGGAAGAGGAAACGGAAAAGTTTGGATCGGACGTTTACTTGTGGAAAAGGCAAAAGGGAGAATCGTGCGAACGACCGACGTGGACGCCGTTGCCGGAAACACCGCCGGAAACGAGCGAAAAAAAGGAGATGGACGAGGACGACAAAGCGTTGTTGCAACCGATTTTACCCGGCATGGACGACGGACAGAGAGCTGCCGCGCCGCGACGTTACAATTTTCAATCAAATACAGTAGCAATGGCAGCAAACGAATCGAAGGATGGATCGTCGGACGTGAAACCTCTCCTCGCCGTCCCGGTTCCATCCGCCGGCGGTCGCGTCTACAACGACAAAGTCGATCCGTCTCTCCTCGTCGTCGCTTGCAATGAACCGGGATGCCTAGAACGCTTTCTGGACCGCCCACGAATGCTTCGCCACGTCGCGAACGCCCACCGCGAGAAAAGATACATCTGCACCTGGGAAAATTGCGGAAAAGCCTTCGTCGATAACAGTAAGCTTCAACGACATATCGTCACGCACACGCAAGAGAAGACGTTTCTCTGTGACGTGTGTAACGCGAGCTTTGGGTTGAAGTTCAATTTGCACACGCACTTAAAGAACGTCCACGGGATTCTTCCCTAGAGAGAAAGAGAGATAGAGAGACCCGAGAGAGTGATGATGCTCGATGTAGCCCGCATTAGATGAAATAGCCACAAAAAAAGCGTCTGTTGTTGTAACATTGAACTACACGCGAATAGCCTCAAATTTACTCGCACACACAACACGACGAGAGACTCTCTAAAAAGATGTCCACGACATGCACGACCACAGCGCATCACGCGTTGTCGTCCCACGTGCTCTTCTGCAATTCAAAGAGGACGGGAAAAACAACAACAACAACAACAACATCGCGAAGACGACTTCGGGCGACGACTTCCTGCCCATCGTCTTCCCCAAAAGGAGTGGATAACGCCGCCTCTTCGACGGACTTACCTCCTCTCCCAAACCTGGCGGAACTCGCGGATACCGCTCGAATAAAAATCACAAAGGAAGAAATCTCCGACTGGGAACCGAAAATCAACGCCATCGTCGGATGGTTCGGGCAATTGAACGACATCGACATCGAGAAAGAGTGGGAGAGGTTAGGGAAATTGCAACTGAGTCAAGAGGAGCTGGAGAGAGAGATGCGCTTGCGATTGAAATCGACCATCGACGAAGGGGGCATCGAGTTCGATCGAGAGGAGTTATTAAATAAGGCGAAGAACTTTGATAAAGGGTATTTCCGAACGCCGAGGATTATGGGGAGCAGTAGCAGTAGTAGTGATAGCGAGAGTAGCAGTAGTACCAGTACGAGTAGTAGCGAAAGGAGCGCGGCTGACGACGACGCGGGGTCCGCAGTGGAACAGTTGAAAGCGTCCGCTGCTGCCGGAACGAGTGGACCAGCGCAAGCGTTGAACGATGACTTGCTCGGTTTCAATTTGGTGGTGGGTGAAATCGTGTCGTGCGAACAGCACCCGGATCCGGAATCGAGCAAGTTGTTGGTCTCTCGAGTCGACTGCGGCGAGCCCGAACCGCGATCGGTCTGTTCCGGCATCGCCGCGCATTACGCAAACCCTCAAGATTTAGTCGGCAAAAAAGTAGTCATCGTCGGTAATCTGAAAGCACGAAACATGAAAGGCGTGCAATCGCACGGCATGTGCCTCTGCGCGTCGAACGAGGATAAATCAAAAATCGAAGTCGTCGAAGCTCCCGAAAACTCTTCCCCGGGCGAACGACTCACCTTTTCCGGTTTCATCGGGGACAAAATGCCCGACATTCACGGCGAAAACAAAGTCGTAAAGAAAAAGTTATGGGATAAAGTCAAAGACGGTTTCAATTCCAACGCGGAAGGGAACGTGAACTGGTTCGGTTCGGATTTAATCGGCGTCAACGGGAGCGTCAAAGCGCCTTCGCTGAAATCCTGCCGCGTCGGTTAAAGAGGGCATTTCGCGTCCGAATTCATTCTGTGCACCTATTGTTATAATGCGACTAAGACTAATGCGAGTATTACTACTACTATTATTACTGAAAATAAACGCAAGATCATCCGGTCCCTAATGTTTTCGATGATGACATTTTTTGTTGGTTTTGTTGTTTCACAGCTTGTTTCAAGCACAAGAAAAATTCAAATATCTGCCTCATTCCCCAGTAAAAGTGCGTTGTTTGCACACACATAAACACACTTAAACATCATCGCTACTTACTGTGAACAAAGAGAAGAAGAAGAAGAAGAAGAAGAAAGAGCGCATAATAAGCATCATCATCGCTTAAGTCTTTAAAGTTTAATAATTTAAACGATGAGCACCACCAAAACCACGTACTCGTTTCCGATCTTAACCAACGACGAAATCCGCTCGTGTTTGAAAGAATTAAAAATCGAACTCTCCGAGCGCGATTTACTCCGCCCGACGCACGAATCTCTGAGACACGTCTACGAATCCGCGTACGAATTATTCTTCAACGTGAATTTAGACGAGGACGAATCGTTCCAACCGGACCCGGAAATCGCGGAGGAAGTCGGGATGGAATTTCCGGAGTTGTACGAAGACGCGATTCCGAACGTTTTGTTTTTAAGTCGATTGCAAGAGTTGATGTTGAAAATAGGCGTGGAGGATTTTTCGTTCAAAGACGTGTGGAAACCGGAATACACGCGGACGAGACGAAACATGTCCGCTCTGATTAATTTTGCAAAGTTTCGAGAGGAGCAGTTGATTGAGTTCGCGGATATCATCAACGAGTGCGCGGAGGAAGAGGAGAAGTTGAGAGAGGCGAAGCGAGAACACGAGCGGTTGCGCGCGGAGGTGGAGCAAGCGGAGAAGAGGAAAGCGACGGAGGAGTACAGGGAGGAAGACGAGGAGGAGTTGAGACAATTGGAGAGGGAGAATCGGGTTTTAGAGGAAGAGATTGCGGAGCAAGAGAGAGTGCTGGCAAGGCAGGAGAGAGAAATCGCCGAGGAGGAAGAGCACGCGATGAGAGAGCGAGAGCAATTGGAAAAGTTGGAGGAAGAGTTAGCCAAAGCCGAGAAGACGAATAAAGAGTTGAAAGAAAAGATGGAGGAGGAGAGGAAGAATAGTAAAGGGATGGACCCGGAATTGCACAAAGCGATGGAACAGATGAAAATAGAGGAGGATAAAGTGGCCAAGTTGGAAGAGAAAGTGAAAGAAATGGAGGAAGATAGGCGGGTGATGGAGAACATCGGCGAACGGTTGAGAGAGGCGAACGACGTGATGGAAAAAATCTTAGAAGAGCAAGAGAAACACGATAAGATGAAAGAAGCGCTGGAAGAATCGAAGAGTAAGATTGCGGAGAACGAAGAGGAGACGTGGAAGTTGGACGCGAAGTTGGAACAGTTGAAACGACAGGAACAGACGCTCAACGAACGCATGCAACGATTGAAAGCGCAAGGCGAGTTGAAGGAACAAGCGGCGAGGGCGGCGTTGAAATCGGCGGAAGAAGCATTAGAGGCGGAGAAAGCGCGAGCGGATTCCAACAAGGCGAAGAACGAAGAAGAAGAAAGAGAAATTCTGGCGCTTAAAAAGAGCATGAACAGAGTGAGAGAGGAACACGTGCGAGAGATGGAAGCGTTGGGGAAGAAGTTTTTGGAGTTGAGACAGACGGTGAGAAAATATCACGGCGTCTTGTTCGAGGCGATGTCGCAAGTGGACGACGAGATTTACCAGTTGGATGAAAACGGAAATAGCGGTCCCGGCGACACGCCCATGAGTGAAATGAGCTCACCAGGTGGCTTAAGCCCCGCCGGGTTCAATATTTAATTTTCTATAGTAATGTAAAATACGTAAGTACATCAATTTTTATCATTTAAAATGCAAACATCATCATCATCTCTCTCTCGCTCTAAAATACGCATATAATTACTTCGTTCTCTTATAAATCTTCGCCAACATGCTCGAAAACAACTCCTTCGGCAACACCGATTGGCCTTCCATGATTTCCGTCAACTCCTTGTAACTCTTCTCCTCGTACTCCAAATACAACTTCTCCAACTCCAACTCGACGTACAACGCCTTGATCTTCTTCTCGCATTCGGCGTCGTCCTTCCCGTAATTCTCTTCGATTATTTTCCGTTGTTCCGCCGTGCACTTCTTCAGCGCTTGCACCACCAACCACCCGCACTTGTTGTCCTTAATATCCGTCCCAATTTTACCAATCACTTTCGGATCTCCGTAGCAATCCAAATAGTCGTCTTGGATTTGGAAAAACTGGCCGAGTTTTACGCAAATATCGTTCGCCACTTTGTACGCCTGTTCGTCTTCAATTCCACTCAATCTCATCGCCGACGCCGCGGGTAAATAAAACGTATAAAACGCCGTCTTATACGTCACGATTCTCATGTACGCTTCCTCGGTGTATTTACTCAAATCCACGACGCCAATCGGCGCGGTTATTAAATCGATCAACTGCCCGCTCGCCGTTTGGTACGTCACCTCGTGGAATAACTCCAACAAATGCGCGTACGCCGGATCTTTCACTCCCACGTGACGTTTCAATAGCTTATAAATTTGCATCTCCAATAAAATCCCATCGTTGATGGCGTTCATTTTCACGTGCGGTTGTCGATACCAACACGGTTGCCCCCGTCTCGTGATTGACTCGTCCATGATATCATCCGCTACCAAAAAATACGCTTGGAGCCATTCGATGCCCCACCCGACGACCATGGCTTTCCACATGTCTTTCTCCGACACTTCATCTTTTCCTAGAGCTCGCATCCCGTCCATGACTGCGATTCCTCGGTTTAATTTCCCGTGCGGGACGTTGTACGAAATCATCTCCCGTATCCAATCGACTGCGATTTGGACCTGATTATCCTCGATTTCATCTCGCACGAGTTCTTCTTTCAACTGCTCGAAGCACTTTAAAAATTTCGTCTTGTCGTCTTCGCTCATTGCGAGTCGTAGAGTATTGCGATGTGTTTTGTGTGACGCGTGTATGTGTTAGTATATATATATATATATCACGTCTTCGCTCGCAGTCGTCGTGCTGTGATGACTTTTTATTCTTGGGGAAAATACACCAAGAAGGAAGGAGAGCTCGTTCTCTCTCTCTGCTCTCTCGCAAAGGGTGCTGCTTCTTTTTTGACGCGCTTGTCAAAAGACGAAAAAGAGAGACGAAAAAGGAAAAAAAGAGACCAAAGAGGCGAAAAGGAGAGACCGTTTTGACCGGGTCACACGGTTGTTGAAAAAGTATATAATAAATAAATCGAATTTTGATGGATCTCTCTCTTTTTTTCGCGGTCCCTTGCGGAAGAAAAAAAAGCGTCGTTTCGCGATAATTCATTTCTCAATTTCACTCCTCCCTTATAAGAAGAACAAACGAGAAGAAAGATAAAAGAAAGAGACGGAAGAGAAACGCTCGGTGATATAAAGAGAGAGAGAGAGGGAAAGAGAGCGAGTCTAAAAGAGCATAAAAAGAACACGGGCAAAGAGCCCGCCTCGTGAGCGCGAGGGCCAGGATTGGTCGACGAGAGATTGAGGAGAGGACAACGGAGAGAAGAAGGAATACACTCGAGGGAATAAAAAACGAACAACAAAAGCTCTCTCTCGCGCGCGCACGTGATGCACCACAACCGCCAAGCCTGGGCAGGCGTGGAGAGTCCTCTCAAACCTACGATCTCTGTGAATGTGGACGATTTCGAAACCGACGAGTACATCGACGACGAGAACGGTGGAGGACAAGGAACGACCAATGCGAACTCCTTTTTCCCTACCGCAGGGGTGGGTGGAGGTGCATTTGACCAACAATCTCAACGCCAACGAGAAGAAAAACCGACGTCGCCGTCACGAATAAATTTTTACTCGCCGTCGATTCCCATCGGTGGTGGAGGAGGAGGAGGAGGGTTCTCCTCGTCGTCGCCGCCCTCAGCGGGTGCACATCCCGTTGGAGGCGCTCAAATTTGGGGAGGAGGAGGAGAAAAAGCGACGTCGCCGCCGAGTCCTTTAGGGATGATGGGAATGATGGATACGACTAATACTATCGATACTAACGCGACGATGATGAGGAGCAGCATGACGAGTTTAACGACCCCGACGACGATGTCGAATAATAATAACAATAATCAACAACAACAACAACAGCGAGTGCAATTGCACTCGAATCTCTACATTAAAAATTTACCAGAGAGAGTGGACGAGTTGCAACTGAACGCGATTTTTTCCTTACACGGGAGAGTAGAGTCGTGTTGCGTAATTCGAGACGCGACGACGCAAGTCAGTCGAGGGTTTGGGTTTGTCAAGTTTCAAACGTTCGCGGACGCGGTGAATGCGATTGCGAATATGAACGGGAAGGTTATGCATAAGAAGGCGATCGAGGTGAAATTCGCAAACTCGGATTCGAGCGGGACGTCGGTAAACGGGTCGAATCCGCAATTTTCGAAACAGAACGTGTTTGGGGTAGCTCCTCCGACAGCAAATATTAATATCGCGTCAGCGTCGACGGCGCAGCAACCGGTGGTGAGTTTGGAGAATTTCGGGTCGCCGGACCAAGCGAATTCGGTAGTGAATAACTTGTTGAGCTCGACGGCGAATAACGCGGCGAATAGTAGCATCGTGTTTGAAGCCATCGCGCAGCAGCAACAACAGTTGATGCAGCAAATAGAGATGAAACCATCGGATAATATTTACGTAAAAGGATTGCCGCCTATTATGGCGGAAAATGATTTGATGCGTTTGTTTTCAAAATTCGGCAACGTCATCGAGTGCCGATTGTTACACGCTTCCATGACAACCTCTGTCGGAGCGTTGATACGATTCGAAACGGTCGATATGGCAACTTTAGCGGTAAATGCGACGAATGGAATAACTTTGGTTGGTGCGACGACGCCTTTAACGGTGCGATTTGCCGATTCGAGCTCGAAAAACAGACGAAGACAAAATAATAATGCGACGACGAATAATACGAACAACGGAAACAACGATAAATCCGTCCGAAATGGCAATCAATACAAGCCAAACGTGGAGAACAAGAACAACAAGAAATCTAACCGATATCTCAGCACATCGTCGCCGAAGAGAGGTGGCAGTAAGCATAATAACACCAGCTACTTATCGACGATGTCGTCGGATGAAATTAACCACGCGGGGTTTTTGGCAGATGAAGCGGAAAATTCGGATCTTTCATTCTCCTCGGGGGAAGATTTCGCGGTGGCGGCCGAATTTCGACTCAAATTAAATAATTTGCCGACGTTATGTAATGACTTGCTGTTGTACACAACATTTGCACCGTATGGTGCGATTAAGTGGGTGAAAACAGCGCTCGATGATGATGGGAGATGTTCGAGCGGTAACGCCTGGGTCGCGTTTCGAAGGAGGAAAGACGCGGAAAACGCCTCCGCGAACTTGCGCAACACGAAACTTGGCGAACGAATCGTCCAAATTGAAAGGACGTACAACTCTGTATAAAAGAAGGATATGTAAAGAAAGAGATTTTTTGCGGGTCGCGGCGGCGAACGAATTCATTTTTTAACTACTAATACAACAAACCAAATGAAATAATAACATTGTTGGTTTTACGTGTAACAATCGAACTTAATGAACATAATACTGGTATGGTATCCATAGCGAACATGTAAAGAAAAATTTATATATATATTATTATCTGTGATTGTCATCTACTACATAGTTATCCTCGGCTTTCTTCCAAGGACTTCTTTCTTTCGGGCGCGCTTCTTCCTCCAACTCTATTTATATTCAGCGTTTCCATCGCAGTCACTAATTTTTCTGGCGATATGTCTCCTTGCACGAACGGAATCGCTTCTTCCAATCGCATGCGCAGACGCAAATATTTCGAATTTTGCGGCTTGATTTTCTTCTCTTTCCCGGTTTCATCCCACTCTTCGGGTTCTTCTTCTTCTTCTTCTTTTTCTTCGTCGTCGTCGTCGTCCTCCTCGTCGTCGTTTTCTTCTACTTTATTATTACTACGCGTTCGAGCCGCAAAGGTCCCGGAGGAAGATTCGTTTGAAGACGAAGCGGCTTCGTCGTCGCCGAGTACAGTCCTAATCACGTACTCTGCGCACGCCAACTTCCTTTTCCTGAGCCTCAATTGCTTTCTTCGTTGTCTCCCGTCGCCTCGTCTGGCCGCTCTCGCCTCGGGAGTATCGTACGACGCGTATTTCTTATACCTCCCTGGATTGACCAACTGCGGCCGCACGTGCGTCGCTTGCGTGCACTCGTGGCAACAAAATCCGTCCAACTTTTCAGAACATCCCTCGCACACTAAAAACAAGCGATTACAATCCACGTTCGGGCAGTTTCTGTGCGGTGGCGGCGCGTTCTTTTGTTTACACACGTGACATTCCAACGTTGCCGCTTTCTCGCCAAGGTCCGCCGCCGGCGTTCCTTTCGGCGTCATCGCCAACCGATTATCAAACACAAACAAATGGTCGTCCCACGCGTGCTTCTCCTCGTTCCCAAACTTTTCAAAATACGCCTGCACACCTCCTTCCAGAACCATGACGTTCTCGTATCCTTGCTCTTTTAGCACCGTGCTGTACACGTCGCATCGAATTCCACCGGTGCAATACATCATGATGGGTTTATCTTTCGGCATATCCGCCAACGGCCCGATTTTATCGTCCACGTTCGTTTCCACCGTCTCCCGAAACGATTCTTGGACCGGCCTTTGCGCACCTTTAAAGTGCCCAACGTCCCACTCGTACCCGTTCCTCACGTCTAACAGCAAAGGATTCTCCTTATCGCTTGGATCCTCGTTCGCTTTTTCGATCATCTCGTGCCATTCCTCCGGCGACAAACTCGTCCCGCGTTTCGATGTATCCGCAATCGGTAAATGCGCGGTGCCGTTTTCCAACTGCACTAATTGCGGTTTCACTCTTAAACGCAGATCCGGATGTCCGTGCTCGTGGTAAGGATACACCGAGATCCGCATCCCGTTAAACGGTGCTCTCTTCTCCACCCATCTCGCGTACGTCTCACCGTCCGTGCCTTTGCCGCTCATTTGCGCGTTCACGCCTTGTTCGTTCAAGTATATCCTTCCTCGGATTTCCAAGTTGTTCGTCTCGATAAACTCTCGGTGCGCGTCCACTTCATCCTCCGCGTTTGAAAGCGCGGTGAACTTGAAAAAAGTAATCAGTTGGTGCGTGTTGTTGTTCGTCGTGTTTTTATTCTTCTTCATCGTTACGCCTCCTTCTTCGTCTTTATCTTTGTCTTCTTCTTTCGCCGCCGCCGCGCGAGTCAAAGATGAGAAACCCCCCTTCATTCGTTTGGACGTGATGAATGTCGAACGAAAAAGCGAGAACAACAGCCCAGAACTTCCACCACCACTTCTCCGTTCGTTAAAACTCCTCAATGAGGAGTAGTTTAAAAGCGCTTCGTTCGCTCGAGACGATAAAGATCTTTTGCAGTAATGAGAATAACAACACGTCGCTCTGCTCGCGCAGCCTGATGACATTATTCTTCTTGTTTTTTCTCACTCTTGTGTTGTTAAAAATAATAATGTTTTTGTGTCAAAGTGCGAAAAAGAAGCAAAAAATGGCAAAAAAAACTTGCTTGCTTTCTTTTCAAAAAACAGAGAAGAAAAAAACAGCAGAAGAGACAAAACATTGATCAACTCTCAAAAACAGTCGTCTTTTCACACACAAAAAAAAAAGAAAAAAACTCAAATCATTTTTCATCATGGCGCCGAGTTCTTCCTCCTCGAACAACGCCTCGTTCACGAAGATATTCGAGCAGATACATCACAAAGATCGAGGTGTGTGCGCTACACTCTGCGCGCGCTTTCGCTTTCTT
>Ga0181604_10005004_pt1 | contig 10643 bp, 9 predicted proteins | sample 041ome_12_FD_148663 | JGI IMG/M metagenome (GOLD analysis project Ga0181604, IMG submission 148663) | Coastal salt marsh microbial communities from the Groves Creek Marsh, Skidaway Island, Georgia - 041410US metaG (spades assembly) | ecosystem: Environmental > Aquatic > Marine > Intertidal zone...
TCGAGTTGGATAAGCTCGTGGAGGCGCTCAGGGCGGATAAAGAAGCGCTGTATAGAGGTTGGGGTGAGAACGACGATAACGACGAGAGTAGCAGCGATAAGGATAAGAGTAGTAGTAGTAGTAGTAGTAGTAGTAGTAGTAAGTGGAAACATTCGAGCGCGACGTTCGCGGCGTTGATGGAGGGCGGCGCGGCGGACGAGCAGCCGCGAGATAGCACGGTGCTGAATTCGAAACATAAATTTTCCTTGTGTTTAGACGATATGGTAAACTGGGACGTGCGATTAGGCGCGGGCGCGTGGATGGACGCGTTGATTCAAACTAAACCAGAGGGCAAGAATAGCGCCGGGGAGTGTTTCACGAACGTGGTGTACGATTCCGGTCCAGAATGCGCCAACGCGGACGTCAGAGTGTTTCAATCGGGATCGGTTTTATGGAAAGGAGCGTACGTCGGCAAAGAAAATCCTCCTTCTTCTCCTCAAGAAGGCGCGTCGTTTGGCGCAGTACTCATGGCGAAACTTGGGTTTTTCGATAACGATATCCTCGGGCCAGACGTCAGTCAAGATATCATGGTAGATAGCTCTCCGAACAGTGAAAATCGAACGGTGCAAGACCCGATCGAGATCACCGAAGAGGCTATTTACGAAGATCAAACGGCGTTTTGGGAGACCAAATCGAACCGAAGAATGTTGCTCGACATCGGCGATAAGAAGAGTAAGAAAAACACCAGCAGCAAGAAAGAACAACAACAACAGCAACAACAACAACAACAACAAGCGGCGTTATGGCGACTTCCGCCGAAGCAAAATCCTGATCAAGTTTACGTGTACGCCTCGTTGGAAACTCCCGGCGCGTTTGGGAAGGATTTATTGAACGAAGGACTACTCTCTCAGGTGGATTACATCGCGCACGGGAACGAGAAAGCCTCATCGGTTTGGCTTCCGCAAATGATATCGACCAAAGGTTTGATGGCGTCTTACGAAGCGTTCATGCGCTCGAAGCAATCGCGCATCCCAGGCATCGCTTGGCTCGGAAAGAACTGCCCAGACAACGCGCCGAAAATGAAAGTTTTGAAAGAAGTTTCCAATCACTTCCCGGTTTTCTCCATCGGTGAGTGTCGGAGAAACTCAAACGAACCGTTGGGTTTGCCGGAACATAAAGTCATGGGATCTGGCGGCATCGATTTCTTCACCAAGACGCAGTTGGCCTTGTCCGATTACTTGTTTTATTACGTCGGCGAGGACGCGGATTGCCCGGGTGCAATTCACGCGGATCTATGGATGGCGTTAGCGAGAGGATCTATTCCGGTTTATTTCGGCACCGCGAGCGTGTACGAATACCTCCCGTGTCCGGAAGGAGACTGCATCGTCGACGTGAAGAAGTTTGATTCGAGCGCGCACTTGGCGAAGGAGTTGAGAAAAATTTCCAGTTCAGAAAAGTTGTACAAAAAAGCAACCGAATGGCGACGACGGTCTCCCGACAAGTGGCCTTTGGGATTTAAGAGAGGTATTGCGAGAGCGTCGCAGGATTTCAGGAAAACTTTGTGCGATTCCGTGTTGAAGAAAGGCGGCGATCAAGCTGGTTCGGGCGTGACGAAAGAGGACGTCATAAAACGAACCATCACGAGCGTCCCGTGGTCGAACGCGGCGGTGGCGGCGTTGACGCCGGCAAGCGCTGCAACGCAAAACGACATCTCCGATGCGTCATCTTCGTCGTCGAACGCTCGTCTCGAAGGCGCTTTGCGCGCCGAAAAAGCCGCAGAATCCGGCGACGCGCGCGCCTCCTCCGTCGTCTGCGCGAAACAAACCGAAGTCATCGCTTTAGGCCAAAAAGTCAGCGATATGCTCGGTTTCGAAAGCGAAACGGACGGTTTCACCGACCCGACCGATTTCATCGACGTAGAAATCAAATCCAAGCAAGAGTTTGAAAAAGAGCGCAAAGAGCAAGAAGCCGAAGAAGAGGAGGAGTTTGAGGAATTCTCCTCCGCCGAAGACGACGACGACGACGACGACGCGAACCGGTGAGCGTCGTTCTCGTCGCAACATCAAGGCGTAAAAAAAAACTAGAGCAAAGCATATATAAAGTAGCACATAAAGTAGCACAGCGCGTGTAGTTTAAAACGATAGCACATTTAAAACAAAACGAGTTTCGCCCCTCGCCTTCGCGACGCGAAACCGCTTTTTTACATACTACATGTGTATTTATACTTCTCTCTCGCTTGAAAGGAAAGCATCTCTCTCTTTCAAAAAACACAGAGGAGTATATAACTTTCTTATCCTGTTTGCTTATTTCTGCAACACAGAGAGATCTTCTTTTTGCAGCCGCCTGGATTATGCGTTCCAAGAGCGATCGAAAGCCACACAAATTCTCGCATTGGTCCATTTTTTCCAAAAAAATAAAAAGAGTCGACGACAAAAATTTCCCAAGAACACCACAAAAAACTCATCCATCGAGCGCGGTTTATCTTCTTCTTCTTCTTCTGTGAAGAGAGAGAGAGAAAAGAAGAAAAGCTTCTTGTTCTCTTCATCGCGCGCACATCATCATCAGATACGATGGAAGAGATTCCACTTTTTCGAGTCTTCGTCTCGCCGAACGCGTCGGACGTCACCGGGAAAACGTTGCACTCCGGGTACATCACGCAAGGCCCCAGGGTGGAAGAGTTTGAAAAGAAGCTGGAACGTTATTTGGAAAACCCGTACACGTTGGCGTTAAATTCGGCGACTTCGGCGCACCATCTCGCGCTGCACTTGCTGAAGAAACCTTCGAGTGCGAATAAATGGCCGGGTTTGAAGGAAGGGGACGAGATTTTGAGCACGGCGTTGACGTGCACGGCGACGAATTTTCCAATCTTAGCCAACGGATTTAAGATAAAGTGGGTGGACGTGGACCCGAGGACGGGGAACATGGACGTGAGAGATTTGCGGAAGAAAATTACGAAGAACACGAAAGTTATCGTTTTTGTGCACTGGGGTGGGACGCCGGCGGATTTGGATGGGATCAAAGAGGTGCAAGACTACGCCGAACGCGCGTTTGGATTTCGTCCGATGGTGATCGAGGACGCCGCGCACGCCATGGGCGCCGAGTATCGCGGCGTGAAGATTGGCGCTTTACAAAGAGGCAACATCGCGACGTTTTCGTTGCAAGCGATCAAGCACTTGACGACTTCAGATGGTGGAGTGCTCTGTCTCCCGAACGAAGAACTTTACGAAAGAGCGAAGCTTTTGCGTTGGTACGGCATCGACAGGGAAAAGAGAAACTATCAGAAAAAAGATTTCCGTCTCGAATCCGACGTCGCAGAGTATGGCTTCAAATTTCACATGAACGACTGGAACGCGAGCCTCGGATTGGCTAATTTTCCATTTCTGGCGCAGAACTTGGAGAGACACAGAGCAAACGCGCAGTTTTACAATGAATCGTTAAAGAATACGAACGGTATTAAACTGATTCATCCGCCAAACGGCGCGAACTCTTCGTATTGGGTGTATTCGTTATTCGTCGAGAATAAACCGGAATTCATCGAGCACATGAAAAGCAAAGGCATCGTCGCTTCTCAAGTTCACGCGCGAAACGATACGCACTCGGTGTGTGCGCCTTTCAGAGCGCATCTTCCAAACTTGGATGCGGTTGAAAAAGAGCTCGTCGCTATCCCGTGCGGCTGGTGGATAACCGACGAGCAAAGAGAATACATCGTGCATTCAATTCGAGATTTTTTTCATCATCGCAACAAAAACTCGGTCGCCATTTCGCGAAAGTGGACGAATTCGACGAATGGAAATTCGGTACCGAGGCACGTTGCTCGCCGAAAAATTATCATCACGGGCGGTTGCGGTTTCATCGGTCATCACGTCGTCGAGCACTTCTCTCGAACGACAGATTGCGATCTCGTGGTCATCGACAAGTTATCCTACGCCTCTCTCGGGTACGACCGTTTGAGAGATACCGGCGTGATTGACCGCGTCCAAGTGTTTGCCACAGATCTCGTCAATGGCATTCCCGAAGGCGTCGCATACGAGCTCGGTAATCGAATCGAATTTATCGTGCACATGGCGGCTGAAACGCACGTCGATAATTCCATTAAAGATCCCGTTCCTTTCATGCGCAATAACGTGGAAAGTACGATTTCGATTCTCGAATACACGAGAAATTTAATCAAAGCCGGGTGCGATTTAAAAAGTTTCTTTTATTTCAGTACGGACGAAGTATTCGGACCGGCGTTGGGTACGACGATGTACGAAGAATGGGATCGTCATAAACCAACTAATCCGTATTCAGCCTCGAAGTCAGCCGCCGAGAACATATGTATTTCCTATGAAAATACGTACAAAATTCCTCTCATGATTGTCAACGTCATGAATGCGTTCGGTGAAAGACAACATCCGGAGAAGTTCATTCCTAAGTGCACCCGCAAAGTGTTGGCGGGAGAAACGGTACACATTCACAGTTATCCGGACAAACGACGCGCGGGAACTCGATTTTATATCCACGCGAGAAACATAGCCGCGGCTGTAGGATTTCTGCTCCAAAAAGGTTCCATTGGAGAGAAATACAATATAACGGGTGAGAAAGAAGTCGATAATCTTGAGCTCGCGACGTTCATTTCAAAGGTTTGCGAAAAACCTTTGATTTATGAAATGGTTGACCATCACGCCGATCGACCGGGACACGATTTACGGTACGGATTGTCTGGAGTGAAAATGGCAAAGATGGGTTGGGTTCCGCCGTATGGATTTGAAGCTTCGTTAACGAAGTGCATCAAGTGGACGCTGGAAAATAGACATTGGCTCGAGTTGAAAAGATGGGCGGAAGATCCAAACGTGTACGAAGGGATTGCTCCGGAGGAAATCGGACAGGTGTTTGATCCGACGCAAGAAAATGCGAGGATATCAAGATTATAACAGACGAGAAGAATTAAGTTCGAACACACACTGGCATAATAATAATAATAATATTAATTAATAATAAACGAGTTGCAATGTTATGATCCCTAGTAAGTAAGTAAGTGAAAACTTAATCGAACATAAAAGCGGCTTCAATCTTTATCGCAGTGCTTCTCGTACCATGAACATTAATCCACTCCCCGACGTGCTTCGCAAGAGTTGCACGTACATGCCTCGATAAAATCCTGAAACACCTTCGCGTTCGAGCACAACTTTAATCACATCCACTACGGATGTCGCTTTCTTCTTGCGCACATCAATTTCTACTTTCTTCGTCGTCTCAAAGTTCTCGTTATTTTCTTCGTTCGCTTTCAGTAAAAGCGTCTTCAGGCGAATCATCGGATACGTTATCACCGTAGCCGCGCCTTTCGATACCGTGCCCAATACAAATGCCTCAAACGCAGACAACTGCATTTGATTTTCCCTCGCATATTTCAGTAGATAGCGCGCCTTTATGTTTTCAAACAAAGCTACGTTAATGGCGGGGTTAACCGTGAGAATACACGCCGGTAAAAGTCCGTTCCAAAACTTCGCGACGCCGTGCTCCTCGTAAATTTTACGCGTGATTTCAAAAATACCCATCCGTTTCGTCGACTTGGAAATTTGCAAGTTCATCGACACGGTATCGATTGGAATGGTCAAAATGTTCGTCACGATCCCCGCGATCGTCCCTAATCGAACCGAAGTGGAAATATCGATAATATTCACGCCACCGTCGTTCTCGCTCGCCGGCGCGTCCTTCTTCTTCTTCTTCTTTGCCATTTCCATCATCAAACTCTCGAGTTTCCTATTCGTCAAGTACGTGTACGAGTAATAATAAATCAGGTCGGAAATCAAGCAGTGCACCGCTCGCGAGTAAAATCCTCTGTACAGCTCCGAGACGCCTTTTTCGCGCACCGTGAGCGCGAATTCGCGGAACACGCCGCCGGAAACTCCCGAAGAAGAACTTTTGCCACTGCTACTCGTCGCGTTGTTGTTTTTTTTTCCAAACGTTTTTGTCTTCTTCGCATCATCATCGTCGTCGCCATCATCGGAAGAAGAGGTCGAAGCCTCGGCGGCTCTCTTCGTGCGAAGCAAGTCGAGAGGATATAAAGCGCACAGCGCGAAGAGTCCACCGGCGGATGCCTTCAACGCATCCGCTACGGGCGATGCCGCTGATGTTGACGCTGACGACGACATGTGTGTGTGTATCGAGCACACGCGTTGTTCGAGTGAAGAGAGATACTTTCCCAAACATCAAAAGTTAAGCTTTCTTTTTTCCCCACCGCGAGAGAAAGAAAGAAAAGGTTGTGTTTTGTTCTTTAAAAGATTTTAGGGAGAGAGTCTGATGTGGAATTTATCAGGCCGCAAAATCCACGTGGAAAATTGCAAAAATACGTACTACATATAGGGCACGACCGACCTCTGATTTCAGAATACTTTAATATGGTGTTGCGTTCGCGCCGCGCGCGCTTCGGCGACGGGCGAAAGGAGAGAGACAAAAAATAAAACAGAAGTTTTGCGCGTAGTAGCTTTGAGGAACAAAGAAATGAGGAGGAGGAGGAGGAGGAGGAGAAGGACGCGCGGTTGCTCGTTTGGAACGAGATTGTTATATTTTATCGCTCGCGTACAACATCAACAACAACAACAACAACAACAACAACACGTTTTGAAAAAAAAAAATCTTCTTCTTCTGTATGCATTCTTCAACGCAAAGGAGTGCACGCGTAATGTCTTCTCAGCGTGTCGCTCCATTTAGAACGACTCGGGTTCCACAGCCAAAATTGTCTGCCAAGGTTTCCATCCGGCCCATCTTCGATGCTTTCGTATCGCCGCGCGCGGTAAAAGACGAAATTCGCGAGAAGCTTTGTCGAAACCGAGTATCCTCCCTTCTTTTTCATCCACCACGCGTATATGCGCTCTGCGTTGAGTCCTCGCCTTCTGTTCGGAAGTTCACGCACCACTCCTTCTTCGAAATTGTTTTGTCCTCCGCAAAGACCGCTGTATAAACTCAAATAGTGTTTCGCCGCTTCGCCGACTCTCGAAACCATGAGCCTGTCGTTGACGCCGCCGAAAGGCGACCAGGCGGGCACGTGAACGGTCTTCGTTTGAAGACTATCGCTCTTGAAAAAAGAGCTCGAACGCGTATAAAAATCTGCGGGTATTTCGTCTCCGTATTCAACATCCGGTCTCAGTAACACGACGACATCAAAATGAGTTTTTTCAGCGTACATGAGCTCGCTCGAAGCCTCGCGGTACATGAGTTGCGTCAAAAGCTCTCTGGGATAACTCCCTTTCGTACCTCGCGCGATTCTATCCGCGCGCTTCTCGTATTTTTTCGAGAACGTCTCGACGCATTTTTCGCTCGGTTCCGGTACCGTTTCAATTTCAAGCGTGTATCGAAGACGAGGAGGAGAAGGATCATCTTCACCTCTTTTACCGTATTCGTTATTTCTTCTCCTCTTTTCTTCTTCTTCTTCTCTTCTTCTTTTGTCGATTTCCTCCGCGAAGGCTTCGAATTGCCAGGCGTCTTCGTCCGCCTCCGCGCGAATGAAAAAGTGTACGCGGGTGTGTTTTCGATCGAGTATTGGTTTCACGATATTCTCGTAAACGCTGCAGTGCGTTCGATTCAAAGTACGCGCTTGCCCGTACATTAAAAATGCAAAACTTATTTTCACATCTTCGTCTTCTTCATCCGCGAAGCCAAGGTCTCGACCGACACCGCCTGTTGATGATGGAGCTTCTTCTTCGAGCGTCATCATCGTCCAGAAGTACGTAAAAAAGCACGCGGAGAAGAACGCGACGACCAATAAAGCCGAGACGAAAGAAATTCGTCCCGGCGGTGGTCCTTTACGAATGTGGTGGTGAGACGTCATTCTCTCTCTCTCTCTTCTTCTTCTTCTTCTTCTTCTTCTTCTTCTTTCTCCGTATCTTTTTTTCTTTTAAATCCCAACCGCAGCCGATGAAAACGTCCTCGTCATCTTCATCTTCTATATCTTCTATCGATGTGCACACGTAGTAAAACAAATAAAAAAAACTCTCCTCCTCCTCCTTCCACGGCGTGATGGTGGTTCTTCTTCTTCCTCTTCTTCTTCTTCTTCTTGTTAGTGTTTATGTGTTCGTGAGAGACAGAGAGAAACCACCACGCGAGCGGCAAATAATGTTTGGGGGGGCTTTTCTTTTTTAAAACTTTTTGGGGACTCTTGTGCATAAAAAAAGAAAAAAAATCTTCTTCTTCTTCTTCTTCTTCTTCTTCTTTCTCCGTCTGTCAGCATGTGAATGTGATTATATGCGTTTTCGAATCACCGGCATTTTACTACTACGTACATAAAATATAACAACATCAGCATTTTTTTTTATTATTCGATGGGTTTGAAGACTTCCAAGCCGCCGAGGAACGGCCTCTACGCTTCCGGCACGGTGACCGACCCGTCCTCGTTCTGAAAGTTCTGAAAGTTTCCTGTCTGTCCGTCTGTCCGTATCTTTTTTTCTTCTAAATAAATCCCCGCAGCCGAAAACGTCCTCGTCATCTTCCACCTAAAAAAAATCTTTCCAGTCAGGGCGCGTGCCATGAAGCGTGACATCTTCCAAACGTCTTTTCGCGTATATGCTCAGGACATTCCTGCCGAACGTTTTCTCTGTTGGCATCTTGTGGTGCTCGAAAATATTTCCAGTTCAGAGTTATGTCACTCGGTTTGCGGAACCAAGCAGACTGAGCGTCAATTTGATTCAGTGTAATCTCAAGTCCTTGTTCGTTTTTGAAATCATTCCAGAACCGAGCAACGCTGGGGTGGTTTATCACATCGTCGAATATGACAATCCCACCGACTGACACGCTACCATACAAATAATACATGGCATCCTGGTAGGAATCGTAAAAATTGCCGTCTATACGCAAAACAGCAATTTTCTGTTGAGGATTCCAACGAGGAACTGTGTCTTTGAAAAGACCGACGTGAAAGTATACATACTCATTCATAACTCCCAATTTCTCAAACCAGTAACGAACATCCTCTTCTTTTACAGATAAAAATGCGTCTGCTGCATTATATTCTTTAATATTATCAAATGCATCAAAAGAGTGTATGCCGCGCTTCATGTCACTTTCTATATTCGCAGCTGACGCTAGCATCATGCCTCCTCCCCTCCACACACCCAGCTCCAATATTTCACCAGGTATTTCTTTTCGGTTCACCTCAGCAATCGACGCATAAAAATTAAGCAGACGAGCCCTTCCCATCATGGCATAACCAAACGGAGGCCAGTCGTTACCCCAAGCTCTCCCTTCTTCATCGTACGTCATAGAAAATTTGCAGTCTGGTTTAACACACGAACCATCGAGCGGACTGCCGAGCACAGCCTCGACGATATATCGAACAAAAGGCGATGGACTACCCAAGAGAAGACAATCGTGAGTTTCTACCGAAAGCTCAATACATTTTCTTTTCGCGTGTCGAGACACTATACTCATTCGTTTCTTGAAATTCCGGCACTGTGGCGTGCATCCTTCCTTCCACAGTGAGGCTGGGGCTATCACTGGTCGGGCGTATAGATTAAAGATCAATTCTCGGAACAGAATGAGCGAGGCTATTGAAAAAAAGATCAGTACCGCGATGCGCCGTATGCTGAGCCGCATTGTCGATTTTAGGTTGCATATAACAGCGACTGAAAACGCAGAAGAAAACCAGGAAATAAAGCTTTGTTTGTTTAAAATTTGAATTTGTTACGAACATTTCGGTCCGAGCGATTCTAAACCTTGCATTTTACACGGCACCTCTTGCCAGAGCGTACTGTGACTATGATCACCCTTACCAATTTTTTCCTCATCAGGTCGCCCGTTTGTGTAGTAATACATTGCCATGCTTCTTCGGGGAAAGGGAGAAGTCAGTGGGTCTGTGTACCCATGGTACGAAAAATCGGTCGTACGAAATATAACTAGGCGATTGAATATCGGTTGAATCTTACGCTCGCACGTGGACATATTCCTGGGCCACAACTCAAGTGCGCCTCCCCATTTTTCTTTCCACTCAGAGTTGAGGAAAAGAAACACGTTTATCCGCCGGTCCAGCTTGTATCTTTCGTACCGATTGAAATCTGCGTGTACCCTCAAAAACCCACGAGGAGCGGTTGAATGCAGACCGCTTCCTCGAAAATGCGGATCGGGAATCACGTTGTCGATGCCAGAGATGTCTTCAAGAAACGTTGTAAAAGTAGAAGATTTGAACAGGAGAAATAAGAAGCGAGTCATTGCACCAAAATATTCTTCCGAATACACAGCAAGTTTCTTGTACTCGTTGCGCTCGAATACATCGCCACCTTTCATCTTTAATGTTTTGTATAGGCAGTTCATTTTCGAGCTGTCGCGGCCAATCCCCATTTTATGCGCGACGCTTTCGCAGATGCTATCATAATTCATTTCGATAAACTCTTTCTCAACCAGTTTTAGCAAAGCAGGTTCCACGAAGTTATCTATGTATATGTGCGGAAATGGTGTTTTTGATTGAAACTCTCGAGCATACCTCCTGGCTAAACCTTTCAATCTTTCACTCGAGAATGTCTCCAAAAGCGCGGTTTCAAAGAGAGAATTTCCGTTTGCTGCATCGGAAGACGTCGTTGATTCTTGAAGCTTTTTCTTCGTAGGAACCCCAACGTGAGATTGAAAAGTCTGGAAGCCTGAGTAAACGTGGAGGAGGAAAAGCCCATAAAATACCAACGTAGCAAACGTGATGG